>Ga0206927_1012_pt1 | contig 57614 bp, 57 predicted proteins | sample Alteio_BWOrgHeat_60_FD_153249 | JGI IMG/M metagenome (GOLD analysis project Ga0206927, IMG submission 153249) | Enriched cells from forest soil in Barre Woods Harvard Forest LTER site, Petersham, Massachusetts, United States -... | ecosystem: Environmental > Terrestrial > Soil > Temperate forest >... | reverse complement strand
TTTTCAAATGACCCTAGAAAAACTAAAGTCGGAAATCATTGCATGCAGAATTTGTGCCGAGTTTCTACCCTTTGCGCCGAACCCGGTTTTCCGGGCAAATGAAAAGTCCCATATACTTATTATTGGCCAGGCGCCAGGAACCAGGGTGCATCAAACTGGTATTCCATGGAATGACCAGAGTGGAGATAGGTTACGCGATTGGCTCGGAATTTCGCGCGATGAATTTTACGATGCGGAAAAAATTTCCATAATTCCCATGGGATTCTGTTATCCCGGCAAGGGAAAAAGCGGCGATCTGCCGCCACGCAAGGAATGCGCACCCACCTGGCATGGAAAATTGCTGAAATTCTTGCCTAATATGCAGACCACATTGCTCATCGGTCAATATGCGCAGAGATATTATCTGGGCGATAGGATGAAGAAGAATTTAACCGCAACAGTGCAGAATTTTCACGAATATCTGCCGAATTTTTTTCCACTGCCGCATCCCAGTCCACGTAATACTTTCTGGATTCAGCAGCATCCGTGGTTTACCGAGGAGGTAGTTCCGGCACTGAAAGAAAGATTCCACAACATCTTAGAAAGTATATAATAATTGCCTGCTAGTAATCGCATGCAAAATACCTTGAGCGAGATAAGTGCGCATAGTTTCCGCGACGAGGCGGAATGCGTCCTACAACTGGAAAATTTCATTGGCGATTTTTCCGGTATATATTTGCGCGCACGGAAAATGGCCGAAGAATTAGTCATCAAAGCGCGCGCGGAACCACCTCGCTTATTCGAGGCATTGTTGCAGCATTATCCCCTAGCCTCAAAGGAGGGCAGGGCGCTGATGGTTTTGTGTGAGGCGCTGCCGCGCATACCCGATGCCGCGACACAGCAGGAATTAATTCGTTCAGTGGCCAATTCCGCCACTTGGAAAAGTGGGCGGCAGGGTGCAATTGGCGTTGCTTCTAACGTTGCGTTCGGTCTAATCGGCAGGCTTGCCGGGATGAAGGCGCTGAATGCTGTATCGCCACTATTTCATAAAACTGCGGCGGCGATAATAGAAAAGTTGGCCGGGGGGTTTATTCTCGCCGAATCCATCGAATCAGGAATTGCAAAAGCAAAAAAATATGAAGAAAAAGGGTTTCTTTTTTCCTACGATATGCTCGGTGAATCGGCAAGAACCGCAAACCAGGCCGAGCGATATTCAAAGAGCTATTCGGATGCGATAAAAAAAATTGGCGCACAGCATCCGACAAAAAAAAACTGGCGCGAAAAACCCGGTATTTCAGTCAAGCTTTCCGCGCTTTATCACCGCTATGAATTATTGAAAAAAGATGAGGTAGTTGAACATCTTCTACCAAAATTGCTCGCATTGGCTAAAGAAGCGGCACAGCATAATATTTTACTCACGGTTGATGCCGAGGATGCCGCGCGGTTCGATTTATATCTTGAAATATTCGGCGCCGCATTTACTGATTCCGCGCTGGCGGAATATAGCTATGACGGTTTCGGGCTGGCGCTGCAAGCCTATCAGAAGCGTGCTTTTCCTGCCATTGATTATCTGCTGGCCCTATCACAAAAATATCACCGCACCATCCCAATAAGGCTGGTAAAAGGCGCATATTGGGATACGGAAATCAAGAATGCGCAAATGGCCGGATTGAAAAATTATCCGGTGTTCACCGCGAAGGAAAACACCGATATTTCCTATATCGCAACTGCCAAAAAAATCCTGGAGCATACGGAGAATTTCTACCCGCAATTCGCGACGCATAACGCGCTGACCATAGCGATCGTTAGTGAACTCTCGGTGGGGAAAAAAATTTGAATTACAGAAACTGCATGGCATGGGTGATGCGATTTATAGCCAATTGGCGAAAAAAATTCCCTGCCGGATATATGCACCGATCGGCTCATTCCATGAACTTTTGCCATATCTGATAAGACGGTTGCTGGAAAACGGCGCCAATAATTCGTTCGTTCATAAAATCGCCGGGAAGGATTTTGACATAGATGAAATCCTCAAAAATTCGTTAGATTTCGGTACACAAAATCCTCCCCCGTTGCCGGAAAATATTTATCATAAATGGAAAAATTCCTCGGGTTTCGATTTGGGAAATCTTTGGGAATTGGATCGGATAAAAAATAAATTGCGGGATTTTGCTGATGGCTATTGGCGAGCATTCTCGCTGATTGATGGTGAAGAGAAAATCGGTATCAAGCCTCAGATAACCAATGAGCCTGCGAATATCAATCGGAATATCGGCGACTCGAGTACCGCGAATGAAAATCATATCGCCGAAGCAGTGGCAGCAGCAGAAAAAGGATTTAGGGAATGGAGCGTGACTCCGGTGGAAAAACGCGCCGCCTGCTTAGAAAAGCTAGCGGATTTATTGGAGGAAAATAAATTTGAATTAATCCCACTTTGTATGCGCGAAGCTGGGAAAACCCTCGCCGATTCGATTGCGGAAGTGCGCGAAGCTGCAGATTATTGCCGATATTATGCGCACCAGGCACGGCGTATTTTAGTGAGTCCGCAAATTCTGCCAGGTCCAGCTGGCGAACATAATGAGCTGCGCCTGATGCCACGTGGAATTTTTCTTTGCATCAGTCCTTGGAATTTCCCGCTGGCGATATTTCTTGGGCAAATCACCGCGGCAATCGCCGCCGGAAATTCAGTGATAGCCAAGCCCGCCGAGCAGACGCCGCTGATTTCGCATTTCACCGTCCGCCTCATGCAAAAGGCAGGAATTCCGGAAAATGTTGTACAATTATTGCTCGGTTCCGGCGAGGAAATTGGCGCGGCACTGGTTACAAATCCGAAAATTTCCGGGGTGGTTTTCACCGGCTCGACGGAAACTGCGAGGGTAATAAATTCCGCGCTGGCGGCGAAAAATGGGCCGATTGTGCCACTCATCGCAGAAACCGGCGGGCAGAATGCGATGATAATCGATTCCAGCGCACTGCTCGAACAAACGGCGGATGATATAGTGAAATCGGCTTTCGGCAGCAGCGGACAACGCTGTTCATCGCTTCGCGTTGCTTATATTCAGGAAGAAATCGCTGATGAATTGATGGAATTATTGCGTGGAATCTTGGCGGATTTCAAGGTTAAAAACACGATGGAATTCGATGCTGATTGCGGTCCGGTAATTGATGTTGCAGCCCAAAAAATGCTGTTTTCGTACGTGAAAGAAATGCGAAAAAAAGCGAAAATAATTTTCGACGGAGAAAAAATCTCGACGGAGAAAAACGGCTGGTTTGTGGCGCCTTATATATTTGAAATCGGCTCTATCTGTGAATTGCAGCGGGAAATTTTCGGGCCGATTCTGCATGTGGTGAGATTCAAATCCAAAGATTTGGATAAAATAATTGATGATATAAATTCCACTGATTTCGGCCTGACACTGGGGATTCAAACACGCATCGAAACCCGTGCTGAATATATCGCCTCCCGTGTTAATGCCGGGAATTGTTACGTCAACCGCACACAAATCGGCGCAGTGGTCGGTGTGCAGCCGTTCGGCGGCGAGAAATTATCCGGCACCGGATTCAAAGCTGGAGGCCCTAATTATTTACTCAGGTTCCTGACAGAGCGGACATATACGGCCAATACCGCCGCAATCGGCGGGGATGTGAATCTGCTTGGTTAGAAGTTTATTCAGGTAAATCCGGCTGTCCAGATGATCGAAGTCCAGGAAATTTAGATTTTAATGCTTTGGTCATAGCATCTTTTTCCCGTTTCACCAGCGTTCCAGATGCAAAAGCATAACTTATAGGAGTGTGCTGATAATCACATTGTACCAAGACCTTAGCTAACAAATGCTCGCTATTATACTTAGCGGAATCTAATTTCAGGTCATCTATTGAAGTATCAGCTGCGGTTTTTTCCGTCCACGTGCTTTTGGCAGCTTTGGCATTTTCAATATAAGCCGCTAAAAACATTGATCTTTGTAGACATTTTATAAGATCGACATATTTCCTATTTGTTGCACGGTCGGGAAAGCCGATTTGCGAAAAATCCGACATGAGTGTCAGTTTCCCCCTGTTTTCTTCTATAAAACCTTTCCAGGCATCCGAACTTCCAGTATTACGGGCATAAAGCCCATCTATGTTTTCTGCGAGTGTCCATATTTCTTCTGATGGCACCTTTTGTTCTTTTGCTAATTCTTTGATTCCTTTTCTAAGGAACGGCTCTTTATAACTTGCAAAGGCTTCAAGCTCAAATGGCTCATATTCAGCAAAAAGATACTCAGCAGTAAGCTGCCCCTCCGGTGTTTTTCTTCCTTTCAATGCAATATATTTTTTTAATAATGCAAAGAATTCCGGCGATTTGCCCTGGATTTCCTCAGTTGCCTTTCTACCATCTTCAAGCTGGCGCCAATACCACAGCAATCTATCTTGATTAACTATGCCAAGCCTTGTTTCCAATTCACCAAAAGCACTGCCATCTTTGCTTATGTCCTTTATACTGAATCCATGAGCATCCTTACTTATTCGCAGTCCCGAAATAATTTTATAATTTGTAAGCTCTAAAAGATTTAGCATAATCTCCTGTCGTTGCGGATATTTCGAGGCGAAACTAATGTCCCTACGTATTGCTTCCCCCTCCGCTACATGCGATTTCGCCCATATAGGCGCTTCAGGATCAGCTATACGCATAATCCTTGTCAGCTTTAGGAATACATCGTCATTCTCGGGATTTTGATAAATATCCGGCGTTATACGAAAGAAGCCCACAAATTTTTCTCCCAAGGTTTATAGGTAGTATAACCAATAATGGTTAATATTTGGTTAACGCTGAAATTGGCAGAAATATCAAACCTCTAAGATGATTTCCTGCTCACTGCAAACCCCGAAAACGCCTGCTCCACTGGCATTATCTCGACGCTATTTATATTCACATGCCAGGGGCGGGTTACGCACCAGAGCGCGGTTTCTGCGATGTCTTCCGCAGTTAGCGGAGTCATCCCGGCATAGATTTTTTCCGCTTGTTTCTCATCGCCTTTGAAACGGATTTTAGAAAATTCCGTCTCCACCATTCCCGGCTCAATGTTTGTGACGCGTATTTTTTTGCCGAGTAAATCGGCACGCAGGTTCAGCGAAAATTGTTTTAGGAAAGCTTTCGTTGCGCCGTAAACATTGCCGCCGGGATAGGGATAAGTTCCGGCGATCGAGCCCATGTTGATTATATGTCCGGCATTGCGCACCACCATTCCCGGCAGCACCGCTTTTGTCGCGTAAAGTACACCTTTGATGTTGGTATCAACCATCGTTTCCCAGTCTTTGAGATCAGCTCCATCCGACGGTTCCAGGCCAAGCGCCAGACCTGCATTATTAATCAAAACAGTGATGTTTCTGAAATTCTCCGGAAGATTTTTTATCGCAGCAAAAACCTGTTTTTCATCACGCACGTCAAGCAAGGTGGCATGTGCTGATACGCCGAGAGTTTTTTTCAATTCATCCAATTTTTCCTTCCGCCGTCCGCTGATGATGACTTTTGCTCCTGCGTCTGCAAATGCAATCGCGCAGGCTTTTCCAAAACCGGAAGTCGCCCCGGTGACGAATATGGTGTGATTTTGCAATGCGCGCTCTTTAGCCATATTTACTTAAGAATTATCTTTTCCACATCCTTTATAACATAGCTGAACTTGGCGTTGGCGGGGTTTTTTACTGAATCCACCACCACCGGCCACATTCCCGGTTTTTTGCCGTAAAGTGCGGAGGATTTCGTCGGGAATAGCAAAATCGCATCCTCCGGCATGGTGAATTTATTTCCCGACGGCACGCCGATCATCGCCACTTGGCCCTTCTGCATTTTTTCCATTTCCTTGAATTGATATACCGAATAAATTTCCTGCACGGTTTTACCAACCTCTTCCAGCTTTTTCACATCTGGCTCCCTGCCGATGTCTATCAATTCTGCCTTTCCCAACTTCCAAGCAATAATTTGCCCGCTAGCATAATATGGCGGCTTTTCCTCGGCCAGCGGCTTAACCGGGTAAATCACGTCTCCCGACACAATTTGGCCGCTTAAATATCCTATCCCCTTGCGACCGATGACATGATATTTATAAAATTCTCCGGCGTCTTTTTCGTAATTCTTCGGCATTACTTCAGAAAGGCCGAGGTTATAAAGCAATGCGTTGGCAAACCAAGCGCTACGGGGCATGGTATCTTGTAAATTCTCGTGATGCCCGCACTCGATGCCGATTATCGGGATGATGTTTTCGCCGCGTGCGATCTCCACCAGCATTTTTACGGTAATCTGGGGTTCCTCAATACCCAGGGTTTCCAGCAGCCCAGCCGGGAAAATCCGCAAATCCTCCGGCACGCCTTTAAGGATATGCCCGAATTTCCCCTCTTCAAGCATTTTCATCTGGGTTTGTGAAACGTTGATTATCCTAAGGCCATCCGGCGACTGGCGCGAGGAATGAACGTCAAAAAACAGCTTAACTTCCGGTCGTAGCGCAAGCGTCAGGATTTTCAGGGCACGGCGGATAATGTAGTGCTCACTATCCAAAATTTTATCATAGAATTCCTGTAAATTATTCACCGCCAACTCACTCCATTTTGGCGGCAAGCGGTTCAAATCCTTGGCCTCGTCTGGCTCGTCGCTCGCCGATACGGTGCGGAAGAATGAGCGCTTGTAAACCGGCGCTTCCGGGTTATCGCGGAAAACTTCCCAGTAGCGCCTGGCCGCCTCGATATTTCCGATCACCGCATAAATTTTCCCCTTGAGAAGTCCGGCCCCAGAAAGCGCAAGCGCCAGCAAAAATGCGGAAAGCCCGACCGGTTCGTTGCCGTGAGTATGCGCGAGAAACACTGCGGCATCGGCAGCTTTCCTGTCACCGATTATCGCACAGCCAGGGATGATGATTTCCTTCGTTTTATCGAATGGATGCGGAAATGGGTGCTCCAGACCTGCGATATAATCAAACACCGCATATAAATTCGCGAGCGAGAATTTATGCGCGAGAAACCGCGCAAGAAAACCCTCCTGGTCGCCCTGATATTCACTAAAATCAGTGCCGAAGATATTTTTTAAAAGCTGCTGCGGCAAATTTTTCTCCCTTGGGATTGGAGACAGCTTTGCCTAATCGAAAAGCTTGGAGAATTCATGCTTCTTGCGCTTTTTCCAATGGCCGCGGTGATAGGCGGCGCTGGCAATTAATGGCAGAACGCTTCCCGCTTCAGCGAAAACCATCTGCTCGAACGCTGTATCAACTTTTCCCCAGGAGGATGCCTCTTTCAGCGTTGAGCTAGAACATGCGCCATCGCGTGAATCGGCAACCGTTATCTGCACTGCGTATTTATGCATCTCTGCTTCTTTCCCCAATATTTCGGCACAAACCACGGTGTCCTGCGCAAAATTTTTCGGCACGCCGCCGCCAATCATCAAGAGGCCAGTGGTTCCGGCCTGCAATTTTATTTCGGTCAATTCGCGGAAATCGCGGATGGAATCAAGTGTGATATGTTTTTTCGGATTTTTTTCCTGGTGAACAACCAGGCCAAATCCGGCTGACGAATCGGTAAATGCCGGGCAGAAAATCGGTACGTTATTTCTGTATGCGGTTTCGACGAGTGAATCTTTTTTCTTGGCTTTCTTGGTTAAATACTTTCCCATTTCCTTGATGAATTCACGGCTGGAGTACGACTTCGGCGGCAGTGAATCGGCGATTTCGCAGATAGTGTGGTCGCAGGCCTGGAGCTCTTCCTCGTCTATATATGTATCATAAATCCGGTCGATATAGTGCTCACGCAAGATGCGGTCGTCCATTAACTGATCGCCTTGGTAATGCTTGAATCCCAGCGCCTCGAAGAAATCCATATCGACGATGGAAGCACCGGTCGCCACCACTGCATCGACCATGTTGTATTTCACCAGATCGGAATATAAATCCATACAGCCGCCAGCTGAGGTGGAACCGGCAAGCGTCAGAATTATCGCGCAATCATCTTTCAACATCATATTAAAAATATCGGTAGCCCTGGCCAAATCGCGCGAGGTGAAGGACATCTTACCCATTGATTCAATGATCGGACGGCTATCGAACGAAGTTATATCGATATGCTCGACCGGGTGCTGTAGGAACTCGGCTTTTTTGTTGGTTTTCTTCAATTGATTATCAGCCACTGGCGATCACCGAGCACTACGCTTCAATCAGTGAGGGCTGTTGTCCGGACCGTGCCATCGGCGTTTCAGCAAAACCGAGCAATGGCTTTTTATCGACGAAGCCATACATCGACATAATCGGATTATCCCAAACCTCCACAGTATGATCGGAATGAAAGCCGTTGAACTTGGTCTGGAAAGTAGCGCCATAAGCGCCGAGTTGGCCAATCTCGATCCAATCACCCTCCACCACGTTCTCCGGCAGCATGAACGGGCCTTTCATTGCGTCCAGACTGTCGCAAGTCGGGCCAAAAAACCTAAATCCCGCTAGCTTTTTCGTCGTACGGCCGGATTGGCGGATGAGCCGTACTGGATAGACCAGACCCGGAAAACCACCATCGAACAAGCTGCCATAGGTTCCGTCGTTTATATATAGCGCGTCATTCTTGCGCAGCTCGACGCGGACGACAACCGAACCGCCCTCGGCCACCAACGCGCGTCCCGGTTCGCACCATAATTTGCAATCCTTGCCAATAGGCAGCGATTTCACCGCATCGCATATGGTGGAAAAATATTGGTCGAGCGCGGCGGGCACAAGGCCCGGATAGGATGACGGGAACCCGCCACCAATATCCAGCACATCCAATTTCACTTTTGATTTTTCCAATACCTCACCGACTATTTTGATCGCGGCTCGGTATGATTCCGGATCCATGCATTGTGAGCCGACATGGAAGCAGAGGCCGAGGCGCTTTCCCACTTTTCTGGCAACTTTTAGCAGTGCAGGCGCAGCTTCCGGCGCTATGCCGAATTTACCTGAGAGATCATGCGCGGCGGTGCCCTTCGGCAGCCCGAGCCTGACGTGAAGGCCAAGGTCACGGGCACTTCCCGTCATTTCGAGGATTTTTTGCAACTCTTCGGAAGAATCTAACGAGAAATCCCTGATACCATATTCGAAATAGGCTTTTTTGATTGCCTCACGGGATTTAATCGGATGCATGAAACACATTTCCGCTTGGGGTAAAAGTTTCCGTACCAAATCAATCTCCGGCACCGACGCAACGTCGAAATGACGAATGCCGGAAGCCCACAGATATTTCAGCACCAACGGCTCCGGATTGCTCTTCACCGAATACATCACCTCACCGGGGAAGTTTGCTAGGAATAATTTCGCGGCAGCCTCTATCACATGCGGGCGAAGGCAATGCACCGGAGCCTCAGGCCTCAACTTCCGCACCATCTTCGGCACGGTGGAGTAACCTTCAGTCCCTCCCGGAATCTGCAGTCTTGGATTATGTAAAACGAAAAGCTGGCCGGATCTTCCCGGGGGCTCTTCCATTGTATCGTTTTTCATCTCATTCAGTGTCCTTACCTAAGGTTGCCGGGAATGGTGGTAACAAAGTTAAAGTAAAGCATTAGTTGAGATATATTTGGAATATATCACAAAACGCCGGGAGTGAAAAACAATAAATTCAAAGTTTCCATCTCCGGTAATTTTTGGCACTCATAAGGTAAAAGATTTTTTTTGTAAATAAATTATTTCGGTCAGCAAGAATTTTTTTTAAGCGTGTTGCACCTATCTCTGGTATAATTGCACTCCATGAGGCCAGCACAGAACGATCAAGAGTTGCAGCAAAAGATAAAATCCGGTGATTACTATAAGGAAGCGCTGGAGTGGTATAATTTCATTTACATATACCCAGTGGCGGCGCGCACTTTTATGATTACGGTCACCGTATTCTGCGTATTGATAAACGTTATTGCTGTATATGGTATATATAGTTTCATGCCGTTAAAGATCGAGGTGCCGCTTGCAGTGCCAATCGACGACGTCGGTGATTTTTACGTGCAGGTGAAAAAACTCGACACCGATAGAAATAACGGCAGCGAGGCCGTTGCCAAATATTTGCTCGCACAATATGTTGCATTCCGGGAAGACTATGCGTACAGCAACCTGGAAATGGACGCCAATTTCGTCAAGCGGTTCTCTTCTCCGGCCATATATGATAAATATGCCGCCTACATGGATTTGCACAATGCAGCCAGCCCGGTGGGACGCTTGAAGGAATCCGGGAGCGTAGCGGTTATGAACGTTACGGTCGATCTGCCGCCGATCGCGAAAGGAAAGGCGCAGGCAAGCGGCGATAGAAACCGAAAGGCTACAGTGTTTTTCGAAACGCGCGAAACCAATGGCGTCAATGCGACCACCAACAAGTATCGCTCCGATATTTACTTCACTTTCTCCGAAATAAATGTGAACCCTAAGGACAAGAGCTTAACGCCGCTTGATTTCCGCGTGGAAGATTATATCCTAGCGCCTATCGTAACGCCGGTAGCGCAGGCAAGACCGCAATGAACAAACTCTTAGGATTAATAATCGCCGCGTTGATTGTAGGTTTCTCAGGCCTACCGGCGTTCGCCCTGCAGAAAGCCAAGCCAATCTCCAGCGACAGCCGCCTCAGAACCTACCTGTACAGCCCTAATGAAGTCTATGTTTTCGTTGGGCATTATAAATACGAATCGAGCATAGAGCTGGCGGTGGACGAAAAAATCCTCACCATCTCGCTCGGCGATTCAACTGCCTGGCAGATCGTGCCGAACGGCAACCGCATTTTCCTGAAGCCCATAGCCCAAGACGCCACCACCAACATGACGCTGATAACCGATAAGCGCACCTATCATTTCGAGCTTTACGCGGAAGAGGCGAAAGATATCCGCGACGAGGACATGGTTTTCGTCGTGCGGTTCATTTATAACACCGAGCCGAGCGAATCGGTAAAAACCTTTAAGGCAGAAATAACCCCGGAAAAGGCCAACCAAAGCATCAAGCCGGATCTCTCCAAGCCGGAGGACTATAATTTCAACTATACGCTTTCCGGGCCGGCACGCATCTCGCCGGTTAAGATATTCGACGACGGTGAATTCACCTTCTTCCAGTTCCGCAATAAAAACGCCACCATCCCCGCCTTCTTCACCTCGGATAAGGATGGCAACGAAGCGCTTATCAATTACCGCGTCATCGACGATTATATAGTGGTCGAGGAAGTGGCTAGCCAATTCACGCTCAGGGACGGCAAGGATATCGTTTGCGTGTTCAATGAGACTAATCCGCTGGAGAGAAAACCGAAAACGAAATATGACAGCACCCCCCCACCGCTGAATAAAAGGAAGCAAGGTTAGGAATTATCAAGGCTGGCATCCCGCCGCTTGCGCCGGAAGCTGTTATATTCTATAGATAAAGGCTTTTACGGAAGCAAAAATCACATGCAACTGACCGGCGCGGGAATTGTTATAAAAGCACTGATCGACCAGGGGGTGGATACGGTTTTCGGGTATCCCGGCGGGGCGGTGCTGCCACTTTATGATGAGTTATTCAAGCAAAACCGGCTGAGGCACATATTGGTGCGGCATGAGCAGGGTGCGGTGCATGCGGCAGAAGGTTATGCGCGCTCGACGGGGAAAGTGGGCGTCGTGCTGGTGACGAGCGGCCCCGGCGCAACCAATACGGTAACGGGCTTGACCGACGCTCTGATGGATTCGATTCCAATCGTCTGCCTCACCGGCCAGGTGCCTACGCATATGATAGGAAACGATGCCTTCCAGGAGGCCGATACCATCGGCATCACCCGGCCCTGCACCAAGCATAATTACCTGGTGAAACGCGCGGATGACGTGGGACACATTATTCACGAAGCGTTTTACGTGGCGAAAACCGGGCGGCCCGGGCCAGTGGTGGTGGATCTGCCGAAGGATGTTTTGAACGCGAAAGGCATTTATAACGGCTTGGAAACCGGCAAGCGCAAATCATATTCCCCGGCATTTAAAGGCGATGACGCAAAAATCCGCGAGGCGCTGAAACTGATGGCTGGAGCCAAGCGTCCGATATTCTACACCGGCGGCGGAATCATAAATTCCGGGCCGAAGGCTTCTGCGCTGCTCAAAAAATTTGCGGCGATAACCGGGTTCCCGGTCACCAATACATTGATGGGGCTTGGCGGTTATCCGGCCGCCGACCCGCAATTTTTAGGGATGCTCGGGATGCATGGCACGCTGGAAGCCAACATGGCAATGGCGGAATGCGATGTAATGGTAAATATCGGTGCGCGTTTCGATGATCGGGTGACGGGACGGCTGGATGGATTCTCCCCGCATTCCAAAAAAATCCATGTCGATATCGATTCGTCCTCCATCAACAAAACCGTGAACGTTGATATCGCAATAGTGGGTGATGCAGCGAACGTGCTGGATAGGATGATCACGATTTGGCGCGAGAAAAATTACAAGGCCAATAAAAAATCTCTGGCAAAATGGTGGGCGCAAATCGAAAAATGGCGGGCGAAAAAATCATACTCGTTCAAGAACAGCGAGAAAATAATCAAACCGCAATACGCGCTGCAATTGTTGAATAATCAGCTAAAGGGTAAGGATTATTATGTAACCACCGATGTCGGCCAGCATCAGATGTGGGCAGCTCAGCACCTGCATTTTGAGGAGCCGAACCGATGGCTCACCTCCGGCGGCCTTGGCACTATGGGCTACGGCCTTCCCGCAGCGATGGGCGCGCAAGTGGCCAACCCTAAATCGCTGGTCATATGCGTTACCGGAGAGGCTTCGATCATGATGAACATCCAGGAACTTTCGACCATCGTGCAATACCGATTGCCGGTGAAAATCCTCATCATGAACAACCATTATATGGGCATGGTGCGGCAGTGGCAGGAAATGTTCCATGGCAATAGATATTCGGAAAGCTATATGGACGCGCTGCCAGATTTCGTGGCACTGGCTGAGGCTTTTGGCCTTTCCGGCTTTCGCTGCGAGAAACCAAGCGAGGCGGAGAAAGCGATAAAGGAAATGATAAAAACACCAGGGCCGGTGATTCTCGATTTATGCATTGACCCGAATGAAAACGTTTTCCCGATGATCCCTGCCGGAGCAGCGCATAACGAGATTCAACTCGGGCCAGATGACGGGAAGAAAAAATCGGGAAGTGAAGAAGGGATGGTGCTGGTTTAGCCACAAATTCTCAGATATTATCCTCGCTTTGCTCGGGATGGTGACGAGAACCTCGTCAAAGCCGAAGGCTTTGACGGGTGGTCGGAGCGACGGGATTTGAACCCGCGACCTCTAGACCCCCAGTCTAGCGCGCGTACCAGGCTGCGCTACGCTCCGATTCTATATTAGCAGAATGGGGCAAAATAGCGGCTATCAGGATTTTTTCAACAACTCTCTCAAACCGCGCAACCTTTCCAGGATGGCTTTCAGTTCCGCCTTGTCGGCAGATTTCGGTTTGACTTTAAACAGCTCACGTTGCGGACCCGATGCTTCTGGCTCGGATTCACACCCGTTTTCCTGTGCTTGCTTTTCGCTTAAATATTTCTGTGCACCCTTGATGGTGAAGCCTTTGTCGTAAAGCAGGGCTTTAACTTCGGTCAGGAATTCTACGTCCACTTTACGAAAATAGCGATGTCCGCCCCGCCGCTTGACCGGCTTTATCTGCCTGAATTTCGTCTCCCAGAATCTTATTACATGCTGCGGCACGTCAAGCCGCCGAGAAACTTCGCCGATGGTGTGGAAATCGGATAACTCCCTGTTTTCCGCGATGTTCGATGCTGGCATCGGTCAAATTATTATTCGTTCACTTTCTTGGAGAAAATGCTCGACGCATGGAAGCTCACCACCTTGCGCGGTGATATTGGAACTTCCTGCTTTGTCTTGGGATTCCGACCGACCCGCTGCTTTTTCTGCCGGATTTTAAACGTGCCGAACGAGGATAGCTTTACCATTTCGCCTTTCTCCAGCGCGCGCACCACTTCCTCCAAAACCATATCGACCAGCTCGGCCGCTTCCGACTGCGATACTCCGATTTTTCCGTTCACGAACTCCGCCAGATCGGCGCGGGTAATGGTGTTGCCTTCCATCCTCTCCTCCTTATAACTATATGTTATATGGTAACTTTTTGCGAACCGGGAGTCAAGCCCGTCTATAGTTATTGCCATGATGGCGCTTCAGCATTACGCTATAAAAGCCCGAATAAGCACGAAAACGGAGAAAAATTAATGATATATGTCTGGCTGGCGATAGGCGGCGCTCTCGGAACTATAGTGCGTTATCTGCTTTCCGGGTTTGTCGCCGGGAGCATTGGGGAAATTTTTCCCTGGGGGACGTTGCTGGTGAATGTTTCCGGCTCGTTCCTGGTCGGGTTTATATATACCATCACCGGGCCGGACGGCAGGTTTATGGTGAGCCCGAACGTGCAGCTATTCATGACCGCCGGGCTGTGCGGCGGTTACACTACCTTTTCCGCCTTCTCACTGCAAACCCTGAATCTGGCGCGCGACGGGGATTTTTACCGGGCGGGAATGAATATTGTATTATCATTCGCGCTGTGCATAATCGCCGTGATCTTAGGCCATCTTGCTGCGGCTTTCGTCAATCAAATCAAGGGAGCTTAAAGCAAATGGATCTATCGCGGTGGTAAAAAAATCAGGCGTCAGGAATGCCGCAGTCAAAGTAAAAACCGCGAAAAAACGCAAAATTTCATCGACGCTCTGGCTGAAACGCCAATTGAATGATCCATATGTGATTTCCGCGAAAAAAGATGGCTACCGCTCGCGCGCCGCATATAAACTGCTGGAGATCGACGAAAAACATCATATATTGACGTCTTATAAAACTTTGCTGGATTTAGGTGCCGTACCGGGCAGCTGGAGCCAGATTGCGGCGGAAAAAGTCGGCGCGAGAGGCAGAGTCATCGCTGTTGATATGCAGGATATGTCATCAATTCCCGGGGTACATTTCGTGCATGGCGATTTCACCTCGCCGGAAATTCAGGAGATAATAAAAGCGCTCATCCCCACCAAAGCCGATATTATTTTAAGCGACATGGCCCCATCCGCCACCGGCCATAATTTAACCGATCATCTCCGCATCATGGGCCTGGCCGATGAAGTATTGGAATTTACCAAAGAAAATATGAACCGCGGCGGCGCGCTGCTGATAAAACTCCTGCGCGGCGGCGGGGAAAACAAATATTTCAACGAATTGCGAGAATATTTTAAAGAAGTGAAATACATCAAACCCGCCTCCAGCCGGGGCGATTCACGGGAGATATTTATTGTGGCACGGGGGTTTAAGTGAATATTTTGTCCTCAGCTTGCGCTTAAAGGCACAAAGCCATATAACTTGGCCATGCAAAAAGTAAGAAAAGCAATATTCCCGGTCGGCGGGCTTGGCACGCGGTTTCTGCCGGCGACGAAAGCGATGCCGAAAGAAATGCTGCCCGTCGTCGATAAACCGCTCATCCAATATGCGTTTGAGGAAGCGCGCGCTGCGGGGATTGAGCAATTCATCTTCATCACCGGCCGCAATAAAAACGTCCTCAACAATCATTTCGACCATTCATACGAACTGCAAAAACTTCTCAGCGAGAAGGAAAAGAAAGACCTGCTGGCGCTGACGCGCGACTGGCTGCCGGAAGCCGGCCAAATCGCATTCATCCGCCAACAGGAGGCGCTGGGCCTCGGCCACGCGGTATGGTGCGCCAGGCATTTCATTGGCGATGAACCGTTTGCCGTGCTTCTGGCCGATGAAATGATATTATCGCCAAAACCGTTCCTGAAAGAGATGGTTGAAGCTTACGGGAAGAAAAAGGCGAGCATCGTCGGCGTGGCGGAGGTGGCGAAGGAAAAGATCAATCAATATGGAATAATCGATGCGGAAAAAGAGCAGGATGGACTCATGAAAATAAAAGGCATGGTGGAAAAACCAGCACCTGGGCAAGCACCATCAAATCTTTCGATAATCGGGCGATATATTCTAGAGCCGGAGATTATTCCATATCTCGATAAAATGCTGCATGTGAAGAGCTCGGGCGGCGAAATCCAGCTTACCGACGCGATGGCGGAAATGGTTAAGAAAAAGCCGTTTTATGCGATGAAACTAAAGGGAAAAAGATACGATTGCGGCAGCAGGAAAGGGTTCCTGGAAGCCAACATCGCCTTCGCATTGGCTAGGGCCGATATGAAAAACGATGTGCGGGAAATGATAATGGAGTTTGCTGCAGAGTTTTAATCTATTTTTCAGTGTCATCCGTCATATAGCGGCGTGATATAAGCCGCAAACCCGCGGATTGTCACAAAAGTTTAATAATTCTCCTGTTCTCTTCTATCCATGTTTGTGAGACAATAAGGACGTTTCTATTCCGATGGTTGGCTGGAGCCCGTTTACTCTCTGGTCCCGCTCGGGATTTGAGTCGGGTTTTCTTGCCGACTGGTCACTTTCACCATGAAAGGAAGGTGAAAGATGGGTCAGAGGAGCGATGATCGCGTCCTCTTTTTCCGAGAGGAAGGATTTCCTCTCGCTGAGGATCTCAGCGGGGCGGAACTCCAAGAGGTCCTGCTGGGGGTGGTTTTTCCCTGGACAGGGCTTAATGCCTGTCTCAGGGCAATCGCCCCGGCAGGCGAATGGGCCATGTATTTCTGCGGGCACGAAGGCGTTACTATGCTGCGAGTGTCCACCCAGTGCTTCGAAAAAATTCGAGCGCTGGCAACCGAAATCGCGCCCTTCGTGGAATGCAATCTCAGTGAGTGGGAACGTATCGTCCGTTCCTAGACTGTAAACTTCTTGGCAGCGATGCCAAGCAACAACCCCCGACAATGTTCGGGGGTTTGTTGTTTTAAAGTGATCTCATAACTCGAGCTTGACTATGGGTATCCATCGATTCTATTGATAAAGCTGTTTTTATAGGTGGAATTGTATGAGTATCGCGGTAATCGGCACCGGTTATGTCGGCTTGGTTTCCGGAACATGTTTCACGGAAATGGGTTTTGACGTCACCTGCATCGATAAAGATCAAACCAAAATCTCCCGGCTGAAAAAAGCGCAAATACCGATATACGAACCGGGACTCAAGGAACTGGTGAAAAAAAACATGCGCGCTGGGCGGTTATCGTTCACCGATAATTTGAAAACCGGCGTTAAGGATGCGAAAACCATATTCATCGCCGTCGGCACACCAACCAGCGAAAACGACGGCAGCGCTGATCTTTCATATGTTTTCGCCGCTGCCCGGGAAATAGCCGCACATATCGAGAATGATTCAGTGGTGGTGATAAAATCCACCGTTCCGCTCGGAACCAGCAGGAAGGTGAAGGGAATCATTGCCAAGGCTAATCCGCGCCTGAAATTTCACGTAGTCTCCAACCCGGAATTCCTGCGCGAAGGGCGTGCGGTGAAGGATTTTCTCCAGCCCGATCGGGTGATAATCGGCGTTGATTCGGAAAAATCCCTGGCGGCGATGCAGCGTATTTACCAACCGATGATAAGCGAAAATATCCCGGTGATTTTCACTGATCTTGAAACCTCGGAACTCACGAAATATGCAGCCAATGCCTTCCTTGCCGCAAAAATCGCATTCATCAACGAAATGGCTGATCTGTGCGACAAATCCGGTGCGAATATCGACGATGTTTCACATGGCATGGGACTCGACCCGCGAATCGGCAAGGATTACTTAAAAACCGGGCCGGGATTCGGCGGCTCCTGCTTTCCGAAAGATACGCTAGCACTTAGGAAAATTGCGTTCGATCTCGGTGCTGAATCGGAAATCGTCGAATCGGTAATCGCAGCGAACGACAAAAGAAAGATCGCCATGGCGAAAAAAATCATCAAGGCGAACGGTGAAGTGAAAGGCAAAACTATCGCTGCACTCGGCCTCACCTTCAAGGCCGATACCGATGATGTCAGGGCAAGCGCGGCGCTAACGATAATACCGGAATTGGTTAAAAACGGCGCGAAAGTGAGAGTCTATGATCCGCATGGTATGAACAATGCGCGCAAGGTTTTATCCGGCGCTATCGAATGGTGTGATGATGTTACCCAAGCGCTGAAAGGCGCCGATAGCGCGGTCATCATCACCGAATGGCGTGAATTCGCCGAGATGGATTTAGCGAAGGTAAAATCCCTGCTAAAAAAACCGCTGCTGGTAGATTTGCGCAATCTGTTTCACCCTGGAGATATGAAAAAAGCCGGTTTTAATTACATTTCGCTAGGGCGGGAGGCGGTGTTACAGGGAGCGGAAACCAGAAACCGGAAACCGGAAGCCAGAAAAAAAGCATAATTCAGAATTTTCGATTTTAATGCGGGCGTAGTTCAGTGGTAGAATGAAAGCTTCCCAAGCTTTAGGTGAGGGTTCGATTCCCTTCGCCCGCTCCACCTTCTCCATCTAACAGAATTATTATTTGACACCGGCTATTCAACTAATTCCTTCTTATCTTTCTGTGCCGAGATTTCTACCCCTACCTGCCGTCACCTCATTAGCAGCTTTATTTAAGGCTTTTTGGGTGGTTTCCGCATCTGAAACATGTGGACCATTGTTTGTAAGGCCTACATCGCAATAAGTATTACCTTCTTTAACCCTTACTCTGCCACTAATACCAAACCTCTTTATTTCTGCGGCCTTAAGATCTTTATCATTTGAATCTAAGTATCCTCCACCCACCCTAATAAAAATTCCTTTTTCATCATTTCTTAGAATAACACGAGCACGGCGAGAAAAACCGTCGCCACCAATACCATAAAAACCAGCATTTCCAGCATCATTATGCTTTACCTGCAATGTAGCCGCTAGCTTTGCAGGTACTATAAACATGCCTTCTGTTTGCAGTCCTGGAATGTTTGGTGTACGGGCCATACCCGTCATATCAACTTTTACACCTTCTGTTCCCTATCCGAGCAATACGTCTACATTATCTTGGACATTAAAAGTGAAAGGATTGCCCTTTGAGCCTTTTACACCAATCAAATTCAACCTTACTCCCGGAGCCGTACGGATGTTAAAAGTTGTACCTGCTGGCAATAAAAATGATCCAACTTTTTTATCTTTCCCATACTGAAATGGTACCTGAAACTCCCCAGGTTTAGCATCTTTTACAGTCACTGCTCCAAAAAGTTGGGGCAGATCAGCAGGCCTCAGTTCAATTACTTCCTTACCTTCTACTTTCTCCGTACCTGGAAAAGTAACTTCTACTTTACCTTCTTTGGTTGTTTTAAAAACTATTGCAACACGCGGCTTATCGCAAGCAATATAAGCTTTTCCGACAAGACCACCTTTAGGATCAAACTTACCTACTGAAGTAAAGCCAAAAGCCTGGGCATTACCTGTATTAATAGAGCGCGCAGTAAACTGGTTGATATCTAATTCCAATGCAGCAAAAGCTTTGCGTCGTTTATCCTCATCATCGCCACCTTGGCGGGTTAGATATGCACTCACATCAAAAAAATACTCAGGAAACACTTGAATATACACCAGGTTTGCTAGCCTTATACCACCACTGGCCGCCATCCAAACATCAAGCTCTTTATTTGCCGCTTTAATGAGTGCCTGTTCTTTTTCCCACTCTAGCCCTAGATCTGATACTTTTTTTAGTCCGGATTGTGGTTTTGTATCCGGTTTTACATCCTGTGCAGCTGCAGGCAAAGCTGCAGCACTGGTTATTAAACCCCCGGCGAGTATAGTGAGGTTTCTTATCCATTGCGGCAGTTGCGGCATAAAATCCTATTTTTGTATTGATTTACAATGTGCGTATATGACCCACTTTTGCCATAGTTGGTTATATTAAACCGCAAAGGTTAATAAAAGGTTAACATTTTTGGATTTTTTAATATCGCTATAACAGCTCTAATGCCCTAACTTTCCTACGTCTTTATCCTATACCCCCGCTCCAGCAGCCAGTAAACCAGCAGCAGCAGTACGATATTTACCGCCGCAAGCACGATCATTCCGGCAAGAATCGAACCATCGGCATACCCGGTCATCGCGTATCTGAACCCGTCAATCATATAGAAAAACGGATTGTAGCGGCTGACGGTGAACCAGAATACCGGCAGTTGCCGGACCGAATAAAACGTGCCGGAAAGGAAGGCAAGCGGCGTGATTACGTAGCTGGTAACGGCGGCCATCTGGTCGAAGCTTTCCGAGAAAATCCCGCTGATTATCCCAAGCAAAGCCAGCATCAGAGATGCCGCAAAAATATAATAAATGGCCAGTGCGACGTGCAGGATTTCGATATGGACGAACAGTGAAATCGCGAGCCCGACGATGATTCCGACGAAAATCCCACGTGTCACCCCGCCAAGTGCCAGCGCGACGGTAATCTCAGCAGCGGAAAGCGGCGGCAGTAAATAATCGATCATGGTACCAATGACTTTGCTCATGATCAGCGAGCCGGAAGTATTAGCGAAGGCCTGCTGCACCACCGCCATCATTATAAGGCCGGAAGCCACGAACCTCTCGAACGGCACTGCCCCGATCATCCGCACATGATCGCCCATCGCCAGCTTGAAAACCGCTAGGAACAACAGTGAAGTCACCATCGGTGCCAGCAGCGTCTGGTTATAAACTTTTAGGAAGCGGTTTACTTCCTTGGTGTAGAGTGTGCGGAAGCCGATGAGGTTGGTTTGCATAGCGGTGATTGGTAATTAGTAATTAGAAGATACTATAACAAAATTAATCACTAATCACTAATTACCCCTTCTCTCAAGCCACCTGATGCCTCTCCCGCGGGATAGTAATGTGCAACTCGTCCATCTTGCGATAGAGCGTCGAGCGCCCGATTCCTAAGCGCCTGGCTACTTCCGAAATATGCCATTCATAATATTCAAGCGCCGATTTTATCACGTCAGCCTCGATTTCCGCCATCCTGCGAAAATTGCCGGTCGGATCGATGAATGTGAGATGGTTCTGTGTCTGCATGCTTTCCGGCAGCACTTGGAAATTGCTGTCTAGTATGGCATTAGGCACTATATTATAAGGCATCCTATAAACCTCCGTTTCTCAACCTTAAAGAGTGGTGTTTATATTATAACAACCTAAGGTTTATTAAACGGATTTTTATTTCCCGTCCAGAGAAATTTTTACCATGCTAGTTTTGTCATTCCTGCGTAAGCGTAATCTTAAGGGAGTCGCGCTTACGGGAGGGAAAAATGGGGCAAACAGAACTTTAGCTAGAGCGTTTTGCTTTTAGCCGTAAAGGAGTACGAGGTGAGATGCGCGGAGTGTACACTACAGTACATGAACACATCGAGCCCGAAGTACGACGCGGTAGATGGCTAAAATGAAAATGCTCTAGGCCTTCTTCTTATCAACCATCATGTTACGGGTAGCAGCGGGGAGGGAAACGGTCAGGCCATCTAACTCCTGCGTGATTTTTATCTGACAGCCGAGCCTTGAAGTATGGGTGAGGCCGAACGCCAAATCCAGCATATCTTCCTCATCCTCAGAAGCCTCGGGCAATAATTCATAAAATTTATCATCTACGACGACATGGCAAGTGGAGCAGGCGAGAGAACCTTCGCATGCGCCTTCCAATGGAATGCCATTCTTATGCGCGACTTCCAGTACGGAAATCCCGACCGGCGCATCGCATTCCTTGCGCGTTCCATCCTGATATTTGAATATTACTTTCGGCATAAGTTCAGCAAACTATAACTTCTTGGCGATAGCGTCAATATTCTTGCCCTGAAGCACCGATGCCATTGCCCGGTTCATCCGCATTTCCGCAAACGGTGCACAGATTTTATTCAAATGCGCTGTCGCAAAGTCTATAGCGTCGCGATCATTTTTTTTCATGAGTTTTTTTAAGGAGGCGATTTGCGATTCGATTGCCTTACTCTCGTTTTCCGCCAACAAATCCCCATCTTTTTCCAGCGCATCGTTGACCGTTTTTATGGCGATTTCCGCCTCTACCTGTGATTCTTTTAATAACCTTTCCGTAATATCAGCGCGCGCATTCTCCATGAATTCACGCAGCATTTTTTCGATTTCATCCTCGCTCAAGCCATATGAAGGCTTCACCGTCACAGTTTGCGCTTTAGCCGTAGTTTCCTCAGTCGCCGAGACCGTCAGAATCCCATCAGCATCAATTACGAAAATGACCTTTATCCTCGCTGTTCCAGCCATCATCGGCGGTATACCAGAAAGCACAAATTCAGCCAACGATCGGCATTCCGAAACCATCTCGCGTTCACCTTGCACGACGTGGATTTTCATCAGCGATTGCCCATCCTGATAAGTGGTAAATTCCTGGCTCGCGGAAAATGGGATCGGTGTATTGCGCTGGATTATTTTCTCCGCCAAACCGCCCATAGTTTCCAGCCCAAGCGATAGCGGCGTAACGTCAAGTAATAGGTTTTCCGAGCCTTTTATGAGATTTTCTGCCTGTATCGCGGCACCAAGTGCAACCGTTTCATCCGGATCGGTATCAGATAATATTTTGTCGCCGAATAATTCCTTAAGCCGCTTTTTTATCAGCGGAATCCTGGTCGATCCGCCAACCAGCACCACGCCTTTTATTTCATTTTTTTGAATGCCAGAATCCTCAATGAGATCGGCGCAAATCTGCAATGTACGATCTATATATGGCGCAATTAATTTCTCGAATTCTTTACTCGAATTTTCTTTTTTCCTTCGTGCTTCATATAAATCGCAGCCGAGATATTCAGCGATTTCCCGGTCAAAATCATCACCGCCGAGCATGGTATCACCCGCTGTCGCTAACACCTGAAATACACCATTTTCCATTTTCAGAATCGATATGTCGAACGTTCCGCCACCGAGATCATATATTGCGTAAATCCCTTCAGCGCCTTTGTCCAGCCCATATGCCAATGCCGCTGCAGTCGGCTCGTTAATCAGGCGCAAAACTTCCAATCCCGCCAGCCGAGCAGCATCTTTCGTGGCGTTCCTAGCCGTATCGTCGAAATAAGCCGGAACGGTGATAACGGCTTTTTTTATTTCATAGCCAAGTAATTTTTCTGCGCGTTTTTTCAGTACTTTCAATATCTCCGCGGAAATTTCGACTGGAGTTAATTTTTTTCCGGTAACATCTATTTTCTCCCCAGCATTTCCCATCCGCCTTTTTATCGAATGAATTGCTAAAGGATTTTTTTTCGCTTCCTCACCTACACTGATTTTTCCGATTTTCTCATACGCCACAACAGACGGTAAAAGCCCGCCAATCACTCGCGCATGGCCGTTTTCTGCTATCGCCACCAGCGAATTGGTAGTGCCGAGATCGATGCCAATGGCAATGGAATGCTGCCCCGGTTCAGTTATATCGAGAAGCTTCATGCAGCCGCGGATTTTCTCCTGGCCTTTATTTCTTCGGAGAATTTAGTTAAGTATTTAAGCCTGACCGTTTCCTCGGCTGCCTTTGATAGATTGTGCGTGGAAAAATATTTTTTCAAATTGGCGATGGATTTTTCTTTTTCTGATTCAGCAAAATTCTGCATTATGACTATTTCTTCCATTGTTCCTGCATTCACCAGTTTTTCCTGAATCTCCATGATTTCCGTAAGCAGTTCCGGTGACGGTTTTCCAAAACCTACGAGCAAGTATTCGGCACGAGCCAATGGATTGCGTAAAATTCTATAGGCTGTATTAATTTTGGCTGATTCCTCGTGCCTAGCCACTTTTACCGGCACTGATTCAGTTACGAATTTATCCGGGTGGCAATTTTTTTGCAGATCAAAATATTTCTTTTCCAGCTCTTTTTCATCCAAAGAAAATTCTCTTTTCATTCCAAATAGCGCAAAAATATCGTCGACAGGAATAGAACTAGACATGGAAACTTTCCCCGCAGCCGCAGCGGCCTTTCTCATTGGGATTAATGAACACAAATCCCGCTTTCATTTTCTCTTCCACAAAATCCATGGTGGTGCCGAGCAGATATAACACCGCCTTGGGATCGATGATGATTTTCACGCCTTTATCTTCCACCACCTCGTCGAACTTCCCGATTTCGTCGGCATATTCGATCATATAGCTCAAGCCCGAGCAGCCGCCTTTGTTCACACCGACCTTTACCCCAGCGGAGGATTTCCCACGCTTCGAGAGCAGGAATTTCACCCGTTCTGCCGCCGCATCGGTTATTTGAATTGCCTGCGCCATTTTTTTAATTATGCAGCATCAGCCGCATGACCTCTTTTCGCCCTATAATCTGCAATCGCCGCCTTGATCGCATCTTCCGCCAGCACCGAACAGTGGATTTTCACCGGCGGCAATGCCAGCTCCTCGGCGATCTGGGTATTTTTTATCGTACCCGCCTCGTCGATGGATTTTCCCTTCACCCATTCAGTAATGAGTGATGAAGATGCAATCGCCGAGCCACAGCCGAAGGTTTTGAATTTCGCTTCCTCTATGATACCCGCATCCGAAACGCGAATCTGCAATTTCATCACATCTCCACATGCCGGCGCGCCAACCAATCCGGTGCCGACATTGTCATCCCCTTTATCCATGGAACCGACGTTCCTGGGATGCTCGTAATGATCGATAACTTTTTCGCTATATGCCATAATTATGCACCTCCTATGTGACTTCTTGCTAAAGTATAAACTACTCGTTCATTTAGTCCTTCGATTTTCCATTCTCTACATTTTGTCGCTGTATATTGTCGAAGTCCGCAATCAGAATTATATTCACGAACAATTCTTAAAGCTGCTTTCAGATTACTCATTTTCTCCCCTTTAATTTAAGTTCAATCCATTGTGTGCTAGTAGCACATTTTCTATAAAATATCAAGTAAAATCAATATATTACACAACGTAGCAACAATTTCGGTACGTTGTAACAATCAATGCGCTGCCCATTCGATTTTCTTTAAATCCACGCCTTCCTGCACCATCTCCCACAATGGGCTCATTTGGCGCAGTTTTTCTATATTACTCCTGATTACTTCTATCGCGTAGTCTATTTCCGATTCGGTGGTGAACCGGCCGATGCCGAACCGAATTGAGGTATGAGCCATTTCTTCTTCAACCCCGAGCGAGCGCAGGACATAGGAAGGCTCGAGCGAGGCTGATGTGCAAGCGGAGCCGCTGGAAACCGCCAAATCCTTTATTGCCATTATCATTGATTCACCCTCGATATAAGCGAAGCTCAAGTTCAAATTTCCCGGATAGCGATTTTTTTCATCACCGTTTAAAAATACATCCGGGATCTCCCGCGCGACTGCGTTATAAAACTTATCACTGAGTTTTTTCACTCGCTTATATTCCTCCGGCATTTCTTTTTGCGCCAGTGTTGCAGCCTCACCCAATCCAACAATCAGAGGAGTTGGCAATGTGCCTGAGCGCATGCCGCGTTCCTGGCCGCCACCATTGATTAACGGTTCCAGCCGCACCCGTGGGCGTCGGCGAACATAAAGCGCGCCGATTCCCTTTGGCCCGTAAATTTTATGCCCGGAAATAGACATCAAATCGATGTTCATTTCCTCAACGTTAAGCGGAATTTTTCCAAATGCTTGCGCTGCATCGGTATGGAAAAACACTCCGCGTTCCCGGGTGATTTTTCCAATTTCCTTGAGCGGTTGAATCACTCCAATCTCGTTATTCACCGCCATTACTGAGACCAGCACGGTTTTATCAGTTATCGCTTTTTTCAATTCTTCTAGGTCGATTAAACCGTTTTGCTGTACCGGTAGATATGTAACTTTAAACCCTTCCTGTTCCAGGTGTCGGGCGGCATCAAGCACGCATTTATGCTCGGTTACAACCGTGATGATATGGTTTTTTTTATCCTTATAAAAATGGCCGATTCCCTTAATAGCCATATTGTTCGATTCGGTTGCGCCGGAAGTGAAAACGATTTCTTTTTCGCTTGCGCCAATCAAGTCCGCAACTTGTTTTCGCGCTTTTTCCACCGCAGCTTCCGCTTCCCAGCCATAGGAATGGCTACGCGAATGCGGGTTGCCGAATTTCTCGATAAAATAGGGCAGCATGGCCTCTAAGACGCGCGGGTCCATCGGCGTCGTCGCCTGATAATCCATGTATATTGGTAATTTTATGTTCGGCTTCATGCTGCTAATTTCTGCCCATTTACCCGGGCGTATAAATTTTTCCATACCGCAATAAACTCATCTATTTCCGCCTTGGTATTATCTATTCCAAGGCTCACGCGAACCGCTGTTTCAGCTTCAGGTTTTGCCACTCCCATTGCCTGTAAAACGTGGGAAACCAGAACTTTTCCCGACGAGCAAGCGGCACCGGAACTGATACAAATTCCGGCCAGATCGAATTCAATCAACTGCAATTCCGCCTTCACGTTCGGCATAGAAATACAGCTCGTATTCGCCAACCGTTCGGCGCTTTCGCCGAAAATTTTTGCATCCTCGGCGAATGATTTTATTTCCTTCTCCATATAAGTACGCAATACTTTTATTTCTTCCATTCTTCTTAAGTTTTCCGGCAATAATTCCGCCGCTACCCCGAATCCCGCGATTGCCGGCACGTTCTCTGTACCAGCACGCAACCCAAACTCCTGCCCGCCACCGCTAATCATAGGCGATACAGCTATTTCCTTTTTCACAATCAGTGCTCCGGCACCTTGTGGGCCGCCAAATTTATGCGAGGAAACGGTCATCATATCAACGCCCAAATCACCCAAGGAAACCGGAATTTTTCCTGCCGCCTGGACAACATCGCTATGGACTATGCCGCCAAAATCATGCGTGAGCCGGGCGATTTCCCTGACCGGCTGGATGACACCGGTTTCGTTATTGGCAAGCATGATCGAGACGAAACATTTGCCGCCCGAGCGTTTCAATATAATTTCCAATTCGCGCAAATCGACTGCACCGTCAGCACCTACCGGAATGATTTTTGCTTCCCTGGCAGGTTTCAAAACAGAATAATGCTCTACCGCGGAAACCATCACGTTATATCCTTCTAAGCCACAAATCGCGAGGTTATTAGCTTCCGTCCCGCCGCTCGTGAATATGACGTCCGCACCCTCAGCACCAAAAACCGTCGCGATTTTTGTCCGCGCCTGCTCAACAATTTTTCGCGCCATCCTTCCGGCGGAATGTACCGATGATGGGTTCAGCGGCCCAGCCTGTATAGCTTCCGCCATCACCCGAATTGCCTCAGGCTTCACTGGAGCCGTTGCGTTGTGGTCTAAATATATCATATAACTGCCATATCATTCCGTTCAGGGGCCGACGAAAAGATATTCTGTGACGCTGGGTGCTCCACAATACGACGGCCGCACAAATCAGCTAACGAAACCGAATTCAGATATTCAAAAATCTTGAGTCCCAGGCCGTCCCATAAATCATGCGTCAGGCATTTACCACCCAGAACACAACCGGATTTCGAGGATTTACGCTTGCCGCATCTGGTCATCTTTATCGATTCATCTACCGCGCCAATTATGTCAGAGATTTTTATTTCCCCTGCACCGTCCGCCAGCACATAGCCGCCACCCGGGCCCTTGATCGATTTCACCAGATCGGCCCTACGTAGCCGGGAAAATATCTGCTCCAGATACGCCACGGTGATCCCCTGCCGCACGGCGATTTCGGCAAGCCGCACCGGCACCCCACCGTTCTGCGCGGCAATATCGGCCATCGCCATCACCGCGTACCGCCCTTTTGTGGTTAACATCATTTATTTAGTCTCCAATTTTCGGCCGTTTCTACAAGATTTTCCTCGCTTTCCAATTCCTCTATCTTCTTTCGCAAGTAATCAACCTCGGCAAATATGCCGTCCAGCGCCCGCTGCACCGGATCTGGCATTCCACCCTCGCCCGTGCCATAAGCACTGAAAATCTCACAATATGCCGGTTCCACGCCGGAAACCTTTGGTTTCACCGCCCGCGCCGGAACGCCGACCATCGTCGCGCCAGCCTCCACATCCCTTACCACAACTGCGTTCGAGCCAATTCGCGCACCGTCGCCGATTTTTATTGGCCCAAGCAGTTGCGCACCCGAACCGATAATCACGTTATTGCCAACCTGCGGGTGCCGGACACCCGGTTCTAAGGAAGTTCCGCCCAAAGTTACGCCATGGTATATCGTCACATCATCACCAATCATCGCTGTTTCACCTATCACAACACCCATGCCATGATCGATAAAAAACCTCTTGCCAATTTTCGCCCCTGGATGAATCTCAATCCCGGTGAAAAACCGACCAATCTGCGAGATGAACCGCGCCAGTAGCCGCCAGTTATGCCGCCACAGCCAGTGCGTCAGCCGGTGGCACAGAACCGCGTGGAACCCGGGATAGCACAGCACGATTTCAATCTTCGATTTCGCCGCCGGGTCGCGCGCAAAAAACGAATCGACCTCGGCAAAGAGAGCTTTAACCATAATCCTTTACTTTCGCCTCCGATATCGCTATATCATCGGCCTCTCATATGGTTAATATAGTACTTAAGTAAATTAGTCAAGTATTAGTTCGGTAAAAATCGGTAAAAAATGCCAGAAGTAATTTTTAGCGGCCCGGAAGGCCGCCTCGAAGGCCGGTTCCACAAGAACGAGAATAAAAACGCGCCCGCTGCGCTGGTTCTGCACCCGCATCCTAAGCATGGCGGCACCATGAACAACAAGGTGGTGTATAACATATACCAAACCTTCGTGCGCAACGGCTTCTCGGTGCTCAGGTTCAATTTTCGCGGCGTGGGCCGTAGCCAAGGCAAATTCGACAACGGCGTCGGCGAGCTTGCAGATGCTGCTACCGCACTCGACTGGCTGCAACTCCAGAACCAGGATGCCGGCACCTTCTGGATCAGCGGATTTTCCTTCGGCGCCTGGATTTCAATGCAATTATTGATGCGCCGCCCGGAGCTGGAAGGGTTTATCACTGTTTCCCCGCCAGCCAACATGTATGACTTCAACTTCCTTTCGCCCTGCCCAGCTTCCGGCCTGATCTTGCAAGGCGATCAAGATAGCATCGTGCCGGTGGAGGATGTCACTAAACTGTCTGCAAAACTTTCCGCCCAGAAAAACACCAATATCGATTTCCGGGTTATACGTGGTGCTGACCACTTCTACCGTAACCATATGGAAGAACTGGTAAGCAACCTGGAGGAATATATTTCCGGGCACATCAAGGAAACGATAAAGCGCTCCCGCGTCAAGCCCGATAGAAGGCGCCGCCAGTTACCGGCCGCCTGACGCCGGTGGTTTCCGGCAGGGAGATGGGCATTCCAAGATGAGAGCGGACGGCAAGAAATCCGAAAGCTAAAGCCTCCAGCATATCTCCGTTGAATCCAAGCGCCTCGATTTTCTCCACTTTGCCTTTCAGGTTTTTCTTGAGGCCGGACATGATGGTTTCGTTATGCCGCCCGCCGCCGCAAATGAACCATTTTTTTGGCTCTTTTGGAAAAAACTCACAGGATTTTACAACCGCGCCAACGGTTAAAGCGGCAAGTATCGCCGCACCGTTTTTGAGGGAAACAGACTTAAGTAAATCAGCGGCTAAATAGGAAAAATGTTGGCGGTCTAGGGATTTTGGCGGTTTTTTATGAAAATAAGGATCGCTTAATAATTTCTTCAATAATTCTTTATTAACTTTTCCATCTACCGCTATTCCACCGTCCTCATCGAAATGTTTGCCGGAATGCTTAAAAATCCAGTCATCAAGCAACGCGCAGCCCGGGCCGGTATCAAACGCTATTACCGGCAAATTTTTTTCTATATAAGTCACATTCGCTACACCACCAATATTAAGCATTACTATCGGCTCACCTGCTTTACTGGCGATCGCCGCATGGAAAAACGGCACCAGTGGAGCGCCCTGCCCACCGGCCGCCATGTCATGTCGGCGAAAATCGCTTATAACGTCTATCCCGGTTAACTCCGCCAATAATGAGGGGTTGCCGATCTGCCAGGTGGCTCCTTCACCGGGAAAATGCGCTATGGTCTGGCCGTGGAACCCAATCAGATCAACCTTGGATTTTTTCACGCCGGACTTTGTGAGCAGTGCATTGACGGCACCCGCATGTGCAACAGTGATTTCCTTCTCCACTCGCAGTAATTCGATTTTACTTATATTGCCCTTAAGCACTATGGCGCGCAGCCTCTTGCGCAGTTCCGGGGAATATGGAGCGAAAAAATCCTTCCTGGTATCTTCAATGCGAGTTCCATCGCTTTTGATCAGCGCGGCATCTACTCCATCCATCGAAGTGCCGCTCATCAAGCCGATTGCATTTAGCATTTTGGGCATAATCAGTTATTAATTGTCAGTTGCTATAGTCAATCAAGGCTAATTTGATAGGATTTGTTGCAATCTGGAATTTGGCGCAGGCTAGGAGAAAGGCGAAGAGCGTAGTTTACGCTCCGGTCGAGCCTTTCGACAACGCCTGCGCCAAATTCCAGGGCAATCCGAAGGACAGGGGAAGAAATGAAAAAATTACGGCGTGAAAAATTTCTCATGTAGGGTAAACTACCTGATAAATTTTTTACTTGTTCTTTTTTCATTTCTTCCTCCTGCAAATCTATTAAATTAGCCTTGATTGACTATAGTTGTCAGTATATTTAGCATTATCATGGCCGAATACAAATCAGAATTCATGCGGGTGATGCGGGAACGCGGGTTTATCCACCAATGCACGGATGAATCCGGGTTGGATGCAAAACTTGCCGACGGAAAAACCGCCGGGTATATAGGTTTTGATTGCACTGCATCCAGTTTGCACATCGGAAGTTTAATTCAAATCATGGTTTTGCGCTGGCTGCAAAAAACCGGGCATAAGCCAATCATCCTGCTCGGCGGCGCAACCACAAAAATTGGCGATCCATCAGGGAAGGATGAATCGCGGCCGCCGCTTTCGGATGAAGTCATAGAAAAAAATAAAGCTGGCATCCGCAGAAATTTTTCGCAGTTTGGTTTGGGAGATTGCACTTTTGTTGATAATGCAGAGTGGATTTCAAAACTCTCGGCGATAGATTTATTGGAAACGGCGGAAAATTTCTCAGTTAATCGTATGCTTAAGTTTGATAGCGTACAGATTAGGCTTGAGCGCGAACACCATTTAAGTCTTAAAGAATTTCTTTATTTGGCAATACAAGCATATGATTTTGTGGAACTTAAGAAACGATATGATTGCTCTTTACAAATCGGCGGTTCTGACCAGTGGGGAAATATTGTAAGCGGCGTGGAGTTAAATCGCAAAATTCAACCGGAATATAACCCTTCCGATGAAAACCTGGAAAAAGAATATGAAAAAAGCAAACCATATAAAACCAAGCATGAATTATACGGCCTCACCACCCCCCTCATCACCACCACTGATGGTGGAAAGATGGGGAAAACGGCGACGGGTGCGGTTTGGCTGAATCCAGAAATGTTATCGCCATATGATTACTGGCAGTTTTGGCGCAATACCGATGATAAGGATGTTGAAAGGTTTGTAAAACTTTTCACCGAGCTTGAGCTTGATAAAATAAAAGAAATCATGGCGGGCAATATCAACGAGGCAAAAAAAATCCTCGCTACGGAAGCCACCACGCTTTGCCGTGGCAAAGATGAAGCACTGAAAGCCCAGGAATCCGCCAAAAAAACTTTCGAGGAGGGTCAACTTGGCGAGTCATTACCAGTTCTTAATATAAGAGAGGCCTTACAGAAAGCAGGAAGCATCAATACATCTTCCTTGGTTCATATGGCTTTTGGCGTTTCTATGAGCGAGGCGAGAAGATTGATCGTCGGCAAGGGCATAAAAATAAACGACAAAACAGTCGAGAACGATGTGCAACACACACTTGAAGATTTTAATGACGGCCCAAAAAAACTCTCCTCAGGCAAGAAGAAGCACCGTATTGTTAAGGTGTAGGTTTCTCTTTCCCAGGTAGCGCCCCAGCGGGCGTGGCAGTTTCCGGGGCAGCAGCAGGAACAGCATTCTTATCCTCCACCTTCGGCATTTCTTTTTTTTCGTCGAACATATCGAACAGTCCGCGCAGTAATCCTGGAGTCAAAAGCGAAAGCGGATTCGTAGTGACTTCCGGGTTTTTATAATCGCCGGAAACCGTGTAATTGGCGGCAATGATTCCCTGGCCTTCCCCGCCAGCCAGCATATCACCAATTACCGGCACGGTGGAAAGCAAGGAATTCGCCGCATAGGCCGGAACAACAGTGCCGGTGATGTTTATCTCGGATTTTTTCAAATCAACGAAGCCTTGCGCAGTCAGACCCAGCGAATCGCCGTAAGTCTTGGATTCCTTTATTTTCAGCAAATCGTTTTCCTTGGAGAAATTGAGCGTCATTTTCTTGAACTTAATCCCTGCACCATTCAAAATATCCAATATACCGGTGAACGATGCCAGGCTGACAATTTTTGCAAGTATTGGTCCCTTGACTAATGAGTAATCGGTCATCACCAGGCTGCCCTCATTTATCGAATTATTCTGGTTGCGGCTGATGTCAGAATTGATGTCCAGCTTGCCACCGACGATGTGCGGCGAGATGCCGAGACCCTTTATCAGCGCTCCTGCATTGTCAGCGTGGATGGTCAATTTGCCATCCTGCCCGCCAGCATGTTTCAACTCGTAGAGAAATTCACCGCCGCTATCTTGATGCGCGGAAAACCTACCGCTCGCACAATATTCCGGCAGACAGGAAATGCCGCCGTTAAACCCTGATAAATTTTCTCCATCATTCATCAATATTTTTTTTAAGGAGACAGAAATATCATAGGATGCTTTGGACTTCTCCTCCGGCCCCTCGTCGTAATCGGCGATGATAGGCGCCAAATCCACAACCTTTCCGGCGATTTCTACGCGATATTTATTTTCGGAAACCAGGGCATATTTCAGGCTCATGTCGGTTTTACCGAAGGAGAGGTTTTTGACATTGGCGGAGGTTAATTGATAATCCGCACCGAACGCCAGATCGCCTTCCCCGCGTAAATCACCGGTTAAATTTATTTTGCCTTTCGCCGCTTTTTTATTCCCGTCCAATACGAACTCCAGCTTCAAATCCTTGCCCTTAGGCTTTTTATATCCGTAACGCGGCAATAATATTTCGTTATCGGTCAAATCGGCCTTTACCCTGATATTCTGGTCGGAATCCGAAACCACATTCAGGCCTAGCGGCACATCACCCGTAAGGAATTGCAAATCGTCTCCGATTATCCGTGAAATTTCTGATTTGGGAAACCGGCCCACCAGCTCCAGCGCGCTCAAAGTTTTATCACCTTCGTATTTCTCCGAATATTTGGCTGCCGCTTTCGCGCCGTTCAACGCCACAGCGCCATCAGCCACGAACCCTCCTGGCGAATAGGAAACTTCAAGATTCCCGGCAGAAAGGTCTGTGCCGTCATATACACCAGGGATGGCTATGTCCTCCATTTTCGCATGGGCTGAGACTTTCACATCCTTCTCTTTTAAATCTTTCAGCAGCGGAAAATCCAGGGTAAATTGGGTATCAGCATGGCCAGCGGTGATTTTTACCACATGTGATTTTTCCTTTTCATCCGGCGCCTGCAGGGCGATAAATTCGTTCAAATCCTCCGCCCGGCCTTCGAGCTCACCTTCGATATGAATCACCCCATCATCAGCCGCAAGATCAGGTATGACGGCGGTTGCATGCCGCACGCTCGAGTTTTCCAACCTAGCGTTCTTCACTTCCAAGTTCATGGTATTGCCGCCAAATTTTAGCAACCCGTTCACCGCCCGCAAATGCTTCAAGCCCGGGCTGTAATTTACACCCATATTCTCTATGGTGATTTCAGCATGGATGTCAGCCTCCGGCAATGCGTCAGGAATAAGATCGCCGGGTTTTATATTGATTTCGGCGTAACCCTTCGCCGCCTTGCCTACCGACAAACTATCCCGTACCCAGCTTTTCGCATCTTCCGAACCTTTTGTATCAGGCCATAACGCAAGCAGCCCCGGAATGTTAATATTCTCGAAATCCGCCTTTCCCGCTATCTCTGCCTTTTCCATCTCCGGGTAATATATCCGCAGGTTATCGGAAGTTATTTTTGCTCCATCTTCCGTATTTAAATAAAACCTTTTGACGATGAACCGAGAAAAATCATCGGAAACCCTGAACTTGGAATTGAATGCCGCCACGCGCACCGGACCGGGAATGATATTGCCGTAGCTTACCCCCCCCGACCTTTCGCTATTCACAGCGACATCGGCTGATTGCAGTTGCAACTTGTCGCCGAATATTATTGCGAACGTGCCGCCCAGCGGTAGATCAATCTTATCGAAGCCGTAATGCTTAGGAAAAACCCTTGCCAGTTCTGAAAGGTTGACGCCGTGAAATCCCCCTTCCACTTTGCTGATTTCTCCAAAATGCCCGTTCGCTGTTACATTTAGCGCCCTACTCCCCACCCTGGCGTCTATTTGCGCCGCTAACTGTGCTCCACCTTGATTATTTAAGAATCCGAACGTAGCGCTGTTGATTACTGCCAGCCGCCGCAGTGAATCGTGATCGATAATTTCCGCCGAAGATATTTTAATTTTCTTAAACGGCAGCGCCGTTAGGCCAGAGAGAATTTTTTCCCTTATCCCGGCTTCATTTTCCACGTTTTTCACCTCCGGCGCGGTATTTCCAGCATTTCCTGCGGCGGAGAGTATTACCACGGCGTTTTCCACGCCTATCTGATTGAATTGCAGGCTTCCGAAAATCACTTGCAAAGGCGCAATGCCTAGGCGCATTTGTGGTATAGTTATTTCGATTTTTCCCGCCGGATCGGCAATTTTCACATTGGATACGGTGACGGCCAAAGGCATGTCGAGTCCAGACCAGTGGACGACACTGCTATCCACCGAAACATGAAGATTGCCATCGAATTGCCGCACGCTTTTCTCGATATAGAACGATAACAGCGGCAGCGAGCGCGAGCTGGCAGTCAGCCACCACACCAGTCCTACAAATCCAAGGAATATCAGCGCCATGATCAGCAGAAGAACTTCAAGCGCCGTTTTAATTTTTTTGTTCATGTTATAAATTTGTAATGTAAAATCCGACAAATGTCACCCTTCGCAAATTTGCAAAATCATCATCTACTGCCAAAATCTTCTGCGCCGGAAATCGCCGAAGTCAAAATAACGCACTGGTTTGAATATCTCACGCGCAAATTGCCGAAATTGGTTGATTTCGCGCAACGCATGAATGCATCAGAATATGGCAAAAAACTGCTCCATGCGGTGTTCGGCAACAGCCCATACCTCTCGCAACTATTCATAAAAAATTCTGGTCTGGTACAAAATATCGCCGAAAAAGGCTTTGATAAGACCTTCACCGAATTCATCAGCGAAACCGCCCATGACCGGATATTCTTGAGTATCGAGGAAATAATGGCATATCTCCGACAGGCTAAGGCCGAATGCTCGCTTATCGTGGCGCTGGCTGACATAACTGAGTCCTGGAACCTGGAACAAATCACTAGGCGCTTAAGCGATTTCGCTGAGATCGCACTGAATAAGGCGGTCGATTTCCTGCTTTCTCGCGCTAGTGGCTTCAACGAAATCGAAATCCAGGACGCTGCAAAACCCGGCATAAATTCTGGGCTTATCGTCATCGCAATGGGGAAATTGGGCGCTTATGAATTGAATTATTCGAGCGACATCGACCTGGTAATTTTTTTCGACAGCGAGAAGGCCAAATACACTGGCCAACATAACATCCAGCATTTTTTTACCCGGGCAGCGCAGGATTTGACGCGCATAATGCAGGAGCGCACTGAGGACGGCTACGTTTTCCGGGTTGATTTAAGGTTGCGCCCCGATCCAGCTTCAACACCGCCCGCCATGTCGGTGCGCGCTGCGGAAATTTATTACGAAAGCGTAGGCCAGAATTGGGAACGAGCGGCAATGATAAAGGCGCGCGCCATCGCCGGCGATATTCATGCAGGCGAAAAATTCCTGCAATATTTAAGGCCTTACATCTGGCGGAAAAATCTGGATTTCGCAGCGATCGAAGACATCCAGTCGATCAAGCGCCAGATCGACGACAAGCACCGGCGCGAGAGTGGAAGCCTGCTCGGATACAATATAAAGCTCGGTCACGGCGGAATCCGGGAGATTGAATTTTTTATTCAGACACAGCAATTGATCTGGGGCGGCAGGGAACCGGACTTAAGAATAAGCGGCACTTGCGAGGCGCTCCGCGCGCTGGCGCAAATAAAAAAAGTCGACCGGGCTACCTGCGAAGATTTGATCGCCGCATACAGATTCTACCGCAAAATCGAACACCGGTTGCAAATGGTGGATGACCACCAGACTCACACCCTCCCAGCGACAAAAGAGGATTTCGCCAGATTCGCCATTTTCATGGGCTACGAAAATCCGGCAGATTTCGAGAAAGAATTATCCGCTACACTAGCCAAGGTACAGGGGCATTATGCCAGGCTTTACGCCAAATCGCCATCCCTCGCCAACGCTGAAAGCAAAACCGCTGGCAGCCTGGTTTTCACCGGCACTGAGAATGACCCGGAAACACTGGAAACCATAGAAAACTTAGGTTTCAAAGACCCAGTGATCGTCTCCGAAACCATCCGCGGCTGGCACCATGGACGCCGCAAAGTAACCAGCAGTAAAAAAGCGCGGGAACTGCTGACCGAACTGGTACCAGCGATTCTCGCTGCCTTGGCGAAAACCATAAATCCTGACAGCGCATTCGCCAAATTCGACGAGCTTTTATCGCGCTTGCCTGATGGCGTGCAGATTTTTTCGCTGTTTCATTCCAACCCGGAATTGCTGGAATTGATCGCCGAAATCATGGGGCGTTACCCATACTTAGCAGAAAAACTCAGCCGCAACCCGGCGCTGCTTGATTATGTTCTTTCGCCAGAATTTTATCTCGACATGCCTGATAAAGAGCAACTTAAGAAAAAGATGGAGCAGAACCTGGCACACGCCCGCGACTACCAAGATGCGCTCGATATAACCCGCCGCTGGACAAAAGACCGCCAATTCCGCATCGGCGTGCAACTATTGAAAAACCAGATCACACCGACGCTTGCGGCTTCGCACCTGTCGAACATCGCCGATACGGCGCTTTCTCTACTGCTAGAGCGTACGGCCCAAGATTTCGCGGAAAAGCAGGGCGTCATAAAGGATAGCGAATTCGCCATCGTCGCCATGGGGAAACTGGGCGGCCAGGAGTTGACCTTCGGCTCCGATCTCGATCTGGTATTCATCTACGATGCGAAAAACGACGAAGCACTATCGAACGGTATTTCACCGCTTTCGGTGAACGAATATTTCTTAAGGCTTTCCCGCCGATTCATCGCCGCGATAACTTCGTTAACCACCGAGGGGAAGCTATATGAAATCGACGTACGGCTCAGGCCTTCCGGGCAGGACGGGCCAGTCGCCTCTTCTTTGAAAGCCTTCGGTTTATATTATGAAAGCTCGGCCTGGATATGGGAATATATGGCGCTCACCCGGGCGCGCGTTATCGCCGGACCGGAATCATTGGCGCGAAAAATCCGGCAGGTGGTGACAAGCAAGATTTGCAAGGAGCGCGATCCTAATGAACTGGCGCTGGAAATCGATGAAATGCATGAAAAAATCGCAGATCAGCACGGCAGCGAAAATCCGTTCGAGGTAAAATATGCGCGCGGTGGCTTAATTGATCTCGAATTCATTCTGCAATATATGCAACTCGCCCATTCGCACAAATATCCCGAATTGATTGAGGGAAATATCCGGCTGGCGATAAATAAATTAGAAACGCGCAACCTACTTCCACCCACCACCATTGCCAGCCTGAAAGATGCCGCTGAAATCTTACTCAATACCCAATGCGTCCTACGGCTCATCGGCAGCGAAACGCCGAATGAGGAGGATATGACGCCCGCCATGAAAAAAGTCCTCCCTACCGCGCTTAACCTAGAAGCCGAAGACGATGATGACGCGAAATTCCTGAGCTTCAAGAAAAGGCTTGTTGACGATGAAAAAAACGTGCAGAACATTTATAGGGAAGTGATTAAGAGTCTAAGTGACTAGGTCTCAAGTGACTAGATTCTCAAACTCGTAGACTATAATATAATTAGTAAAGGAGGAAAACATGAACAACACCGCACCCAATCCCACTTCACCGTTGAAAGCTGGCGACTATGCACCAGACTTCACCGCACCGACCGATGGCAGCAGCAATTTTTCGCTGTCGTCACACCGCGGCAAGAAAAACGTCGTGGTTTATTTCTATCCAAAGGACGATACGCCGGGCTGCACCATCGAAGCCAAGGAATTCAGTGATGCGCTGCCCGAATTCGCGGAGTTGGATACAATCGTAATTGGCATTTCCAAAGACGACACTACCAGCCACGATAAATTCAAGGAAAAGCATTGCCTAACCATTCCACTCGCCTATGACGAAACCGGCACCATCTGCGAGGCCTATGATTCCTGGGGAGAAAAAAGCATGTACGGAAAAAAATACATGGGCATCATGCGCAACACTTTCCTGGTGGATAAAAAGGGTATAATCCGCAAAATATGGCAAGTCAGCAAGGTGGAAGGGCATGTGAAAGAAGTGCTGCGGGAGGCGGAAAAGTTTTAGTTGATGCTAGGCACTGTCAGCAGCGTCCAAACCACAATTCATGACTTTTGAATTCAACATTCCAAAGCCCATAGATGCCCACGTACATTTGCGGGATGGCGCTATTCTAAGTCAGGTTGCGCCATTTACCGCTCGACAGTTTTCATACGCCATAGCGATGCCTAACCTGCTTCATCCCGTCCTTACCACGGAGGATGCCATAGCCTACCGGAAAAGAATCTCAGCTGCCGGAAAATCCGGGGATTTCACTCCGCTGGTGACACTTTATATGACGGATGATACACCGCTGTCCGAAGTTAAAAAGGCCAAGGATGCAGGGATTATCGGAATAAAACTCTATCCCGAAAGCGCCACTACCAATTCTGAGTTTGGTGTTACCGACATAAAAAAAACCTATCCCCTGCTGGCAGAAATGGAAAAGCAAGGACTGCCGGTTTTGATCCATGGCGAAGTCACCGATCCCAATATAGATATATTCGACCGCGAGGCAGTGTTCATTGAAAAAATATTAACGGATATTATTAAAAATTTTCCGGCTCTTAAAGTATCTCTTGAGCATCTGACAACAACACAGGCGGTGAATTTTGTCTCTGGTCAAAAAAACATTTTTGCCAGCATCACCGCACATCATCTGCTGTATAACCGTAATGAGATTTTCAAGGGCGGGATCAGGCCGCACTGGTATTGCCTGCCAGTACTGAAACGCGAAGAGCATAGGAAAGCGCTGGTGAGTGCCGCGACCGGCAGTAGTAAAAAGTTTTACGCCGGAACCGATAGCGCGCCGCATCTGCGCGCGAATAAAGAGTCTGCTTGCGGCTGTGCCGGCTGCTTCACGGCACCAAATGCCGTCGAACTTTATGCCACAGCATTCGATACGGCTAAGGAATTCCCGCAAAAAAGATTTTCGGATTTTATGTATGGCAATGCGCTGGAGTTTTATAATCTCCCGCCAGTAAAATCCAAAATCACCCTAAGAAAATCAGCCCAAAAAGTGGAGGACACAATCAGCGATATTATACCGTTATTGGCCGGGCAAGAGATCGCCTGGCAGGTAGTTTATTAGACACGGCTAACATAATGACGTTGAAACCTGGGCACCCTTGGTTTATCACTTGAAAAAATAATAATATACACTAAATGCTTACAGGAAATTTTTTAGGGTGCCAATGAAAGCAAGAGCAATCATCATTTTACTAGCGAGCTTATCGCCCAGCCTTGCCGTAGCCGTAGATTTGCAAGACAGCATGGTTGCCGCATACCAATACAACAACCAGCTGAAAGCCCAACAGAGTGATTTACTTTCCACCCAGGAGCAGATTCCCGAGGCTTATGCCGGTTTCATGCCACAGGCCGGATTTTCTGGCGATTTGAAAAGGGGCAGTTCCTATAATCTGCTGACTCAAGGTCTTGGCCGCGGCCCTTTATATCACAGCGACCATTCCCGCGATTTAATCGTGGTGCAGCCGCTTTTCAACGGCGGTGGAACGGTGGCTCAGGTAAACCATGCTTATAACTCTGTCGCCTCAGCAACTTCCAACTTGCAAGTAGTCGAAGGACAGGTTTTGCTGAACGCAATATCCGCGCATATGGAAGTGGTACGCGCCGCGGAAATACTTGATTTAAGCCGGGAAAACGAGGAGGCTTTGAAAGAACAGCTCGATTCTTCTAAGGTAAGGTTCAAGCTCGGTGAAGCTACAAAAACCGACGTCTCGCAATCGGAAACCCGCTATTCCCGAGCCATTTCCGACCGGACGAAATCCGAAGGCGATCTCGCGGCGGCTATAGCCAATTATAAAAACAACACTGGCCGCGCTGGCGATAAATCCTTGGACAATGCAGCTGGTTTCATCAAGCCTCAAGTGGCGGGTGTACAACTGCCGGAAACCCTGGATAAAGCTATGGATATCTCTTTCAAAAACAATCCTTCGCTCGCTGCGCAAATATACCAGGAAAAGGCGAGCGAAAACCAGGTCACCGCCGCTTATGCTAATCTCTCGCCCACCCTGTCCCTGCGCGGAACCCTGGCGCGGGAAACCGACACCTATAGTGCGGCGGACATCCATGATAACGAAAGCACGGTGGAAGTTGATCTCAACTTCCCGCTTTATCAGGGCGGCGCCGAATATGCGCGGATTCGGGCGGCAAAAAAAGACCGGGAGACCAGTAAATTCCAGGTTGCACAGCGCCGAGACAACCTCCGCGCCAATGTCACGAAATCGTGGGAAGATACATTAACCGCACGCGCCTCGATAAAATCCTATAATGACGCAGTGAAAGCAGCGAAGGTGGCGCTGGATGGCGTCAGGAGGGAGCAAGCAGTCGGCGCACGCACCATACTCGACGTTCTGAATGCCGAGCAGGAATTGTTCCAGGCGAAAATAAATCTGGCTGCTGCCGAGCGTGATGAAGTTGTCGCCGTTTACAGCCTTAAATTCTACATCGGGGAATTGACGGCGAAAACACTCGGCCTGCCGGTCAAAGTTTTCAATAGCGAAGCTGCCTTGAAAAGGACCCAGTTCAAGATGATCGGGTTTTAGAGATAATGCTGCATTGCAGCATGGAACTTCCCTTGCAAAACCCCGGAAATCCTATATATTCCAGCATGTTTTTGTTATTGCCAAAGCAGCTTTGCAGACCTTATAATTGAAGGACATGAAACCGGAATTGCATACTGTAGAGAATCCCAAAATCGGGCTACCGCTCAAGAAAAATGCGCGCACGGCGAAGGCAAATGGTCATGCAGCACGGGCAAACGGCCATGCTACATTATCCAAGAAAGAAATGCTCTCGGCATATGAGGAAATGCTGCTGATCCGCCGGTTCGAGGAAAAAGCCGGGCAGCTTTACGGTATGGGGAAAATCGGCGGGTTCTGCCATTTATATATCGGCCAGGAAGCAGTCGCCATTGGTATGAAACTCGCCATCACCAAGGATGATGCGGTAATCACCAGCTACCGCGACCACGGGCTGATGCTCTCCACCGGCAGCGACCCGAAATTCATCATGGCGGAATTGATGGGCAGGGCCACCGGCTGCTCGAAAGGCAAAGGCGGCTCAATGCACATGTTCGATACCGCAAAAAATTTCTACGGCGGGCATGGCATCGTCGGCGCTTCGGTGCCGATCGGAACCGGGGTTGCCTTCGCCTATAAATACCGTGGTGAAAAACACTTGTGCCTCTCATATTTCGGCGATGGCGCGGCGAACCAGGGCCAGGTTTATGAATCCTTCAACATGGCAAGCCTTTGGAAACTGCCGGTGATTTTCATCATCGAAAACAACGAGTATGCGATGGGAACTTCCGTCGCACGCAGCTCCGCCACTACCGAATTATTCCGCCGCGGCGAGGCTTTCGATATTCCCGGAGTGCAAGTGGACGGCATGGATATTTTTGCGGTGAAAAAAGCCGGCGACGAAGCAGTGGCGCATGTGAGAAGCGGCAAAGGGCCGATAATTCTGGAAATGAAAACCTACCGCTACCGCGGGCATTCGATGTCTGACCCAGCGAAATACCGCAGCAAGGAAGAAGTGATGGAATACCGCGAACACCATGACCCGATTGATGGGCTCAAAAATTACCTGGTGAAAAATGGCGTCGCCAATGAGGAATCCTTAAAAGAAATCGATAAAAAAATCCGCGAAAAAATCCAGGAAGCCGTCGATTTCGCCGAAGCCTCGCCCGAGCCGGACGAAGGCGAACTCTGGACGGATATTTATAATTAGCGTCACCACCTGGATATTGCCTATAATTTTCGCGGTGACGCTGCACGAGGCCGCGCACGGGTTCGTGGCCGAGCTTTTCGGCGATGAGACGGCAAGAAGAGCGGGGCGGGTGACGTTCAATCCATTGAAGCACATTTCCCCGATGGGCACGGTGATATTGCCGGGATTATTGCTGCTAGCGCATTCGCCGGTGCTGTTTGGTTATGCCAAGCCGGTGCCGGTGAATTTCTGGAAATTGCAACCGCAACGCCTCGGCATGCTATTGGTGGCCGCCGCCGGGCCGGGAATGAATATAATGCTGGCGATAATCGGCAGCATTTTTCTCCACATCACGCCGGATACCAACCCGGAAAATCTACCCTGGCTGCAGCTGAATCTGTTTCACTCGCTGCTGATCAATGGGGCCTTGGCGATGTTCAATATGCTGCCGATCCTGCCGCTCGATGGCGGAAGGGTGGTGCGGGCGCTATTGCCGGGAGAAATCGGCGACCAATACGCCCGGACCGAGCGCTTCGGGCTGCTAATCGTCATCGCCCTGCTATTCCTGCCGCCATTGCTAGGCCTAAATTTCATGATGGATATATTAACGCAAGTGAACGAAACCCTGATCGGCGGGATTTTATTTGTTACGGGGCATTAGGGGGGATTGCAATCGCAGGTGGGCTAGAAGATTGCATTTACTAGAAGATTGAATAGAGAAGAGTTTTTGTAGAATAAAATGAAAAAAATAGTAATATAATTTAAACTTTTATTACGCTGATAGTGTAATGGTAATTAAAAATGACATCAGATTCAGTATTATTCGTTGATGCTAACATATATCTGCAATTATACAACGCTATAGACAATACTGAAAAGGTTAAGGACACCTTAGCTTCTTTAAAGCAATTTAAAGAATATATATTCATCACCAAGCAAATAGTGAATGAAATTCAAAGAAATAAGGTCAAAAGTATCGTGTTGCCTAAGATAGATAAAGATAGAAAGGCATTACTATCAACAGATGAAGATATTAAAATCCCAGATAGCTTACGAGTTATAAAGAAAGCAGAATTAAGCGAATGGAAGCGCTCTGCAGAGGAATTAAAAAAAGAAAGAAATAAAATCAAGGATAAACAAGAAGAGATCCATAAGAAAATTTTATTGGAGGTAAGTAAATCTGAAGATAAAATCTCCAAAGGTTTACAGCCACTATTTGATATTGCAGTTTCTGCAAAAGCTGAAGAATTATCTAAGGCGAAAGAGCGAAAAACCATTGGCAACCCTCCAGGTAAACAATCAGATACGTTAGGTGATCAAATCAATTTTGAGCAATTACTAAGCTATTGTATGAATAAAAAGAAAATTTGGATTATCTCTGCTGATAACGATTATGGATCATCTTATGAGGGAGCACTTTATTTGGATCCGTTACTTAATGATGAGCTTAAAGGTGTGGGTATAGAAGAAATATATTGCTTTAAGGATCTCATAAAAGGGTTAACTGATTTTAATAAAAAGACTGGAAGAAAAGCTGTGAAGATTCCGCATGGAAAAGAAGCAAAGGAAGTTAATGAAATACTGAACCGCCAATTTACTAACACTTCGGGTGTATATGGATTTGGTGGAAATTTCACACCAAGCTCAGGCACTATGTTTTCTAGTATTTCTAATGCCCCAGGGGTTGTGGTAGGTGGATTGACATATCCGAATACATCTACAGCAATTGTAACACCAGGAGGTTCATCTGCAAATAATCTCACGGGTGTCACACAGCTTTCTCCTAATAGTTGGTATATTGTTCCTAATGGTTTGGATATGAATAATAATATATTTACTTCATCAGCAGCACCAACAGGAGGAGATGGGAAAAAATGATTTGAATTTATGCTAGCACAAGAGGTCGAACTCATCCCCCCTACACCCTCCCCTCTGCCAAATCGCCAGCCGGGTTGCGCCTTTCATGCAGCCTTTAATAACTCATAACCCGGCCAGTACGTTTTTCCAAGCAGTATTCAATACCGGTTTGCTCATTCTCCTATAGCGAAATAAAAGCAAATCTCATATAACCTATCACCAAACCGCCAACTTAACAAAAACCCATGTCCACCAACCAACCTCCCTTATCCAGCATAAAAGAATTCACCATTCTGATGGCGCTGCTCATGTCTGTCGTCGCCATCTCGATTGATGCGATGTTGCCAGCGCTTGGGGTGATTGGTAAGGATTTGCAGGTTTCGCATCCGAACCATGTGCAATATATCATCGGGTTTATCTTTATCGGCATGGCTACCGGCCAGTTGCTCTGCGGGCCGCTTTCGGATGCGCTGGGCAGAAAAAAAGTTCTTTATTTAGGCATCGGATTTTATTTGGCTGGCAGCGTGATTTGCTTTTTTGCCAGTGATTTTCGGTTCCTACTTATCGGCCGATTGATTCAGGGGCTTGGCGTGGCGGGGCCTTATGTATCGGCCATTTCCATCGTACGCGATAAATTCAGCGGGCGGGATATGGCAAGGGTGATGTCATTCGTTATGATGATTTTCATCATGGTTCCGGCAATCGCCCCGAGCATAGGGCAGGCAATTCTACTACTAGCTTCCTGGCGTTATATCTTCCTGCTGTACATCATATATTCAATCACTGTCGGCTTGTGGCTGTTCTTTAGGCTGGAGGAAACATTGCCGGTGGAGAAACGCATTCCATTTAAGGTTTCCGCCTTCATCCAGGGTTTTAGGGAAGTTTTCCGCAGCCGCGTCACCATATGTTACACGCTTTGCATGGGAATTTGTTTCGGCAGTTTCATCGGATATTTAAACTCGGCACAGCAGATTTTCCAAGTGCAGTTTGGTACCGGCAAAATGTTTACCGTTTATTTCGGCGGTCTGGCTTTGCTGTTTGGTGTTGCCTCATTACTCAATTCACGCGTTGTTGAAAAACTAGGGATGCGCTACATCTGCCGCCGATCAACTCTTTGCATCATCATCACATCCATCATCTTTTTGCTCGTGAACCAGATGGCGGAAGTCCGGCTATGGATGTTCCTGGTATATGCCGGGATTTTATTTCTCTGCTTCGGCCTGATGTTCGGAAATTTGAACTCGATAGCCATGGAGCCGATGGGGCACATCGCCGGCATAGCTTCCGCAGTTACCGGCTCGCTTTCTTCGGGGATTTCTATGGTTTTAGGCGCGATTATCGGCCAGCTTTATAACAACACTTTAATCCCAATCGCATCAGGTTTTTTTATTCTGGGAATTTTATCGCTACTAATAATGATTTATGCGGATAGCAAAAAGATCACTTAAAACTCATAAGCATCCATAGCATTACTTCAAATAATCCAAAAACTGATCGATCAATTTTTGCAGTTGCTGAGTGGTTTTTTCCTCTTTCAACCGGCCTTGCTCATCGAAAGCATTATAGGCATTGGAGAGCCCCATCATTCCCGGAAATACATGAACTCCCAGCACTTCAAAGGGTTGGCGTGTATGCCAAAGGCTACGCACCGCACCTAGCGCTCCAGGAGATGCGCCGAGCAGCAACAGCGGCTTTCCCGTTAGTGATACCTGCTTCTCGCGCGATAGCCAATCAATGACGTTTTTTAATATGCCGGGAATCGAGCCGTTATATTCCGGCGTAGATACAATAAGCGCATCGGCTTCTCTAATTTTTGCACCCAGCTTTACTGTAGTTTCAGGAACACCCGACGCTGATTCAATATCGCCATCATATGGCAGCATCGGATAATATTTGAGATCAAGAAATTCAGTTTGATGTCCGTCTTTGGCTTCCACCAGGCGCATGGCTTCGCGCACGAATTTCTTATTGCATGAATCTTTCCTTAATGCGCCGGCGAAAAATAGTATTTTCATAATATCCTCCTAGTTGTTAACAGTACCTAAACTCTCTCCGAAAGCCAAATTGCCAGCCGGGTTGCGCCCTTAATGCCGGCCTTCAATAATTCATAACCCGGCACATCTTCCGCACCGTGTTTGATGCCAGTTTGTTTATGTTCGTTTTCCTCGGCACGGAATTTGGAAATCTTTTCCCACAAATCCCGTTCTTTCTCAGCAAAATCGCTTTCGCCCAAAACTTTTTCTTGTCCCTCATAATGCTGGTCGATCACTTCTTCAACCGCAACAGTACAAGCCATCGCCGCTTTCTCGCCCATCAATGCCGTCATAGCGCCGAGCGCAAACCCGGCAACATGCCATAGCGGCAGCAGCGCCGTTGGCCTGATTTTCCGCTCGGAGATCAGCTCATTAAACGCCGCCAGATGCCTATCCTCCTGGTCGGCCATATGCTGGATAACCTTACCCACCGGCTTATCTCCCAGCACCGCCATCTGCCCGGCATATATCCTTTTCGCGCCATATTCCCCGGCATGGTCAACGCGGATAATCCGCGCGATTTTCTCTTTCTCGCTCAAATCACCGGGCAGCATTTTTTTTCCATAATATGATTGCGATGATGGCTAAACATAAAGCATAAATCCCGTTATATCCGGCCATGGAAATATGCAAAAACTCGAATTGCGGCTGGCTGCAGGAAACCACCGGCGCCGCCATGATTTTATCCAGCATTTCCTGTGCATTCCCCTCCCCGCCGATCTTGTCCGAACAACCGGACGATACATAGCCTTTTTCCACCGCGAAATGGTAAAACGCCAGCGCCGTTTCCGCGGCCATGAGGAGGAAGTATATAATATAAATATTGTCATGCCGTCGCATGACGGCATCCACCTTAAAATACGTTATATGCTTCTCAGTGGATCCCGGCCTAAAGCCGGGATGACAGTAAAAGATACTCCCCACCAATATCGCCAATAGATATGGCACCCGCTGATATTGGCATAATTCGCACGGATGCAGCCCGAAACCATATTGCGCCACTAGCGCGAGCCCCAGCGCCGCCGCGCTAGCCGCCGGTATTAGGAAAAATGCTATTCTATTATCTTTTTCCAAAGACTTCTCAAAATCGATGGTTTTTTCTGTGGCTGCGGAGCAAAATCCCGACCGCCGCGACCCTGATACCCGCCACCGGAAACGCCATGCCGCTTCCTGCCATCCCGGTTATCCCTATCCCGGTTATCACGACCATCCCTGCCCTGGCCACCGCCTTTCTGCCAATCGCGGTTGTTATCACGTGGACGATCACCATCGAATCTTTTCCGCCTGCGGTGCCTGCCGCCACGCCTTTGACCTCCGCCTCCCCCACCTTCCACGGAAGTGACGTTACCGCGATCCGCTGGTTCTTTTCCATCCCTTCTCGGTTCGCGCTCGCGTTCATCCGGCCTTTCATCTTTAGTACGCGGGAGCGGTGGTGCGGCACGGACGGCGTCGGACTCGAATTTCCCACTGCCGCCACCATCGATGACGAACTTCTGGCCGGTTAAATTTTCATCACCTTCGATGAAGATTTTGATATTGTGCCGCTGCTCAATCGCCGTCAAATCATCACGCTTTTTATTGAGTAGATAAAACGCGATGTCGGTCGAGACATTAACGATGATTTTGCCGGTGGTGCTTTTCGCCGCTTCGGAATCAATGGCGCGGATGATGCTGACCACGGCGGATTCCGGCGAGCGGATGACCCCGGTGCCGTTGCAATGCGTGCACGTCACCATGCTGGATTCGATGAACGAAGACCGCAGCCGCTGTCGGGACATTTCGAGTAATCCGAATGGGCTGATGCGGCCCACCTGGATTTTGGCGCGGTCGGCGGCTAGCGCATCTTTCAACGCGCGCTCGACGGCGCGGCGGTTGCGGCCATCCATCATATCGATGAAATCTATAACGATTAGTCCAGCCAAATCGCGTAGCCTAAATTGCCGCGCTATTTCGTAAGCCGCTTCCAGGTTGGTTTTTGTCGCGGTTTCCTCAACATTGCGCTCGCGGGTGGAGCGGCCGGAATTTACGTCAATCGCAACCAAAGCTTCCGTGCTGTTTATCACGATGTAGCCGCCGGAGCGCAGATATGCCTTGTTGTCATAAAGCTCGGCAATTTCGTTCTCGACGCCGAACTTCCAGAATATCGGCATGCCTTCCTTATATTGCTTGACCTTGGAGGAATGCCCGGGCGCCAGAGTTTTCATGAAATCGCGCGCAGTTTGGAAGGCATCCTCGCCCTCGACCAATATTTCCTCGATAGTGTCATCATAAAGATCGCGGATGGTTCTTTTAACCAAATCGCCTTCCTCGTGGATCAGCGCCGGAGCTTTGGAGGAAAGCGTCTTTTCCTTGACGCCGTCCCACAATTTGCTCAAATAATCGTAATCGCGTTTTATGTCCGCCTTGCTGGCGCTGAGACCCGCGGTGCGGATTATCATGCTGGTGCCAGGGGGCATATCGAAACTGTCGGCGATCATTTTCAGCCGCTTGCGATCGTCATTATCGGCGATACGCCGGGAAACCCCGCCCTGGCGCTCGGAATTCGGCATCAGGACGATATATCTTCCGGCGAGCGAGATATAAGTGGTGAGCGATGCGCCCTTGGTGCCGCGCTCTTCCTTTATCACCTGCACCAGCAGAATCTGGTTGCGCTTGATTACTTCCTGGATTTTATAACGGCGGTAGAGATTGGATTTTTTTGTGCCTTCGTGCGGCTCTTCGCCGATTACATCCACTTCCTGCTCGCGCTGGTAATCATCATGCTCATGATCATCATGATGATTTTCGGAATGGCCCTGGGATTCCTCATACGCGGGTTCGTTGGGCTTATCCGATGAGGGAATCTGGTAATAATCCGGGTGGATTTCGGAAAATGGCAGAAACCCTTGCCGGTTGCCGCCATATTCAACGAACGCAGCTTGCAGCGAAGGCTCGACGCGCGAAACCTTGGCCAGGTAGATATTACCTTTTATCTGTTTTTTGGCAGAACTTTCAAAATCGAAATCATGTAGCCGTGAGCCGTCGGTCACCACCACCCGCACTTCTTCCGGGTGGACCGCTTCGATCAAAATACGCTTGGACATTATTAAACTCCTGAATGATATTTCCTGCGGCCTGACGTTTAGGCTGGTTAGGCTTGTTGGCCGCATTTTGTGAGAATTGATGGAATAAAGAGGCAAAAGCCAGGCTTGTCGGCACCAGGAGGGCTATCAACATTTCAATTATGCGAATATCTTGCAGCATGTTTCCTTGAATTCCTGTCGGCTTGCTATTTTCCTTGGGCGGTAATTATCGAAATAAATCAAGTAATTACCGGGTTAATCAATTAGAATGATGTTATCGCATATTTTCGGGTGGAATGCAAAAGAAAATTGCCTGCCGCTGGAAATCGTTTATGGTAGCGGCATGAGGGTATTATTAATCATAACCGGCAGCATCGCGGCGGAGAAAATACCAGATTTGCTTCATAAGCTTAAAAGCAACGGCCATAGCATCACCTGCGTTTTAACCCGTGCCGGGGCAGAATTCATCATACCGGATTCGCTAGAGCGGTTAACCGGCAATAAAACATACACCGAGCTTTTCACCGGGGATGATGGGAAGGAAATGGGTCATATCCGGCTTTCCCGTGAGGCCGATCTAGTGGTGGTAGCCCCGGCGACTGCCGACATCATGGCCAAAATGGCTGCCGGGCTGGCCGACGATCTCGCCAGCACCCTTCTTCTGGCTACTGATAAGCCGGTAATGATCGCCCCGGCAATGAATGTCCGCATGTGGGAAAATAAGGCGGTACAGCGGAATGCGCTAATCCTCAAACAGGATGGCGTGCTTTTCATCGGCCCGGAATCCGGCGATCTCGCATGTGGTGAGGAAGGCTGGGGCCGAATGAGCGAGCCAAAACAAATCGCTGATAGGGTAGAAAAGTTTTTCAAAAGAAAAGATGCTCTTAAAGGCCTAAAAGTCTTGGTCACCGCCGGTCCTACCATCGAGTCCATAGACCCGGTACGGTATATAGCCAACCGCTCATCGGGAAAACAGGGCTATGCGATAGCGGAAAGCCTGGCTGCTGCCGGCGCGGAAGTCACGCTGGTAACCGGCCCGACGTCATTGCCGAAACCGCATGTTGCAAAAATCATCGAAATCGAATCTGCGTCGGAAATGCTGGATGTTGCCTTAAAAAATCTTCCGGCCGATATTGCGGTAATGGCTGCTGCCGTTGCCGATTGGGGAATTAAAAATCCGGCGAAAAATAAAATGAAAAATATGCCGGAACTGAAATTCACTGAAAACCCTGACATCCTGGCTGAAATTTCCAAGAACAAAAAAAAGGCGAAATTGGTAATCGGTTTCGCCGCCGAAACCGAAAATCTTTTAGGAAACGCGAAGAAAAAATTGCTGGCAAAAAAATGCGATTGGATTCTAGCCAATAATGTCGGCAGCAAAAAAGTTTTTGGGAGCAATGAAAATAAAATATTATTCATCGAACGTGCGCATAGTGAGCAATGGCCGGAAATGAGTAAAATTGAAGTCGCGGAAAAGCTGGTCGAAAAAATTATCAACACACTAGGAAGGAAAAATGAAAAATATAAAGTTATCAGTAAAGCAACTGCCTAACTCCTCCGGCATCCCCCTTCCCGCCTACGCTACAGAACATAGCGCCGGGCTTGATTTATGCGCGGCGGTGGAAGGAGAAATCACATTGCATCCCAGCGAAAGAAAATTAATCCCGACCGGCATAGCCATTGCTTTGCCCGATGGCTATGAGGCGCAAATCCGCCCGCGCTCGGGACTCGCGCTTAAAAACGGCGTCACCGTTTTGAATACCCCCGGCACTATAGATGCCGATTACCGCGGCGAAATCCAGGTAATTCTAGTCAATCTCAGCAAGGAAAATTTCTCGATCACGCGCGGCATGCGGATTGCGCAAATGATAATCGCGCCGTTTATCCAAGCGGAATTGCATTCTGTCGAAACTCTGCCTGATTCCAAGCGTGGCGGAGGTGGGTTTGGCTCAACGGGGACGTAACATTACTCTTCAAACCGCTTGAATATTTCTTTCAGCTTTTCGATCTCACGCTTCCTATCTTTGGTTTGCCCTGCTGTAAAGGCATTGGTCACACAAGAGCCAAGATAGGTTTCAAGTATATTGCCCTCAACCGATTTGATAGCGGCTCTTGCACCGCGAAGCAGAGTTAATATCTCCGGGCAATACCGGCGTTCCTCGATCATACGCTTTGCCCCTTCCAGTTGGCCGATAGCGCGGTTTAAGCGGCCTAATTCATTGCCGTGATAAGGATATTCGCAACAATCGGGATTGGAAGTTTTTTTAGTCTTTTTTGTCATGGTTTTACCTATAAATATGGCGCGATGAATGCAAAGAAGAATCCAGTAGCGTACATAGCTAGAGAAAAATAAAACACTCCAAGGCTGATTTTCCGGGTTCTGTCGCAAGCTTTTGCCATAGCGGGATCAATAGGGCAAGGAGCGTTTCGGCTCATATAGCGGGAAATGCCCGATATAGTCAGCATAATACCGGCGAAAATAAAAAGCGGGATTTTATGCACCGATAGCCAGATTAATTGCGGCACCGTGCTAACTAACCCGATTAAAGCCGCACCAGCACCAAGCGATACGAATAAAGCTGGAAGAGCACAGCATATTAGGGTGCTGAAAGAGCCAAATAGCGCAACTGTATGCAGTATCTTTTTCATTATTTTACCCTCGATATGCCAGTAATTTGATAACCGGCATCGTTTATCAATTTAGTTATCGTTGCATCATCCAGCTTCTGATTTGGCTTAGTGTTAATAGTCACCAGCCTATTATCAAGATCGACATTCACTTGATCTACTGCCGATTGCTTCTTAAAAGTCTTTTCAATGCCGGTAGCGCAGAAGGCACAAACCAAACCATTCACCGAAACCTTAATCGTATCGGCAAAAGCAACACCGGAAATAAAAGTGATAATCATTCCGGAAATCATTATTAATTTTCTCATATATCTTCCCCTAAAACTGTAATTCCCAATTAAACATTAGCCTGTTGTTGCTGCTGTATCCGGCCTCTATCAGTGAAGTTTTGTAAAAGAACCGCACCAGCGGCGTTACTACAAACTTATCGTTTTTGTTCGGGTGGTCATCAACTTGCAGCATGAACCAAGTCGCTACGTCGTTATAATTCGCCGCGTAAGGGGCATAGCCTATCCTGGCCCTCTGCCATATAGAACTTTCGATACTATCTGCATACATGGCGCGAATTTCGTAAGAAGTGAAAACCCGGCGGGTTTCATAATCAGCTAGAAAATCGGTCCAGGCTGCCCCCTTGTTTTTGCTTCCATCTATCGCTACACCAGCTCCGGTGGAATTAAAAATATTCGCTTGTCCATCCGGCAAATTCCAGCGCTTAATTAAGCTGTTAAACTCCGGGCCGTGTTCTGAATATAATCTACCGTTTTCCTCCCATTTGTCATACCAGCCAACGGCAAAATTGGGAGTAATAGTATAATCCGCTGATATGGTATGCCCGGTTTCGTCATTCTCCTGCATTACCATAATCCCATTTACATAAGAGATAGGCTTGGCCTCAGCCATCGTAGCGGCAAGCGCCACAATAACTGGAATAATGAAAAAACACCGGTGCCAACGTATACCCATACAGGGTATATTATATCCCTATGGGATATATGTCAATGCATCACTTTTTTCTGAATTTCCGATAAAAGTAAAGGCTCGTTAGTACCAGCCCGGCCGGAAAACTCCATACCCTCCAACCCGAACTGCAACCCAGCCAGCCGCGAATAAAGCCCACCCGCGGCGAACAGCTGCTGGTGGCTTCCCTCCTCCTCGATTTTTCCTTCGTTCAACACCAATATGCGGTCAGATTTCAAAACGGTCGCCAGCCGATGCGCGATTATTATCGTCGTGCAGTTATTCATCAATTTTTCCAGAGCCAGTTGCACCATCTGCTCGTTTTCGGCATCAAGCGCGTTGGTGGCTTCATCGAGTAATAGGATTTTCGGGGCCCGCAGAATCGCCCGCGCGATGACGATGCGCTGCCGCTCACCGCCGGAAAGGCGCACGCCTTTTTCGCCCAAATAAGTATCGAACCCTTGCGGCAATTTCATGATGAAATCGTATGCCATCGCGGCTTTCGCGGCGGTGATTATATCAGCCTCCGAAGCCCCTTCCCTGCCATATGCAATATTTTCCCGCGCGGTGCCGGAAAATATAAACGGCTCCTGCGAAACGATGGCAAACTGCGAGCGCAGCGATTTCAACTGTAAATCTTTTTCATCGATTCCGTCGAATAAAACCTTGCCGTAGGCCGGATCGTAAAACCTGAGCGCCAACTGGAAAATCGTGCTTTTCCCAGCACCAGACAATCCGACAATGGCGATTTTCTCTCCTGCCCGGGCGCGGAAATTAACGTTTTTGAGCGCTGGTTTATCCTTCTTGCTCGGGTAAAAAAACGTCACGTCGCGGAATTCCAATTCGCCTTTGGTATTTTCCGGCAGGGCTATCGCATCGGCACTATCCTTGATTTCCGAGCGGGTGGAAATGATGGCAGCTAACCCTTCCGTCGCACCCAATGCGCGCTGTAATTCGCCGACGACATCGCTGATGGCACCAAGCGCCCCGGCCAGCATCACCGCATAGAATATGAAGGCGGAAAGCCCACCCGCCGAAAGCTCCCCAGCCAATACTTCATGCCCGCCGATCCACAGCACCAACCCAACCGCCGCGAAGGTAAGCAGGATGACCATTGCGGTGAGACCTGCACGCATTTTTATCCGGCTCTGCGATGCAGAGAGCGCATTTTGCAGATAACCCTCGAATTTCCCGGCCTCCAGCTCCTCGCGGCAATAAGCCTGGACGGTTTTATATGAACTCACCGTTTCCTCAATATGCGAAGAAATATCGCCAATTTTAAGTTGCGTCGCCGCCGAGAGTTTCCGTACTTTCTTGCCAAGAATTACTATAGGCAGAACCGCCAGCGGCACTATCACCAGTACATATAGGGTGAGTTTTGGGCTGGTGACAAAAAGCAATATCAGCCCGCCGATGAAGGTAAGCCCGTTCCTGATTACCTGGGAAAAAACCGTGGTGATGAGCGATTGGATCAGCACCGTATCGGTAGTAAGCCGCGAAATTATAGCGCCGGTTTTCTCGGTCTCGAAAAATGCCGGGGAGAACGAGACCAGGTGGCGGAAAACGTCGCGGCGGATATTGGCCACCACATTATCACCAATGCGGGTGATGAGGTAATAACGGCAATAAGCGGCGAGCGAAAGCATGGCGGCCGCGGCTAGCAACAGCAGCAGCGCGTGGTCGAGCATTCCAGAATTTTCACGGGCAAAACCCTGGTCGATGAGCAATTTTATCCAATGCCCGAAACTTAAAACCGCACCAGCAGAAACCAGCAGTGCCAACAAAACGCCGGCAAGCTGCAATTTATATTGCTTGAAATATGATAATAAAAATTTCATCGGTTTTTCGTTATACCCGCTAATTCCTTCCGCAGCAAATTTTCCAGCTCTAGCCCACCGGAGGAAACCCATTTCCCTCCATCATAGAAAAAATGCGCCGCGCCGCTAATGGGCGAAGCCAGCCATATCTGCCGCATCGGCGCATGCTTGTTTATTACATATTGCTTGCTAGAGGGAATTTCTATATTCAATATGCCGTCTATGTATTCAACTTCCAGATCACCGGTGGAATCGGCTTTTTCCAGTTCGGCGGCCAGTTTTTCCAACGTGGCATCGGCTAGACGATGAAAATCCGTTTCTTCCATAATAATGAAACCTAAATCTAATGGCTGCCAATAAAAAGAAAAGGAAATTATCAAACCTGGAATTCGTGCTGAAATGGTCGATCGTTTCGGCGGTTATCCTAGCGCTTCTCTTCTCGGTGATGCTGATTTATTATTCCACCGACCTGCCAAGCACCGCGAAGCTGGAAGAAAATAACCGGATTCCCGACATCAAAATCGTAACCGTTGACGGCCAGCTCGTCGCCAATTACGGCGAAGCGCACGGTGCAACGCTGCAATATCAGGACTTCTCGCCATACCTTGTTCAGGCGGTGATTGCCACCGAAGACCGCCGGTTTTTCGAGCATTTTGGCATCGACATCATCGGCCTTTTCCGCGCCGCCGGTGTGAATTTCATCGCCCATCGCGTCGTCCAGGGCGGCTCAACTATCACTCAGCAGCTCGCCAAAATCGTGTTTTTCACACCAGAACGCACCATTAAGCGGAAAATCCAGGAGATGATCCTGGCGCTCTGGCTCGAACATAAATATTCCAAGCAGGAAATCCTGGCGATGTATTTGAACCGGGTCTACTTGGGCGGCGGAAATTTCGGCGTCGATGCAGCAGCACATAATTTTTTCAGTAAAAGCGCTTCCGAATTATCCTTAAGCGAAGCGGCAGTGCTGGCGGGCCTGATCCGCGCACCCAGCCGTTATTCGCCGACCAGCAACCCTGAACTCTCTGCACAACGGGCGAAACAGGTTCTGGCCAACATGGTCGATGCCGGTTACATCGACCTGGAAAAAGCCGTGGAAGGGGAAAAAGACCTAAAACACGAAGGCCATGTCACATCCGGCAATATGTATTTCGCTGAATGGGTCGCCGAGCAAGTGCCGCTTTATCTCGGCCTCCAGGTTTCTGATATAATCGTCAAAACCACCATCGATCTGCGGCTGCAAAAAGCTGCTGAGGAAGCGGTCAAAAAATCCCTGGATGAAAACGGCGAGAAATTGAAAATCGGGCAAGGAGCGCTGGTGTCGCTAGCTCCTAGCGGCAAAATTCTCGCCATGGTAGGCGGCAGGAATTATAAAACCAGCCCGTTCAACCGCGCAACCCAGGCGCAAAGGCAGCCCGGTTCGTCATTCAAACTTTTCGTCTATCTTGCCGCTTTCGAGCACGGCCTTTCACCCGACAGCACCATGATAGACCAGCCGGTGGATATCGAAGGCTGGGCACCGGAAAATTACGAAGAAAAATTCCTGGGCGAAGTTACACTCAGCGAGGCTTTTGCCCTATCGCTGAACAGCATCGCCGTGCAGCTCGGACAGATCGTTGGCATAGACCATGTGATAGAAATGGCCGAGAGGCTGGGCATTACATCGAAACTCATGGAGATCCCAAGCGCTGCGCTCGGTACCAATGAGGTCAACCTGCTGGAACTCACGCAAGCCTACGCCGCAGTCGCCAATAACGGCTATAAAGTCCAGGCCTACGGCATCGAGGAAATCGACGATACTCAAGGCACGGTATTATATAAGCGTGGTCAAAAGGAACCGGAGCAGGTGTTGGAAAAAAACACGGTTTATAAAATAAATTCAGTGCTTTCCGATGTGGTAAACCGCGGCACCGGACAGGCCGCCAAGCTGGGTGAACGCCACACGGCCGGGAAAACCGGCACCAGTCAGGATTACCGCGATGCCTGGTTCCTTGGATTCACCCCACAAATCACCACTGGCGTCTGGGTGGGTAACGATGACGACACGCCGATGAAAAAAGTCACCGGCGGCAAAATCGCCGCACCGATCTGGAAGGAATATATGACGGTTGCCATGGTAGGATTGCCGGTGGAGGAAATTCCTACATCAGCCGGGTTCCTGCGCGAACTTATACCAAATGCGCCTTATGCGCCAGAATCAGGAACCTACACCCCCGCAGCCCCGCTGGAACAATATCCACATAAATCCTTCTGGGATAAGCTGTTCGGAAGGTGACAACCCGAGCAGAATAAGCTTGTGCGCTAGTTTTTCGACTGACTCTTTTTTATAAACCCAGCAATCCCCTTATGGGATTTTGTATAAAACAGCTGGCGCCTCCTATCAATATTCCGCATACAAATGCCGATAGGCTCAAGAGCGAAAATCTGCCGATTCCTTCTATAATCCTTTCTTCCATAGAGTTTTCTGCTTCTATATTTAATTTTGCGCTCACGGCGATTATACCTCTAAACAGCAAATAATTCACTAACATTTTAAGCTAATTTTAAGATTCTTTTTATTATTGATGCAACCAATTGATAATACTAAATAATTATACTGTACCCTCCTGGTTAAAATCGGTGGCTTATAACCATCAGCTCGGAAAGTCAAATAAGTAGATAACGCTTGCTTTTCCCGGAAAATAATAATACAAGACCTGTCCCTTTACTTTTACAGGCGCAGCATGGCTATAGATTTGGCTGCCTGCCCGCCATCACTATAGAATCTAAGGAGGATAAAATGCCTCTGAAGCGTCGGTTTTTATTTTATCAAGGTCGTGCATATCCAGTTGTCAGGTTACAGTTAACAGACTTCTGTCAACTGGCAACTGTTAACTGTCAACTACTTCAGCGCCGCTTTTGCCTTCTCCGCTATTGCTCCAAAGCTTTCCGGCGAGGATATGGCGAGATCGGCCAAAACCTTGCGGTCAAGTTCGATTCCGGCCTTCTTAATGCCGTTCATGAATTGCGAATAAACCAGGCCGTGCAAGCGCGCCGCGGCGTTGATGCGCTGAATCCACAACGAGCGGAAATCGCGCTTTTTGGCGCGGCGGTGGCGATAGGCATAGCGGAGGCCCTTTTCTACTTTCTCTAGGCCGACGCGATAGCAATTTTT
>Ga0206927_1011_pt2 | contig 57655 bp, 42 predicted proteins | sample Alteio_BWOrgHeat_60_FD_153249 | JGI IMG/M metagenome (GOLD analysis project Ga0206927, IMG submission 153249) | Enriched cells from forest soil in Barre Woods Harvard Forest LTER site, Petersham, Massachusetts, United States -... | ecosystem: Environmental > Terrestrial > Soil > Temperate forest >... | reverse complement strand
GGAATTGCGCGGCGCGCGCTTATCCAAGTTGAAGACCGTATGTCCGAGTTCCCACAGGCGCCGAACAACCCGGCTGCCGATCCTGCCACTACCGCCTGTCACCGCAATACGAAGTTTGTTCACGAAGTATCGTCCTATTGCTTCGTGCGTAAAAAAAAGACTCGCTACGCACGAATCAGCAAGAGCTTTTAGCAGTTGGGCGTGAATAATCGAGTTTGCTTTTATTTTCCGTAAGAACCGCGAAATCGCACGGATAACCTATGGTCGTAGCGTTCCTGCTGTGATTGCGAGCAACGCGGGCGTGCCGTATTTGCTACCCTCGAGGCCATACATGAGATCGATCGTCTGGATCACAACATCGGGGCGCGGGTTGTTCCACTGCATCTGGTAGATCGCCGCCTCGTCGGGCGACTCATCGCCCGGAAACCGGGCCGACCAGGCCAGCGCGGCAGACTTCAAGCCCATTGGCGAAGTGGTGATCCAGTGATCGACGCCCTCGCCATACAGTACGGGAATGTCGACGGATTGACCGTCCGCGTAGTGCACGACGTATTTGAACGCAGTGGGCGCATTTTCGTCGGGCCATCGCGCGCGCCATTCCTTGGCGCGATTGAACGTATGCAAGAAGAAAATCGCGTCGGCCTTGCGTCCGGCTTTCAACGCAATCTCCGCCGGCAATTGCCCCCTGATGCCGGGACCGGCAAGTATGACGCAAGAGGGCACGGGCGAGGATTTGTAATCGCGGATTTCGTACGTCACCCCGGCGAATTCATTGCGTCCAACGGGCAGCTGACCGAGGTCTTTCCTGCCATCAAACCACCCGTGGCTTTTCGTCAGGTGCTGATTACATTGTTCGTCGATGGAGAGCGGTTGAAATTGAAGGTTGCCCGTCGTCGGCGTCCTGTTTCCGGCATACCTGGCGTTCATATTTCGCAGCAGCGCGGTCACAATGCGGCATTTCTTGGCTGCGTTTTCCGGGATGGACTCGTTGGCGTTGATGAGCAACTGATTCAGCACGATCCCACCCAACCCCATTTGATATTTGAGCAGCCCGCCGATATTCAGCAGTGGTTTTACCTTGTTGCGCCATTCCTCCGAACGGCTGACACAAATCCAGAAGTTGTCGATTCCCGTTGTCGCAGTCGCCCGGTCGAAATCGGCCAGTTCAATTCTGACCCTGCTGGCCTTGCGCGGTTTGTCCAGCGGGAAGTTCTGGCGCTGGCCAAAGGGCTTGGTGGCGAACGAAATGGGAATTGGATCTTCGTCCAGGTAGAGATTGACTTTCAGCGCCCGGGCGTAATGCACGTTCAATACAATATCGAATTCAACGATCTCCTCCGGGCGCGGAAGCGTAAGCTGCAGGTTCGGATTGGCGGTGGGCGTGTAGTAGATCAGTTTCCAGGCATCGGCGCTCATAAATCCATTGACCGCATTGCGCGGCCAGTTGGCCACCGCCTTTCGCGCTGCGACTCTGTCACCGGCTTTTGCATTCGGAAACTCGCAAAATGGCGCGATGTCGTTCAAGTCGACGATATAATTGAATTCATCGTCGACCCGGTATTTGTCGGGCGACCACGAGAATATGTATTCTCCAGTCTCCATCGCCATGTCCTGCGTGGTGAGTCCTGAAAGCAGCGGATCGCGCCGCGCGGGTAAGGAGACATTTTCGAGTTCGAATGGCCGCAGTACGTGTTCCACACCGACAATCTGATTGAACGCAGAGAGCCCCTCGGGGGTGACCCCCCACAACATGAGCCATCCACCGCGCCGGGTGAAAGCATTCACTTTTTGCGGCGCATCCGCGAGTGATTTCAGCATAGCGGGAGTGGCGCCCGCCACCAGAATATCGTATTTGCCGCCGGAGAGGGCTGCGAGTGCATCGTTGGACTTGTCGTACGTTACGCCAGTGTCAGCCAGGAGCTTCGCCGCGGGAGACCCTTCATCCATGACCACGGCGACCGGCTTGTTGACGGAAACGTAGTCAGCGCAGTATGCCAGCATATTGTCGAACAATCGTTGCGCCACCGGATCAAACTCAAGCTTGTCGCCCACAACCATCTGACACAGCAGCAACAGGCCGTCGTTGACCTGGCATTCCGATATCGCGGAACAGCCGAGTTGCTCATCACAGTCCGCCAGCGACGTCGCGCCCCGAGTGGCTTTGCGATAGGCATTGCGATATACAATTTGATCGCGGGACCAGGTGAAAAAGTCTGGTTGGTCCAGGCCGGCAAAGATCGGATGAGCGGTATTCTCCATAAATGCAACCCGGCCGGTATTAGTCGTCGGCGCGAAGTCCGCGGGGGTGGCAACGAAATGGAGCGGATGGGTCTGCTCGACGACCAGCAAGCGTTTTCCGCTTCCGGCAAGCGCCGTCCATCGCGGCTCGGCCGCCTCGCGCGCATTCAGCACATCCTTCCCAATTACAATGACCCTGGCTGAGTTTGGAATCTCCCCAATTGTACCGGCGTCTGTGAACTCAATTTGGCGAGCCTGCAAGCGCATCTTGATTGAACCCAAGGGATCAACCACGACGAGTTGCGTCTTGTGCATTTTGATTTCAGGGCCATTGGTTTCAATGACCACAACACTCTTGATTTCGCGGAAGACTTCCTTGCCGTCGCACCGGCATGTTAGTACGAATTCTCCGGTTGTGCGCGCGTGGACCGTGGGAACTTTAAAGCCAATCGTAAACTCCTCGTGCTCGCCTGCCTGAAGGCTGAATACCTTCTTATCGCTCACCACCGGCTTCCCATTAATAGTAAGTTGCCACGCCGCTTCGATCGGATCGCGGAATCGCGTGTCGTTAAATACCTTGAGCGTGCGCGACACGTCGGAACCGCTCCCGAATGTCCAATTCCACTCCCTGCAAAACAGGCAAACGGAATGATACGCATTATTTTGCAATCCATCGGTTTGGGCCGAACTTGCCGCAAGATGAAACGCGGCGACGCCATTCCAGCGATAGCCTTCGGCGAGCATCCTGGTGTAAATTCCGGCGCCCTTTCGCGTGTCCGCGTTCCATCCGGCGAAGCAGCCTTCTCCCGCAAACTGCGCGTAAGCCGCAGGACCGTTGCCATCAAAGGAGCCGGCTTCGCCCATAAAGATGGGGCGATCCTTCAAGAGTTGCCAGGCCGACCTGCCCCACCCCTGCAACACATTTTGTTCGTGAGCAATCGAAGCCTTGCTGAGCGTATAGGCCTCCTCCGGGTAATCGCGGAAGAAGCTTTCCATGTGGTGTACGCCATTGACGGGCAGCGCATTTTCCGACAGGCAATTGCCGCCATCCACCATTACTGGCCGGGTAGGATCGAGCGCCATGACGTCCTTTGCGGTTTGTGTGATCTTCGGATCAACTTCTTTGGAAAGTCCCAGCCTTCGAGCATTGGTGTATGCGAGCTCATTTTCGAGCGACCAGATCATAATCGAGGGATGATTGCGCTCCTCGCGCACCATGGCTTTTAACTGCAGCGACCAATTGTCGAACAATTCCGGGTTGTCGGCCAACCCTCGCCCGTAATTAGCGTCCGAACCGTCAAATATTCCGCTGCGCCGAACAATCATTCCGTGCGCATCAAGATAATCCAGCGCGGTCGCGTGATCGAGATTGGCATAACGAACGGCGCCGCACAACCGGCACATGCGGATATCGGTCTTCTTCCATAGCGCGACTGCATCTTCCAGCGAAGCGCCGGCGGCCGTATCGTCGGACCAGATGGGCCAGGCTATCCCATTAAGCTTGAACTGCTGGCCGGAGCACTCCCACTCCCGGAATCCGAACGTCGTTTTGCGCACATCGACGACCTTGCCATCGATCAGAATTCTTGTAGTGAGGTAATGTAAATTAGGCTCGTCCGGCCACCACAGTTTGGGATCATCCCAGGGCTCGTCCAGCTTGAGAACTGCGTCCTTCCCCGCGGGCAATGTCATTTCCTTTACTGTGAAGGGCTTTTCAACCTTTCCACCGGAGGGTTCAAAAACTGCGTTGGCGACTTGAATCTTCTTCTCTGCCGCAGCGCCGTTGAAGACTGTAATTTCCAGTGCGATCTTTTTCTCTTTCACCGATGGCTGCACAAACGCATCGCTGACATAAACAGTTCCAGCGACAATCAAGCTGGGCGGTGAAAGAATTCCGGAGTTCTGCACCGTTTCAAAAGCTCGAGAACCGACCGGGAAGTCAAAGCAGGCTGTGGTCGAACTTTGACTCAGGTTGCACAACGGCGTATCGAAATACGTGCGGCAACTTCGACCAGCCTTTTTTTCACTGATGGAGTAATAGGTGTCTTTAACGACGACACAGATTTCATTGACCGCGCCCGGTTTGATCGCGGACGTCACGTCGCACTCCCACAATGCATACGGCGCCTTTGTCCACCCGCAGTACTTGCCGTTCACGTGCACACTGGCAAGCAACGAAACGCCAGGAAATCTCAAGATAAAGGACCGGCCGGCCAACTCCGCCGGAATTTTCACTTTCGTACGATAGATGAACCGATGGCACAGCCGCAGTTCTGCCTTGGATTCGTACTTATTGCTGGGGACGGCGATGCCCATCCAATAAGTATTGCTCAACTCGGGGAGAATTTCAGTGGGCCTGGCGCGGCCAACCACTTCCTGCTCGTCGGCACGGCACACCTGCCACAATCCGGAGAGCGGCGTCTCGATGCGTTCCCCGCTGGCAGGATCGCCGGCTGCAACGTTGAACACTTGCACGGCGGCCTGCTGATCGTTGGCCGTCTGCCATTCTTCATCGGGTTTGAATCGGCCATTGGGATGGAAAGGCCCTTTGTGAATGCAGAGCGCGTCGGATGTATAGGAAATCCGCTCGACATTCTTTTTGTATCCCTCTTCTTTTACGACGCGCTTCAAACGAATCTCCAGCACATGTTTCCCAGCTGGAATTTCAGCCTCGCCCATTTTGAGCCAGGCCACGGTGCACCACGGTTCGATTTCCATCAGATCGACCGTCGGTTCTTCGGGTTTGATGGTGGTCCATTCACCCTGATCTACACGCCAATCGAACGGCGAGCGCGCTTTCTCATATCCAACTCGATTCCAGATTTCGTACTGGCCAGCGGAGGACGTCTGGAATTCATAACTGAGAATCAGGCCTTCCCGGGGCATGTCCTTCTCAACGCGATCTACCGCCAGCTCGACGTTCAGCCACGTTTTTTCCGATAGAAACTCCCGATGGCCGGGAGCGGGAGCGGGAACGGGGACAGCGGCGCCGGCGGCGGGGATGGGACCGAGCGTGTCCATGTTTTTCGAGGTGGGTGTTTCGCTCTCAAGCCACGCCCAATCTGAGGCAACCACAGGCGTAGTCAGTGCGCAAACAGACCACAGCAACAGCAGCGCGCGCGGGCGCATTGCAGCTTCAATCCAAGCGCGTCCGTAGCATCGGAAATGGTGGCCAGTATCCATGTGGCGACAATCCTTCTCAGATCAACTCCGCCAACGGTCCCGTGCTATCCGCGAACTTGTTGCCCGGAACGGGCACTCCGGCCGCCGTCAGCATGGTCAGCCACAGGTTAGCCAGGGGCGTGGACTCGGGGTACGTGCGCGTTGCGCCCTGTTTAATGCCGCCGCCGTGACCGATCAGCATGCACGGCAGGCTGCGGAGACTGTGACTTGCGCCCCAGGCCCCCGATCCGTAAGCGGCGAGTGTACTTTGAATCAGCGCCTGGCCGTCATGATCCTTCGAATCGCAGAGGCGTTTGATAAAGCTCGCAACCCGATCCGACATCGCCCGATCGACCTTGACTGAATCAAGGGCGATCTCCCGATTGCAGTCGTGATTGAGCTGGTGCTTAAAGTAGTGGGTCACTTCGGTGAAATAAGACGGCATCTCGTAGGAAATAATGCGCGTGCTGTCCGTCAAGAATGCGGCATGGGCCAGATCGAACATCGTTTCTGCGTGATGGATGCTGTTAGTGGCAATCTCATCCTCCGGACGCGAGAAGGAGACCTTGGGCTTTTCAATGTTCAACCATCTCTCCTCACGCTGGATGTTGGTCTCCACGCCGCGCACGGCAGTCAGCACTTCGTCCAGTTTGTCGCGGTCGGTGGCGTTCAACTTTCCCTTCAAATTCCTGGTCTGCTCCAGGACCACATCCAGCGCGCTCTTCTTCTGCTGCAGGCGTTGCAAGCGTATTTCCGCAGGCACATCTTCCTTCCCGAAGAGCTGGTCGAAGACCTGCGCCGGCGAGTACAACGGCGAAATCGGCACGCCGTTATCGGTCCACGACAGTCCACCGGTGCGCGAACCCATTTCTTTCCGGATGCCAAGCGCCAGACTGCGATAGCGAACGTCCTGCCCGCCCATGATTTCAGAACCGGCCGCGACTTGATCGCAGGAAACCGTATTGGTAAAGGCCTTCGAGGGATCGGCAAATGTGTTCGCTCCGGTCAGAAACACATCATCGCCGAAGTGCGCATCGCCGCGATAGCAATGATTGCTCAAGCCTTTCAGAAAACTGATATGTTCGCGGTATGGCTCCAAACCCGTGTGCACGTCCGGCATTTTGTATTGCGGGCCGTCTTCCTCAGGAAACCAGCCTTTGGATCCGATGGCTTCAAAAATGGGAACATTAAGTAATGACTTGTTTGGAACAAAGCCAAGGGGCACGCACATGAACATCAGCCGTACCGGAGGCTTTACGCCGTCGGCCCATGCCGTGCTGGGAAATAATGAAGGGAAGAAGGGCAGACCGATCGCCACCCCCGCGCCTTTCAGAAACCCACGCCTACTCCAACCCTGCTTTTCACCCGTTTGCCGCATAAAGCCTCCCTTTGCCGGCGCCACTAATTATTTGTTCCTGAAAACGTCGCTGAGCACCACGCGCTCCACGAGCGTCGAAAGTCCATAGCCGCCGGCCGCAACGTCAACGCACAGTTTGTCCACAATCGGACGATCCGAAAGCTCCAGGTCTCTGCCCAGTGCGTAAATCAGCATGTATTCTGCGAGACACTTGACGAATTGATCCTTATGCTCCAACAACCGCTGCTTGAGTTCGTCGGATCCGTTGTAGGGCGTCTTATCGAGCATCGCGCCGTGCACGTCGGCTTCGTGTTCCTGCCATCGCGTATGGGTTTTCTTGTCGTTTTCAGGCAATAGCAATTTCAGCTTCGCGTTCCATGCGCCTAACGCGTCGAAATTTTCCAGCCCGACACCCAGTAGATCGATCTTATCGTGACAGCGCGCACAATTAATGTTCTCGCGGTGCATCGATAACCTCTCCAGCTGCGTGAGCGGCGCGCCGCCTTCGTTCAACGTCTTAGTCTTATCAAATGGGGGAACATTGGGCGGCGGCGTGCCTGGAGAAACGCCCAGCAGCCGCTCCATTACAAATGCGCCGCGCCGCACGAGCGAACCGACCATGCCGTTGGACGTCGCCATCAGCACGCTGGCCTGCGTCAGCACGCCGCCGCGATGCGAACCGGGAGGAAGGGCCACCCGGCGGAATTCGTCCCCGGTGATCCCCGGAATTCCGTAATGCTGGGCCAGGCGGCCGTTCAACATCGCGAAATCGGAGTCGATGAAATTCAGCACGCTTTCATTTTTTTCCAGCAGTTCCGAGAAAAACGCCACGCTCTCTTCTTTGGCCGACCGCATCAGGAATTTGTCGTAGCCTGGAAACAGATCGTACGAAAAGGCGATGAGTCCCAACTTGTCGATCTTCAACCACTGGGACGAAAAGGCTTCCCGAAATGCGCGGCTGCGTTCGTCCTTTAACATGCGCCGCGTTTGAGCGACAAGTTCCTTTGCATCCAGCAGCGCTCCGCTCGCGGCGCTGGCCAAGAGTGCGTCGTCCGGCAGATCGCTCCATAGGAAGTAGGCCAGCCGGCGCGCCAGTTCGAACGCGCTTAGCGGCTTGCGTTTGGCGGCATCCGCGCGGGGGTCCTCGTTCAGGTACAGGAACTGCGGGGAACTCAAAATTATGGATAACGTGAATTTGACAGCATCGACAAAGTTCTTGCCTGATTCGTAATGAGACATGATCATATCGACATAGGGATTGGCGATCGCAGCATCACAGTCGCGCACCGCGTACGCCCGCTTCATGAAAGACTTGACGATTTCTTCCGCGTATTCGCGCGTGGGCGGAGCCTTCACGCCGTGCATGAAAATCCGCGCGGTGGCTGGAGGCGGCCAACTTTCGTAGATTGGACCGCGAACTGAAGTTTCGCTGCAAAAAATGACAGGGCCGAGAATTGGAGCGGGCGCGGGCGCTGCGCCTTTCGTCTCGACATTTGTGTCAACTGCACTGACAGGCAAGTTGCTCCAGAGACGTCTGCCGTCGTAGAACTGATTTTGTGGCGCCTCCAGGTACTGCTTAAACGTACGGCCATAAAGCGCGGTGATATGGCTCCAATAGTAACGCTCCGCGCCTCCCATTGTAAAATCTCCATAGTACGGGATTAACGATTGCGCATCGACCCGATCCCAGCGCTTATTCCAAAATACCTTTACCGCATAGGTTTTGGGGGCGGTCGTCGGAGCGTCGAGCATGAGCGTTTGAACGGTCTGATCGCCCGCGACAATGCCGACTGGCAGGGGATAGGCAGGATTTAGATTGCAGAGGCGCGCGCTGATTACATAGTAACCGGGGTTGAGATTGCCCACATAGTTCGAGTCGAATCCAGCCACCGTCTCGGGTTTAAACTCCGATGTGTATTGCTCCAGCGTCTGAATCCGTTCCATTTGCAATTCGAGCGCGGCAAGGAGTTCGGCGACGCAACTGGCGTCGCTGGGCCAATCGATGCCCTTTGCGGCAACGTCTTCGATCGTCTTCTCGCCGTAATGGGCGGCAACCGTGTCGGAGATTAAGTTTCTGTTGACCAGATGTTGTAGTGATGCGGGAACGACCAGGCCTAACTCGTTGGTGATCGCGGCCATACTCCGGGTTTCGAATCTTCCTGGATTGTTGCTCAAATTCGCGATACCGCCCTTAAGCGCGTTCAACGCGGGGTCGAAACTCGATCCTTTGGGAATGTGCTTGTGTTTGTATTCCTTGATCTCGGGCGGAGCTTCGTTTTCGGAGATAGCCATGTCCAGCGTTTCCCGGGCGCACTTTAGATATAGCTCGTACAAATAAGTGGTGGTGTACAAACTGGCGCCCACCGTATCGAAACCGCGCACCTCGCCGTCCTCAGGAAATTCCTCAATGCCCTGCGCCGGAACGCCCAACAATGTCTTGATCATGTTTGCATATGCGCGGTTATTGATGCGCCGGATGAGCGTGTCGCCGCCCTTTTCTTTGTGATCTGCGTCGTAGCGCTTGAGTGAACCGTCGATCCATAGCAGCAGTAAATCCAATTCCTGCGGCGTAGGCCGCCGCTTGTCCTTGGGCGGCATGCTGCCGACGCTCAACATATTTTTCACCCGCGTCCATGTGTCGATATTGTCGGGCGCGATGTCAGGTTTGATTGTGTCCAGACGCACCGTGCTGGTTGTGTCCCGATCGTGGCAGCGAATACAATAATTTTTGAACAGCGGTTGAATCTGCTGGGCGTACTGGTTGTGCAGTTCAACCTGCGTGGGAATGTCCTCCTGAGCGCGCAAGGCCCTCACGCCGCAGAGCAGAATCGCCATGGCGAAACCCGCAATGCCTGCGGCTCGGAACACCTGTGATCGCCGCCTTTTACCCATCATGGCCTGAGCTCCGTGGCGGCAAGGTCAACCGCATAAGCGCTTAGGTCAATTACACCACAGCGCGGTCGATGACAGGGAAAAACGCTCTTCTCTTTTCGAATTCGATCATTTCAACATCCAGTTCCCAACCGGCGCGCCGACATGTGTCCTTTGTTGAATCGTATGTGCTCATTGATATTGCCCTCTTTTCCATAGGTATGGCGTTCTCTTTGCAATTCTTGATTTGAACGGGCGGTGTAGGTAGTCCCGTGAATTCAGCGTGTTGAATCGGGGGATGATTACAATGAAAATGTGGAAATGTATGCTGCGGACCTGCGTCGCGGCGTGCTTGTTGCCATCCGTGCTGCCGGCGGCGGACTACATCTGGATCGAGGGAGAGACTCCCACTCAAAATCCACTTCATTTGGAAGCGGCAGGCGTGGAACGGAGCCAGTATTTGTCCGACAGCAAATGGCTCAAGCTGATGATTGGCGAGAACGAGGTCGGAAGAAAAGTACCGGCGGAAGGCGCGCTCGTCGGCTATGAGTTTGATGCTCCCAAAGCCGGCGCGTACCAGATTTGGGGCCGCATCGGCATGCAGTCGATCCGTTCCGCCTTTGACTGGCGCATTGACGAACAGCCGTGGCGCACGATTCCGGTTGATGCGCCGTATACCGATCTGATGGATCCCGGCGTCTGGAACGAGATCGAATGGATCCGCCTGGGCGATGCCGAACTCACAGCGGGCAAGCATGCGCTTCAATTCCGCCTCATGCCCTCATTCAAAGAAGAAAAGCAAAAAGGCGCGGACGGCAAAGAAACGATCGAGAAAAAACCGCAGCGCATGGTCTTCTGTCCCGATTGCTTCTGCCTTTCGCTCGGCGAGTTCCGTCCGCACGGCAAATACAAGCCCGATGCCGACTGGATGACCGACGACGACAAGAAAGCGGCGGCGCAGGTGTTCGAGTTAAAGCCAGGCGGCAAGGGGGACGACCGCATTACGCTGCCGTTGGCGGGACTCTGGCAAGTCGGCCGTTACGACGAATTCGAAGTTGCGGACCGCTGCGGCCCCGACAAGAGCCTTCCCGACAGGGCCAGCGTGTATTGGCGTTCAATTCCGATTCCGAGTGACAAATACAAATCGCTGCCGGAGTTCACGTTTGCGCACCGCCTGGTGTACCGCACGCGCGTTGCGTCGCCGGCGGAAATGAACGGGCGTTCGTTCTTCCTGCATTTTCCGGGCAACAACATGATTTCGAGCGTGTTCGTGAACGGCCAGTTCTGCGGCTGGACCAAGGCCATGCTGGCGCCCTGGGATTGCGACGTGTCGGCGGCCATGAAGCCGGGCGGTGAAAATGAAATCGCGGTGGTCATCAAGGACACCTACTACGCAATCTCGCCGCAGAAAATGAAAACGAATTCAAAGGTGCTCTCGCTCCATCCATATAGTGTGCTGCGCCAGAACTGGGTCGGACAGTTCATGGACTTTCCGGTGAATTCAGTGCCGGAGTCCGGCATTCTCGAAACGCCCAGTCTGGTAGCCTGCGGCGGGGTCTATGCCGCGGACGTGTTTGCCAAGCCGTCGGTAAAGCGCAAGGAACTGGGGCTTGAGCTCACGCTGAAAAACCCTGGCCCCGCCGTGGTTGACGTCAAAGTCGAAGTCGCGCTCGAGCCGCTCGGCGGCGGACCGGCCGAAAAAACCTTTGCAGCCAATACGGCCACAGTCGGCGCGGGACAGGAACTGGCGCTCAATCTCGCGGAACCGTGGGAAAATCCGAAGCTCTGGTGGCCGGACGATCCGCGGCAATATGAAGTGGTCACGCGGATCAGCGCCGCGGGCCGCCCTACGGATGTGCGGCGGACAAAGTTCGGCTTCCGTGAATGGGAGTGGAACAGCAGCCAGTTCAAACTCAACGGCATTCCCTGGCACGGCCGCTCGGACACCACCACGCCGAAAACCATGGATGCCTGCCTGAAGCTCTGGCGCGACCACAACCAGACGGTGATGCGTTTCTGGGGCGATAACTGGTGCGGCTTGAAACGCAGCGCGGCGTTGGATGTACTCGACCGGGAAGGCATGGTGGTGCGGATCTCCGGCATCTTCGACGGCGAGGGCGCCAACTACCTGCACGGGCTCTCCGATCCGGTGTTGTTCGACAACTGGGCGACGCATCTCGAGCAATTCGTAAAGGCATATCGCAACCATCCCTCGATTCTGATCTGGTCCATCGAGAACGAGATCACGTTCATCAATTCACGCAATCTCGGCCAGGCGAAGACGGTGGAGCCCCTGGTCGCCAAAGCCGCCAAGCGGGCCATGGAAGTAGATCCGACGCGGCCGGTCATGGTGGACGGCGGCCGCTGCCTGATCGCCGAAGACCTGCCCGTCAACGGCTGCCACTATGAGGAGGCGGAATGGCGCGAATATCCTCAAGAGGCTTACACCCTTGAGAGGCTGTACAAATCGCATGAAGTCGAGAACGCCATCGGCTGGGATGGAATCATTCCCTGGCGACTGGTTCCCGACCGGCCGATCTTCATGGGCGAAAGCTTCTACCTGCGCGGCGAGCGACCGGTGTCGTTCGCGCAGTTCGGCGGCGAGGGTTGTGTCCTGGGTTGGCAGGCGGCCCGGCCCGGTGCGGGTCTGTTCGCAAAAATCCTATCGGAGGGCTATCGCTGGCACGGCGTCGCGGCGTTCATGTTCTCGCTGACCGACGACGGCGTCAGCGACATCTACAATTGCTGGAAGCCGGTCTGTGCGCTCTGTCGCGAATGGAACTGGACTTTCGCCGGCGGTTCAAAGGTCGCGCGCACGCTGAAAGTACTCAACGACACACACTATGCCGATCCGATCGAATTCGCCTGGGAGTACCGGCTGGACGGCAAGCCCGTCGGCGGCGAGAAGAAAGTCCTGACCATTCCGCCCGGCGAAGGCCAGGAGCTGAAGATCACGCTGGACGTTCCGGCCGTGAAAGACCGGACGCGCGCACAGTTCATTCTGACCTGCTCCCGCGACGGGAAGGAAGTCTTTCGCGATGAGAAAGAGAGTTCGGTCATCAGTCCCGACAACGGGCCGCGGCCGGCGTTCAAGGCCGGCGAATTGGCCGTGGTGGACCCAGGCGGGACGGTCAAGGCTCGTCTGCAAAAGAACGGCATTGCATTTACTGAATTGAATATCACCGACGACGTGCCGATGGCCGTGCGAGTGCTGATCGTGGGGCCCGATGCCATCGATCTGCGCCAAGCCACCGATACTAAATGGAAGGGCGTGGCGGCGCGCGGCGGCCGCGTGCTCGTACTGGACCAGGCGAATCCACTGCGTTTTTCAGCGATCCCCGCCGATTTGGAAGTCACACCGTACGCCGGACGGATCGCCTTTGCCGAAAACTTGCGCCATCCGGCGTTCCAGGGTCTCGACCAACCCGACTTCTTCACCTGGACCCACGATGCGCTCGTCTACCGCAACGTCTATCGCAAGGCATCGCGCGGCGCCAAGTCGCTGGCGCACTGCGACAAGGACCTCGGGTTCTGCTGCCTGGCCGAATGTGAAGTCAACGAGGGATTGATGCTGCTGTGCCAGATGGAGGTTGGAACGAAGCTGGCCTCCGACCCCGTCGCCCAGCGTCTGTTTGATAATCTTCTGGCGTGCACAGCGTCCTACCAACCCACGCGCAAGCCGGCTGCGTTGGTGTTTGACGAAACTTCACCGCGGGGAAAGTTGCTGGCGGAATCGGGATTGCAGTACGAACTCGCTGGCGGCGTGCTGGAAGTGCTCAAGGCCGGCAAAGCGCAAATCGTCGTCGCGGACGCCACCCCCGAGAACCTGCACGCCCTGGCGGCAATCCCGGACGTGGTGAAAGCGTACACGGAGAAGGGCGGGTGGTTGTTCTTGTGGGGGTTGACTCCAGAGGGTCTCCAGGACTTCAACAAGCTTGTCGGCGTCGAGCACCTCATCCGCCCATTTATCAGGGAGCGGGTCATGTTCCCCATGCAACGCGACCCGTTGGTCTCGGGCCTGACGCTGCGCGACATTGTTATGGAATCCGGCCAGCAAATCGCATTCTACGCCGGACGTTACATGGCATCTGACGCCTTCAGTTACGTGGTGGACTACGATAATGTGGCTCCGTTCCTGAAGTTTCCAGATTGGCGGCAATTCAATCCGGGTAAAGATAAGCCCGATCCCGACAAAGATCCATACAATCTCGTGGACGGATTCGTCGGCTCCGACGATTGGCGCTACATTTTCCAAATCCCCATCAAGCCTGAATTCATGGAATGGGACATGGAATTGCCCCGCGAAGAGACGCCCACGGAAATCATGATCATTCCCAATGGCTACTACAAACTCTTGACCAGAATTGAACTCACTTATGACGGCGATACCGAGCATCCGATCCCGTTGACTTTCGAGCCGAAGAACACCGAGCAAAGCTTTACACTGCCTGAACGCAAGGCGAAGAAAATTCATCTGAAGATCGTTAGCTGGGAGGAAAAGCAGGCCGCCAGTTGCGTCGGCATCGACGATATGTGGATAAAAGTGAAGCGCTCGCCGGAGTTTTACGAAAAGGTCAAACCGCTGCTCAATATCAGCGCGCTGGTCAAGTATCCGCAAGGGCTGGGCGGCGTCATCCTGTGCGAGGTGAACGTGCCGGCGCAGGAACAGCTCGCCGAGAACGCGCAGAAAAAGCGGAATATCGTATCCACGCTGCTGCGCAATCTCGGCGCCGTGCTCTCGGGCGGCAAGATCCTGGTGGCGGGCGCGGGACTCTCGTACGAGCCGATCATGCTTAACGACGCGTGCAACCAATTCCTGACGAAGGACAAAGATTGGTTTACAAATGAAGCCCACGACCTCAGCCAATTCCCCGTCGGCGAACAGAAACTTGCGGGCGTGACCTACCGCGTCCGCGACTTCAAGACCTCACCCTTGCCCTGCGCCATCGCGCTGGCCGGACCGGGCTTGAAAGACAAACCCGTGAAAGTGACGGGGATCAAGGTCGGACAGAAGGCGGATGCGCTATTTTTCCTGCATACACTGCATCGCAGCAAAGGCTGGAACCCGCCGCGCGAAGGCGACAAGACTCCGCCGGTGGTTTTCAAATATGTCATCCATTATGCCGACGGCTCCCAGGCCGATGCGCCCGTGCGTTACGGTGAAGGCGTGGACCACTGGATTGAAAAAAATCCGCTCGGCATTCGAAACGCCGTGGTCGCATGGTCGTCGCCGTTGGGTAACGACAAGTCCGGAGATCAGGCGACTGTATATCAAATGCAATGGGCCAACGCAAAACCCGGCGTCGAAATCAGCACGATCGATCTCGTTTACGATGAAAAGGTGCAAAATGCGTACGGTGCGCCGGTGCTGCTCGGGATCAGCGCTGCTACAGAAGTAGCGAAGTAGGCGTTGAATGGCCAATAGCCACCGTGAGCGCGCAACACGGCGTAATGTTCCGCTATCCGGGTCGGTCATTAGATTCTTGATCGAAGGTAATACGGTACTGACCGCGGACCCCCGTATTGTTCCATTATCTAGCCGACTCGTAACTCATTGATACAAGATGGATTGCGTTACAGAGTTGATTGCGCCGATGAGCCGCTAATTCAGCTCAAATTGAACCGAAAGTCCAAGTTGAATGGTCTAAAAGTTACGTCGATTTTATGACCGACCATCACCTTGCATGACGTGTGATTTATGCAAGCGAAAGCATTGGCTTGCAACTGAGTGGTAAAGTGACGTCCCATTGCACGATATGTCTTTTGACGTGCATTTGCATTGTGCGGTGGTCGCGATTTGAAGTGAGCTTTGGCTTCGTCGGCAGGAATCCAAACACGCCCGTTTATAGGTTGAATATGCCTCACGCATTACTTGAAAATGGGCCAGAATGCATCGGACTCGGCTCACCGTAAGCTTATCTCTGACAGCAACTTGCAGTTGGGCTGGATTTCGGAACATTACGGGAAAGTCGTTCAGACTACCCACGGAAGCGGAATGGGAATACGCGTGCCGCGCCGGAACGAAGACGAAGTATAATACGGGCGACAACGACGCCGCGCTGGAGCAAGCGGGCTGGTTTAATGGAAATTCAGAAGGCAAGACCCATCCGGTCGGCCAAAAAATTTCGAATGCGTGGGGTCTATACGACATGCACGGTAACGTATGGCAATTGTGCCGAGATTGGTATGGGGAAGACTATTACGGAAAGTCTGAGGCCGAGAATCCGCAAGGCCCCGCACAGGGCGTCTTCCGTGTATTGCGCGGCGGTCCTTGGGACGGCACTCCCTTATACTGCCGGTCGGCTTTCCGCCACAGGATAGGTCCAGACTACCGCCACAGTCACGTCGGCTTCCGGGTGGTGGTGGCGCCCGCGTCCAGGACTTCTCCTTAACACGCTGCCCTTTCGCTGTCTTTGCCGTTGAGAGCGCAGCCAGCGTAAGGGGCCAAAGTTCTGGTCGGGATTCATCGTCTCTGGTCAATTGCAGTTAGGTCGAATATGACGAGGCAAGTAGTGCGAGTCGCTTGGGCTACGATGATCGCCATGGTTTCCCATGACCCGCAAAGTTGTCGCCAAGCTTGCGCCGCCAGTTCTTCTCGCTGCTTGCGGCGACGAGATTCAGCAAGACCCGCGATGTGACGTTCACTTGCGCGCGACGCTGCGACGGAATGCGTTTGGGGAGAGCCCAACAAGCTTTTTAAATTGCTTGCTGAATGCAGATTCGTTCTTATAGCCCAATTTGAAGGACACCTCCTTGACCGTAAGACGGTCCAGCAGGCTGCAGGCCATGTTGATCTTTTGCTGCACATGGTAGGTAATGGGTGGAATTCCCATTTGCTGGGTGAATTTGCGCCGGAAGGCGCTGTACGATAACCCCAGTTCATCGGCAACTTTTGCCGTACCGTACCCCTGCTCGGGATGCTCGGACAACAACTCGCATGCTCGAACAATCAGGTCATCCCTTCCCGGCTTCGACTCAAAGCGAGCGTAGACCGCATCTATCATGGCAACTGCTTCGCGGATGATCGAACTGGGAGAAAGGGCTTGATCGCCCAGACAATCGTAGAAGCGCACGTAGCGATTGACGATTGAGGTATCGAATACGTTATCAACGCGTTGCAAACTGGGGATCCAAATTCCGATCTCTTCAAGTTTGCGCCCCAGTCCAACATTGAAGTGGATGCCGCATTCCAGCAGATTTTCGGTTTCTTCCATGTGTGGACCACATTTACCTTTGGTGCTTTCCAGCGAGACCTGCAGGAGGCAGCCGGCAGCAACGGGAAAGCGTCGATTGAATTGATCGACTAATACGCCACGCCCTTCAAGAATGTAGTTCAAGCTATAGCAGCCGTAGTCCTCAGGGAGACGTTCCGTAGTCCACCGCGGATAGGTTTGAACGACGGAACTGGTGTCGTCCCCATGGCGGCAGAAAAAACAGGCCGCCATAGCTTGACTACCGCGTGAACTCAAAAAGCGTATCCTGTGGTTAAAGCCACGAGAGATCCTAGTCGGTACCACTGAAGAAATACTCATATTCAAACCGCATCCAGGATATGCAATCGTGCAATCAATGACATGTCAATTATCACCGATAGGCGTCCACTCAAGTGTAGATAGCAACAGATTGGACGAGATCTGAGCCTTGGCAGCCCGTTGAAATGCCCTTGGCCGACGCCGTGAATCGCCTCTACAGCCAGGCGTTTCACGGATGAATATGGTGGAATGAACCTTTTTCAACGGGCTGCTTGGCCCTTGAATGCACTCAGCGCCCATTTGATGAAAAATGAGTAATTGGTGCAACGCACAAGCCAGCTGGAAATCAGCATGAGGGTAAGTAGAGCTTGGTTCATCGCATTGGGTATCGCTGGCGCCATGGGCGCGCTGGGGATGGAGTCAACCGGCCAAGGTGAAAGTAATACAGCATTCGGCGGAGGGAGACAGCCATGAAATTTACAGACTTCGTACGTGAAAGCACTTTGAAGAAGGAAGACGTCGACCGCTTCCTCGATCCTAATGCATCGAATTGGGCCAAGTTCGATCCGGAAGTGGGTTACACGCTGAGCAACTTCATGCCGCGAGATGGCTTGGACAAGTCGCTCACGATCTCAACGGCGCAACCCAACGGCGCGCGCACGTCCTGCATCTATGCGCACCGTCCGTGCCGCATCAACACGTACGGCAACAGCTTCACGCAATGCCATCAGGTCAGCGACCACGAAACGTGGCAGGAGTATCTCGCCGCGCATCTGGGCGAGCCGATCCGTAACTTCGGCATGGGTGGTTTCGGCGTATATCAGGCATACCGGAGAATGTTGCGGACAGAGGCGAGCGCACTGGGTGCGGAATATGTCATCCTCTACATTTGGGGCGACGATCACTACCGCAGCTTGCTCCGCTGCCGACACGTATTTACGCATCGGTGGGCGTGGAAGCACGCCTCTATGTTTCACGCCAATTTCTGGGCGAATCTCGAACTCGATCTGGACAGCGGCAAGTTTGTCGAACGGGACAACATGCTGCCCACGCCTGAGTCGCTATACCGGATGACCGATCCGGACTTTATGGTGAACGCGGTAAAGGACGATTGGATGCTGCAGATGATGACCTTCGTAGAAGACATGACGGAGGATGTCGATGTCAAGAGTCTGAATCGGCTCGCGGAAGTGCTGGGTTGCGTGGGTATCGCCGGCAGCGAACGCAAGGCGCTTCAGGCGCAGGTGAGGGTTGTATACGACGCGTATGCTTTCGCCGCAACCCGCTACATTCTCGATCGAGCGGCGGCGTTTGTCGGCACGCATCGCAAGAAACTGCTGGTGGCGCTCTATTGTCCCCAGGTGACGCGGACGATGATCCTGGGTGGCCCACGTTATGAGCAACCGGTCGTCGATTATTTGCGTGAAAGGGAATTCCACTATTTCGATATGAATCTGGTCCATGTCGAAGACTTCAAACAGTTCAACCTTCCCGTTGACCAGTATATGAAGCGTTATTCGATTGGACACTATAGCCCCAAAGGCAATCATTTCTTTGCGTTTGCGATCAAGGATGACGTCGTCGAGTGGCTCGACCCCAAGCCGATTACGTATCGCACGGACGAACAGGCGCGCATCGATTTCGACGGGTACCTGCCTGCCGAAAGATAACGACGACGCGGCGTCAGGTCGCCGAAACAATTACGATTTGATGCTTTCAAACCTAGAGGAGCAGCCAGTATGAAGCCGACTCGGAGGATCACGGTTATCCCGGCACTCCTCGTTCTTTTAGTCACCGCGCTGCGAGGCGATGACGGCGCAGCCACTTTACTGGCTGATAAAGACGTGCGGCCCGGTCTGGTGGTTCATTTGGACTGCGGCGACGGGACGTTTACGGCGGAATTGGGCGTTCAGCCGAACGCCAAGCTCGTGCAGGCGCTCTCCTCGTCGCGGGAGTCGGTGGAGAAGGCCCGCCAGCTTATCGCCGGAAAGGGCTTGTACGGGAAGGTCTCGGCGGACACGTTCGCTGGCGATCGCCTGCCGTATCCTGATAACACGGTCGATACTTTGGTCGTGCAGAATATCGCGAGTCTCGAAAAAAATGGCCTGACGCTGAAGGAATTGCTGCGCGTTACCGCCCCGTTTGGTGTGATATGGATCGAAGGCGCGGATGAAAAGAGCATCACGGAGGAACTTAGACCTCTGGATGTCAAGGGCATGAGCGTCACGACGCGCGACACATGGGTGAAGGTGACCAAGCCGTTTCCATCCGACATGGACGATTGGCCCCAGTCCCTCCACGACGCCGGCGGAACACAGATGTCCCAGGATCGCACCGTGGGGCCCGTGCGCGGCGTGCGCTGGATGGATGGCTACGACTGGGGCGATTGGGTTGGTGAAATGCGATTGAGCCTGGTTGCCGGGGGCCGGTACTTCCAGTACCACGCAGGCGAGCCCGTCGTTTTTTTGCCAGCCGAACAGCGCGCCGGCGTGCGAGGAAACACTTGGCCGGAACTGGTGGCGCGAGACGCGTTCAATGGCATGGTGTTGTGGCGCCGGCCCATGGGTGGCGGCAAGGCAGGTTTGGTTTACGGCGACGGATTACTTTACGTGACCGGCCTCAACGAGAAACCAAAAGGCAAACTTATTGCCCTGGATCCAGCCACTGGCAAGACCGTGCGTGTGCTTGAGGACATAAAATTCCAGGGACTCGGCTGGGACGAGAACGTCAAGCCACTACAGGTAGATTTTCAAACCTTGAGGTACTCCATAGGTCTGAGCGCCGCGTCCATGATGCGATATGCCGACGGCGTGCTGTTGGTCCCGAACGGCGACGGCGGCTGTCGCGCCTGGGATCTCAAGTCGCAGAAACTACTCTGGGAGCAGGCGGCGCCGCCAGTCGCTAATTGGCTGGGGCTTGGCGGCATGTGGTTCTTCCACGATGCCGACGAAGCGGTGCTGGTTGCCGGTCAGAACGCCTTTTTGATTTCCGCCGACGCGCGGAATCTCCTCTGCCGCGATCTGCACACAGGCTCCGTGCACTGGGAATCGGCGCTTCAATCTCCGGCCGAACGCCTTTACTTCGCCACGGCGGGAATCGTTTTTACCCGCGTGAATAGCCCGCGCCCGTTGGACCCCAAAATTCCTAGTCCTTTGGCGAATGGCGAAAAACATACGTTGCGGGCTCGGGACGCCGCCACCGGTAAGATTCTCTGGTCGTTCGAGTACCAGGGTGAGGCAATCGGCGGGGGTGGCATAGACGAAGTTGGCCTCTACGGCTCCGCTGTATGGGTTATGGCCTATCGCCCCAAGCCGATGTACGTCGCCCTCGACGCGGCGACGGGCAAGGAAACGAAGGCCATTTCGGTGAGCAAGGAATTCCAGCCCAAGTACTGCTGCCCCGCAAACTTGACTTGCAATTGGATCATAACGCATGCCGACGCATTTTTTAATCCGCTCACGGGAGAAGCGCACACCAATCACAACGTCGCTCACCCACAATGCGGAACGGGCGAACTTCCGGCGTGCGGTCTCATGTATGGCTCCAGTAACTGCTGCCGGTGCACAAGAATGATTCGGACCGGCGCCTTGGCGCTTTCTAGCGACGACCCGCCCGAGCCGCCGGCGGCCGCCAGTCGGCTTGAAAAAGGCCCCGCATTCGGCCGCGCCATCTCCGTCGCGGCGGCGGCGGGCGATTGGCCCATGTACCGCCACGATCCCGCGCGCACTGGGAGCACCGTGGTTGAAACGGCGGCGGCTCCGAAAGCGTTCTGGACGGCCACGCTGGACGGCCGGCCCACGCAACCGGTGATCACGGACGGCAAGGTCTACACCGCCATTCCCGAGCGGCATAGTGTCTGTTGCCTGGACGGCAAGACCGGCGAACTCTTGTGGACGTATCGGGCGGGAGCACGCATCGACTCCAGTCCCACATGGTTTGGCGGAAAACTGTTCTTCGGATCCCGCGACGGCTGGATTTACTGTTTGGCGGCCGACGACGGCCGGCTCGTCTGGCGATTCCAGGCCGCGCCCGGCGACCGGCGTATCGTGGTCAACGGACAATTGGAGTCGGCATGGCCGGCGCATGGCAGCTTGATCGCCGACGCCAAGGCCGTTTACGCCTGCGTCGGCCGGCAAACGCAGCTCGACGGAGGCCTGCAATTCTATGCTCTCGATCCCGTGACCGGAGAAGCGTTGTGGTCCTCGCGCCTGGCCCATCTCGAGCATTTCGAAACGACCAGCGACCTAATGCTCGGCGACGGCGAACAGCTCTTCATGGGCAACGACCAAGTGGAGGGTAAGCGCTACCAGTACACACGCCTTGATCCACAAACCGGACAAGTCCGAAGGCTGCAATGGAGCGAAACAGATCAACGGGCTCCCCACGATTCCAGCGATATTCTCTTGAGCAGCATGATGGGATTTTTTTGCCAGAGGGCATACGGCGAATACGGCAAGTCCGGGGGCATGTATCGGCGCCATTTCTATTATCACCAGACGATTGTAGGCGACCTGTTGTCCATGGACGGCGCTCGCGCCTGGGGCTTTATCGAGTTCCCCCAAAATGCCGGATGGGGGTTCTACGGGGATGCGAAAAATCCCTTTATGCATGGTAGTTGGGTCTTCTGCGCGGGTGGAACAACGCCTTGGAAACAACAGATTCGGCCCGACTCGGTCTGGATGAAAGCGCTGGTTCGCGCCGGCGGGAAAGTTTTTGTGGCCTCGCAACCCGACGAGAAGCCCGATACGGGGAAGATTACCGTCTTCGACGCCGACAGCGGCAATATTCAGGGCGAGATTCCGCTTCCCGGCGCCCCATGCTTTGACGGCCTATCGGCCGCCGGCGGACGCTTTTATCTATCCTGTGAAAATGGGACGCTCGCGTGCTATGGTGAGTAGTCTGTTAAAGAGACTTGCATCCACTCATGGCGGCGATCGCATTGCGCTCGGGTGATTGATAAGGATGAACGCCTTCGGTGAAGTCATCTTCAAAGCCGCCGTGTGATTCTGGTAAAAGTTGCGTCAGGAGGGTAAGCCCCATGACGAAAGGAGAAGAGCTGGCAAATATCAAATTTACTGAGTCGGAGCACCGAGAGGAGTGGCCGCGGCGGCTAGACGCAAAACAAGCGAACGCGGTTTTCGTTGATGACGTTTTGGAGCGCGGCCGAGTTTAATGGAGCGCGGGCAGAGTTTCGCACGGGCCGTTCGCACAACGGCCTCGGTTTTCGTCTTTTGGACAATGAACTTCCTCCCTCCAACGCCCGATCCACCGCTTTCTGTGCACAGGCTATCCGCTGTTTGCGATCGCACGGGCGCTGAGGCTGGCGAGGAGTAATCGCACGTGCTGAGTGTAGCCAAACGTGCGCAGCAGAATGCGGTGGCCACCCTTGATGACTTGGCATGGGATACGGATGACGGCGTGCAGAAAGCGTTTGAATTCCATGCGCAAAATGTCTTCGCGATCCGCCTTTCGCGGCAGCGTCAACACAAACCATGCCTTCAGCGTCCAGGCCAGCGACGCGATCACCATGTATGCCCAGTTGGAAACCAAGTCATAAACCGGTACACGCATAGAGTTGACGCCATTCTTGAGTTGTTCAATTAGGCTCTCCTGATTGCAGCGCTCGTTGGCCTGATACACAACCTCTGTCGCGGACATGCGCGGGTCGTTGGCGATGTAGAAGAAGTACCGCACATCATCGAAAAGCATCGCCTCACCCTTTCCACGGAGAGATTCTTTTTCAGCACGATTACGCGATAGTTTTGCCGGCACTTGCCTGGACGATATGTGAACTCCGCGACTTCTTCCGAACACAGGCGAATGTTCTTGTGCTCTTTCTCTTTGACGATCGCTTCCTTCACATTGTCTCGCGTCTCGCGGGTGGGCCACCGCACCAGCGGTTGAAACTGTGCCTCTGGCAGTTTATTCGCCCGTTCCACGAGCGACGGATGAGCATCGAAGCCGAAGAAAACTTCACCTTCTGCGCTGTCCAACGGTCGAAATGGCTCGTCAGCGAAAAGTCCGTGTCGCCGCGCAACAGTATCTCTTTGAAGGCTCCCTCGCATAGCGTGATGGCTTTGTCCCACCATTCCGCAGCGCCAGTGTGGCTGGGTACGCGGGTGCAGTGCGCCGTAGTGCAAAACTGGCCAGCCGCTTGCGACATATCCCCCGCCAAACTGCGCCGTAACTGAACAGCGAGTGGCGTTGAAGGGTTCGAGCGCGGAAGGTAGCAGCGGGCAGTCACATTTTGCGACGCTGAGCTAGACATTGCACTTGTAAGCCAACGCAATTATTACACAGCCTGCCGGATTTTCGTGTCGAGGAGCGCTCATGCATGAGGACAAGAGAGAAAAGAGCCGCGAATCGACCGGCGCTATCGCCTACCGCGCTGCACTGGAGCATACAGTAGCGGAAGAAGAATTCACAGCCGTGTCTGTGCGCTCAAAACTGAATCCACCCGTTCAGGACAATGCCGCCATCGCGCTACCAGTGCTCGACGAGCCCGATCTGGCGGACAGGGCGCCGCTGTCGATTCCTGGGTCGCACTCGGGACGGGTCCGTTATGAACTGGGCGCGCTCCTGGGCAGTGGGACCACCGGCGAAGTCTACCTAGCGCACGACCGGAATTTCGAGCGGGACTTGGCCATCAAATTCATGCGCAAAGAACGCGTGGGTGACCGGACGAAATTATTGGAGTTCATCCAAGAAGCCCGCGTGACGGCCAGGCTGGAGCATCCCAACATCCTGCCGGTCTATGACGTTAATTTCGCCAGAGGCGGACAAATCTATTTCACGATGCGCCGGGCCGAAGGGCTCACCTTGCTGCAAGCGTTGCGCGCGGCGGCGGCCGGCCAGCCAGCGCCGGTAATTGCGGGGATCCGCGAGCGCATCGGCATCTTCATGAAGCTTTGCGACGCGGTTGCTTACGCGCACAGCCGCGGCGTCATCCACCAGGACATCAAGCCCGGAAATATCATGCTGGGTCAGTTCGGCGAAGTTTTGCTCGTGGACTGGGGTACAGCAGCGTCGTCATGCGACCAGTCGGCCAGTGGCCGAAAGCTGCGGGGCACGCCCGCTTACATGGCGCCTGAACAGGCGCGCCGCGAGCGGGCGGACGAAAGAAGCGATGTGTACTGCCTGGGCGCCACTTTTTTTCACATGCTGACGCTGCGGCACCCGACGTGGTCCGCGGACCCGGATGAATTCTGGCGCAAGAAACAGCACGGCATCATCGATCCCGCGACGGCCGAGGAATTCAGCCGGATCCCCGCTTTGCTGCTCCAGATTGCGCTCAAAGCCATGGCGCCAGAGGCGCAGGACCGCTATGCCAGTGTAAAGGAACTGCAGGACGGCATTCGTGCCTACCAGACGCACGCTGAAAGCATCGCGCTGGGCGTCAGGGCGCGGGAAAGCCTGGCCGCCGCCGTCAAGACGGGCGACTATGCCGCGTTCAACGAGGTCGCCTATGGTTTCCGCCAGGCGCTGGTGTTGTGGGAGGGCAACGAGGAGGCGCGCCGGGGACTCGCTGAATCCAGGCTGCACCATGCGGAGTGTGCGCTGCGCAACGGCGATTTCGAATTGGCAGCGAGCGTCCTCGACTCTGCGGAACCCAGCCACGCCGCAGCGCTCGTGCGCGTCCAGAGGGATCGCCGGACACGCGACGCACAGCAGCGCCGCGGCCGGCGTTTTCTGTACGCGGCCGCGGGGTTCGTGCTGGCGCTTGGCGCTTTAGCGGGTTACGCCGCCTATGAATATTATCTCAGCGTTTCGTCGTGGGAGCTCGTCTACGGTCCGCAGCAATATGGCTCGATTGCCCTCGAAAGCCTCTGGATCGTCAAGGACATGGAGCACTTTCCCGACAGCTTTGCATTGGAACGGCATCCAGATGGCATTCGACTCAAAAAGAATCTTGGGGCCAACGTGCTGGCGGTGCTGAACCTGCCTTGCGCCGGCGACGCGAAGCTTGAATTCGATCTGGACCTGCCCCCGCAAGCGCATCCCGATGGCGTCAAGATCGGCATGTTCGGCGACAGCGACATGCATACTGCCAGTCTATGGAGCGACCTGGACGGCTATGCGCTGCACCTGGCTTGTGCTGGCTGGACCCGGACGATGCTGGTGAAGGCCGCCGCTCAACCCATGATGGAAATCGAAGGAGCCATTCCGCGCATCGGGACGACGCATCACTTCGTGGTGGGCCGGGACGAGGGGATCTTGTTCGGAGTCATGGATGGTGCGACGTTCTTCCGCATGTGGGATCTCTTGCCATACCTCGGACCCAAACAGTCGAGGTTCAGCTTCGGCGCCTGCATCAAGATGGATTTCACCGTGCGCAATCTGAAGGTTTACACCCGGGTTCCCGCGCAACGCGTGCGTCCGACGGCCATTGCCGATGTGCTTTACGAGCGCGGCGATTTCAAGGGCGCGCTGGATAAGTATTCTGAGTTGATCCGAACGTATCCTACTGGCGAAATCAGCGAAGAGGCCTCGGCCAAGGCCTGCGCGCTGGCGTTGGCGCTGGCGACCGATGCTTCCGCATCGCCGGATGGTTCGCCCAGCCACGCTGCACTGACCGTTGCGCGCGACATGGCGTTGAAACATCTCAGTAAATATCGTCACGGCCCGTGGAGTGACGAAGTCATCAAGACGCTGTTGGTGACGCTGGTTAAGTTGCACAGTTTTGACACGATCAGTGCAACTGTGCGCGACTATTACCAAGACAATCTTCCCCGCGCTGTGGGACAGTACCTCTGTGCGGTCATTGAGTCAGAAAGAAACTGTGGCGTTCGAGAAGACAATAACGCGCTCATCGAGCAGGCGTTTGAGGCGGAGACGCTGGTGTTGGCCAGGCTTCCGGCTGCGGACGCCCTGTTGACGTCAGTGCTCGGCGACCCACCGCTCAACGAACACACGCTGCAACATTTGGACCGGCTGCTGACTCAAAACGCTCAAAACAAGAGTTTCTGCGGCGCCTTGCTGCAGTGCAAGATTCTGCTGCTGAAGAAACTGGGCTGGGATGTGGCGGCTTTGGAAGGGGCGCTGGAGTCCGCGAGAAAGCTCAATCCGAGCGTGGCTCCGGACGCAGATGCGCTGTGGAATACTGGTAAATTTACTGCGGCAATCTCTGCACAAGAGTCGCTGTTAAGCCGCGAGAGCGGTCCCAATACACGATGCGTCACGCTGATCGGGTTGGCAAGATATCTCGAGTCGATTGGGCGCCACGGGCAGGCGGCAAAGTTCCGCGAGGAAGCGTTCGCATTGGACGCCTCACACTTTCCGTTGCCCGATGTTCCGAGTCCAAGCATCCGCAGCCGGGTGCAGGCCACATTGGAACGCCTAGAGACAATATTGGAAATCTCCGACGCTTCTATGCTCAATCTTAAACCCGATAACAGCATACGCAATCTCGCCAATCTCTATGAAGAGCTGGGCAGGAGTACTGAAGCGCTACAGATCATTCGAGAAGGAAGGTCGCTGCTCGAGGCAGCTCCCTTTTATCGGCTGAAATGGGAATTTATCGACGAGTACAAGCTGATCGAGGCGGAGTACTTGTTGCGCGCTGGACGTTACGCCGAAGCACTCGACGCATATGCGCATGTTGTCGAGCAATTCCCCTATCATCAGGCGAGACGGAAACTTGGCGAAGGACTGGCCTTGCTTGCCCTGCACCGACCAGACGAAGCGACGGCGCAGTGGCGGGATGTCATTCAAAAATATCCTTCGGTAGCCGTTGGCGGCTGTAGCATGATTGCCCGCGCATTGCTGGGCGAATTGAATCCCGAAGACGCGCCGACCCTGCAGCAGATCCGGAATGCGCCGATCGAGCAAATGCACTTCAAGATCCAATTTACCGACTATCATCAATTTCAGAGTATGCTTGGTTGGCTGGGATTGAAGCGTTTCATCGAACAAAAGGACGAGGAAGCGTTGCGTCTATTCGAGCGCGCCAATACCGAGTACGAGCAGGAATTCATGCCGCAATTCTATCTGGCGCTTTGCAGGAGACTGCAAAAAACTCCAAAACCAATTCCTTTATTTGAGGTCTCCGCCGATGAACACGAATTGCAATTGCCGGACGAATACCTGACGCGCATTCTGGCTTGGCGCAAATCCCGCGTCGAATCGGCCCGAGAGCGAGCGCTGATTGGAGCCTGCATCGAGCATCTTGCGTCGAGAGATGCGTTTGTCCGGCTGGCGGCGCTGAAGGAACTTCAGCATCTGGGGTCCGCGGCCAGTACGGCATTACCTGCGATAAAGGATCTGATTGCCGACCCAGATACCGCTGTGAGCCAGGCCGCAGTGGCGGCATGCGCTGCAATCGGGTTGGGCAATCGGCCGTAACCGAATCATGACGGAGTGCGCATCGCGCCAATGCTTGCGTTTCGGCCACAGCCCGGGCACGAAGCATGTCCCCGACGGGCGGAAAGTTCGACGGCTCGAACTTCTGAATTCAGCCACTTTGAGCACTATGTGCAATCGGCATCTAGGATATGCAATCGCGCAATCAATGACACGTCAAATATCACCGATAGGCGTCCACTCAAGTGTAGATAGCAACAGATTGGACGAAATCTGAGTCGAAGGGACCATCCCATTCCATTGCTCATGGTTTCTCAGGTGGAGCGAATGAGAGAAGGCAGGCCAACCGTGCCCCGGCGGTCGGGCGCACGCGCGTGATCTGCCGCGCCCGGTCCAAGTTTGGTGCGCCGAAATAACAGGTGAAAGGGGTTCGCATGAGATCGTGCAAAGGGAACGGCGTGTTGCTCTTAACTGCGGCTGGTTTGTTTGCAGCCATCGGGTTCTTAACGGCGCCGCGGGCTCACCCGGGCGAGGTCATCTGGGTGGAAGGCGAGGCGGCGAAAACGCAGGACGTTACGCGACATCCGTGGTGGTATGACAAGGTCAAGAAGGACGAACTCTCCGGCGGAGACTTCATTTCCAATTTCTCCAAGGACAAGCTCGGCCTGGTGACGTACGAGGTATCGGCGCCGGCCGAACATGATTATGAATTCTGGGTCCGCGCCAATCCGCTCGGCAAGCTCTCCTACGCGCTCGATGCGGGCGACTGGGTTCTGATCGATTCCAGCAAAGCGGTGGACTCACGCAACATCGCCGAGGATGAAAAGCCCGATCTGCGCTTCATCGCCTGGATCAAGGTTGGCGCGCTGAAACTCAGCCCCGGAGCGCACACCCTCAAGTTCAAAATGGACAGCGACATTAACAACCATGGAATGTTGGACTGCTTTGTCCTCAGTGAAGGACCGTTCACGCCACGCGGCAAGCTGAAACCCGGCGAGAAGGCGGCCCCGGCGGCTTCAGCGTACGCGGGCAGTGCAACTGAAGACGGCCGCTGGGCGTTTACGCCGCCAAAAGACGAATTCAGTCCGGACGCGCTGCTCGATCTGCGCGGCATGAATGAAAAGTTCGCGGGCGAATCCGGATTCATCCGGTGCTCGAAGGATGGCTCCGGCTTCGTGCTGGGCAATGGCAAGCCGGTGCGCTTTTGGGCGGTGGGTGACGGCGCCGAAAGACCCAGTCCGCATGGCAGCGCGGACCTGGACCAGCATGCACGCTTTCTGGCCAAGCGTGGGATCAACATGACCCGTACCGGCATCAATATCTTCTCACTCAAGAACCTGGCTGACATCAACACGAACGAACGCGAACTGCTGTGGCGCCATGTCGCCGCCATGAAGAAAGAAGGCATCTATACGATCTTTGTGCCCATCTGGATCGGCGCGTCCAATCTGAATCCCAAACTGGGCTTTCTTGATGACGGCGGCAACCACGACTGCGGACTGCTGTTCTATGACAAAAAGCTGCAGGAAGCCTACAAGGGCTGGATGAAGCAGTTGATGACTGAGAAAAATCCGTACACCGGCATTCCCCTGGCGCAGGATCCGGCGCTGGCGATCATTCAGCTCCAAAATGAAGATTCGCTGCTGTGGTATTCGGGGCTGAGCGAGAAGGGCGCGGCGCGCAAGGAACTGCGCCGCCAGTTTGGCGAATTCCTGGTGAAGAAATACGCGACGCTGGACAAGGCCAAAGAGGCCTGGGGCGGCGCTGAGGTAGGCCGCGATCAGGACACGCCGGACGATTTCGCCAATGGCGAAGCGGCGCTCGCCGGCGCCTGGGAGCTGACGCAGCGCCGGGGCGGCGACGGATTCCAGAAACGGCTCAATGACCAATACGAATTTCTCTGCCGGACGATGTACGATTTTCACAAGTCGATGGCGGACTACCTCAAGAATGAGCTGGGTTGCAAGCAATTGATCAACGCCGGCAACTGGCGCACGGCCGACAATGTAATGCTGCTGGACGGAGAGCGCTGGGCGCAATCGGCCAACGACGTCATGGCGATCAATCGCTACAACAGCCCCGTCCATCAGGGCAAGCTTGCCGGCTGGGCAATCTGCAAAGGCGACAAGTTCACCAACGATTCCGCACTGCTCAATCCGCGCACAATTCCGGTGACGCTCAAGCAGGTCGAAGGCTATCCGATGCTCATCACGGAAGGCCTCTGGGTTCCTCCGCTGGGGTGCCAATCGGAAGGCCCCTTCCTGGTCTCCGCGTATCAATCCCTCAATGGCGTTGCCGGCTATTTCTGGAATGGCACCAACGATCAGGCCTGGACGGAGTGGGGCTTGAACAGCGCCAACGGTTACGTACCGGATACGCAAGCCAAATGGCTCTGCGCTACGCCGATGTTAATGGGCCAGTGGCCGGCCGCGGCGCTGCTGTACCGCATGGGTTATGTCAAGCGCGGCGAACCGGCCGTCTCCGAACAGCGCAAGCTCGAAGATATCTTCAGCCGCGGCATGCCCATTATCGCCGAGGACGAAGGCTACGATCCCAATCGCGATACGGGGCTGATCGCGCGCGAATCGAACGTGAAAGACGGCGTCGATCCGCTGGCCTATCTGGTCGGACCGGTGCTGACCAAATACGGCGGCGACCCGGCAAAGAGCAAAGTGGCGGACTTGCCCAAGTACATCGATAAGAGCAAGAAAATTGTGAAGTCGAACACGAATGAGCTCGAGCTCGACTACGGCAACGGACTGTGCAAGCTCAACGCCCCGAAAGCGCAAGGCGCCACGGGTTACTTAAAGCAAGCGGGCAAGATTACGCTGGGTGATATGACCATCGAGTCGGCCAATGAGTATGCGACGGTGCTGGCCGTCGCATTGGACGACAAGCCACTGAACGCCTCGGCCAACGTGCTGATTCAGGTCGGAACATCGGAGCGCACCACGGGATGGACGACCAGGCCGGTCCAAATCAAGGATCATAACAAGAATTTCAACGGGGAGGAAATCATCAGCACTGGCAAGGGGCCGTGGCAGATCGTCAATGCCGACATCACCATCACGCTCAACAATCCCAACCTGCACACGGCCTGCGTGCTGGACGCGAACGGCATGAAGGTGAAGGAGATCGAGCTGCCGGCCAGCGGCGAGGAGAAGTCGTTCAAATTCCCGCCCGACGCACTGTACGTGGTCTTGAAGTGACCGCGCCATAACGAAACCATTTCACCGGGGAGCGCCTCAATGAGCGAGCTGGTGTGGCGATCGGCTTGCCGTTCTTTCCGTCGCTGTTTCCGCGCACGGCCTGGGCTGACGGCATCACGCCGCCAGAAGCGCACCCTGCTTGCCATTGCCCAGTACGAAGCCGGGGCCATCCGTCGAGCGCGCGGAAAAACCGGATTCGCCCGCAACTTTTCGTTCAGCCCGCGCAGATCGAGGAGTGCATCCAGGCCGAATTCGCCCTTGGGTGGATCAAACGTCCAGCGCCCTCTTCCTTTGGAGCATTCACGCCCTCCTTTTCGCCGGTTTCAATTTACCGCTGGGCGTGAACGGCCCATCGCTGAGGACAAAGCAGTCAAACATGCCATGATTGTCACTTTCACTGTCCATTTTGAACCTGAGCGTGTGCGTTCCAGGGCTGAGTTTCAGTGCGCCGACCTCGATCCAGACGATGAAGCGGATATCGGATTTCTCGTCCTCGGCGATGTTGCGGGAGCCACCGCGTTGCTGAAATCAAATTTGATTCCAGAGAATCCCACGGACGGTGTAGATGAAATCGATGAATGGCGGCGTTCAGATTGTCGAGTCGCCTTGGCATTTACATGAATCAGGGTGGCTGGTTTGCAATAGAGCAGTTGGACAAGGAGATCTTCCCGTGACAGCGACTTCTGAAGAAATCGATCTCACTAGCCATTACAAGCTGTCTTCCGAGCAGGTCGAACATTTTCGCACGCAGGGCTTCGTGAAGCTAAGGAATGTGCTCTCCCCAAAGACGCTGGCCCACTACGGCCAGGAGATCACGCGCCAGGTGTTTCGTCTAAACGAGCAGCAAAGCCGATGGTAGAGCGGAATACTTACGACAAGGCATTTCTTCAGATCGGAGGCATTTGGAGCCAGAGTGAGATCGCCCGAGAGTTCGTGTTGAGCCGGAAACTGGGCCGAATCGCCGCTGAGCTGATGGGCGTGCGCGGCGTACGCCGCTACCACGATCAGGCGCTGTACAAGGAAGCCGGTGGCGGATTTACGCCTTGGCACGCCGATCAATATTATTGGCCATTGCTCAACTCTAATACCTGTACCGTTTGGATTCCGTTACAGCCAACGCCGCTTGCGATGGGTCCCCTGGCTTTCGCCGCGGCGAGCCACACGTTCGAGGGCGGCCGCAACCTGCAGATCAGCGACGAAAGCGAAGCGATACTTCAGCAGAAGCTCACCCAGCAGAATTTCCGCTATGTGGAGAGTTCCTACGATCTGGGCGAAGTGAGCTATCATTATGGCTGGACGTATCATCGCGCCGCACCGAATCGCACCAATTCCCCTCGCGCAGTCATGACGGTGATTTATATGGACGACGAAATCCGCGTCGCGCCTCGCTCCCATAATCATCAGGATCAACTGCGGGATACCAGGGTTGGTGAAGTGCCGGACACACCGAATCATCCGATCATCTACCGCGCATGAAATGCCCGGGGAAGTCGTGAAGATTATGAATTTACGATTTACTGTCTGGCTTTCAGTTGTCCTCCCGAAATATTCCATTCACGGCATTTTGACGAAGCGGTACGGTGGCGATTGGATGTGCAGGCAGATGGCCTGTCTGGCAACGCCAGCGCACTTGCTCCGTGGATCATCATTCGAATTTGATCGATCGATTTAGGCTGCAACGCGTTTGTAGCGGTGATGCAACCCGCCGAGCACCGGACTGGAGACCAGCCTGGTCGGTCCAGGAAACTTCGGTAGCTCCTGACGTGGTATCGGCGTCTCGCCGTTGAGTCCCTGATGAGGCCTCTCACAATGATAATACTTTTCAACGAACTCTGTGAGTAGTCGCTCCAGATGCCGCTGATTGATCACGATCACGTGATCGAGCATTTCCTGGCGTAGACTTCCGAATAATCGCTCGACGAATGGATTTTGCCATGGACTCCTATAGGCAGTGCGTACTTCTTCAACGTCGCAGGAGTCAAGAAAGCCTCGCACGCCTTCGCCATAGACACCGTCGTTGTCCCGGAGCAGATACTTCGGTTTCACATCCCACGGCATCGCGTTCCTCAATTGTTGAATCGTCCAATTCATCGATGGAGAATATGTCGTGGCGAAGTCCCTGACTTTCCTACGGCGATGATCCAGGACGACGAACACATAGATCGTCCTGAAGCGCAGCGTCGTTACCGTGAAGAAGTCAATCGCCCATGAAACTTCGAGATGGTTTCGCAGGAATGGCAGCCACGTGGTCGAGGGTTTGCGCGGACCGCCGTACGGCTTTGCCATGTACTTCAGAATCGTGTCCTCGCATGGCGGTTCGAATCCGAGTAGCTCAGAATCCTCTTTGAGCCCCACAGCGGGTTCTCCGCGCTCAGCCTGCGGATCAGCGATTGCATTTCTCTCGAGATCTCCGGTCGGCCAGGCCTTGACTTCCATCGCCAATTAAGCTGAAACGCCGTTTCGTGCCAGCGCTTCACGGTCGCTGGCTGCATCAGGCAGGCCAGAGATTCCCAGCCGCTGTGCAGTTTCGAAAGGATCACCCAGAGTATCCGGAATGCCGGGTCGAATCGCGGCTGCGGAGCTTTCTTCCGATCAATGGCATCCTTGCACATGGCGAGTTGGCTGCGGAGCGCGAGATTCTCCGCCACGAATTCATGCCGGAAGATAACGGCCAGTCGCCAGTCCAGCAAGGATTACGCAACTCCTTACGCCCAAAGAGCGACGGCATTTTTCGGCAGGACAGAAGCTGTAAAGAATTTCATTATTCTCTTGAATGTGGCCGATTTGGAGAGTATTCTTAGAGCACTCGAGTGCCGAAACTCAAGTGCTATATGGTGCAGATTCCAAATGGGAAACCATTGTGGAGATGGTAAACCTAATCCTCCATCTCTTGTCGAATGAACTACATGAGTAGGAAAGCAACCCCGGAAGATCGCTCGAAAGGAGCGCAAATGGCCAGAATTGCTTTTATAGGGGCTGGAAGTTTCAATTTTACGCGCACATTGGTGCGTGACATCTTGACCTTTCCGCTGCTGCAGGATTCAACTTTGGTCTTGATGGATATTGATCCGGAACGGCTGGAGTACATCACGCGCGCAATAAAGATGATCATTGACAAGGGGAAATACCCCGCGCAGGTCGTTTCAACGACGGACCGGTCGGAAGCCTTGAAAGGCAGCGATGCGGTCATCTGCACGATTTTAGCGGGCGGCGTGAGTGTTTGGCGCCACGATGTCGAAATTCCGAAGAAGCACGGCGTGGATGTCAATATCGGAGATACGCGCGGGCCGTCGGGAATCTTTCGCGCGCTGCGAACGATTCCGGTGATGGTCGATATTTGCAAAGAAATGGAGCGCTACTGTCCTAACGCAGTCATGTTGAATTACACCAATCCGATGGCGATGCTCTGCCATGCCATGCAGCGCCGCAGTTCGATCGCCGTGACCGGGCTTTGTCACAGCGTTCAAGGCACGTCCGAAATGCTGGCGAAATGGCTTGGCGCGAATATGAAGGATATCAGCTATGTCTGCGCCGGCATCAACCACCAGGCGTTCTATACCGAATTTCGCTGGAACGGCAAGGACGCCTACCCGCTGCTAAAGGAAGCAATGCAGAAGCCAGAGATCTACAATCAGGAGCAGGTACGCAACGAAATGTTCCTGCATCTCGGATATTACGTCACCGAGTCCAGCGGGCACAATTCCGAGTACAACTGGTGGTTCCGCAAGCGCCCGGACTTGATTGAGAAATACTGCAAGCACGGAACCGGCTGGAATCCAGGGCACTACGGATATTGCCTAGATGAGTATCAGCGTCAGGAAAAAACATGGCGCGGCAGTGTTGAAAACTGGCTCAAGAAAGGCGAAGTCGAACTGAAACGCGGCCACGAATACGCCGCCTACATTATTAACGCCTGGTTGGGCGGCGAAACATTTCAATTCAACGGCAATGTCGCCAACACGAATTTGATTGATAACGTCCCTTCTGGCGCCTGTGTCGAAGTTCCAGTGCTTGCCAGACGCCAGGCGATTGCTCCATTCCATTTCGGCGCCCTGCCGCCGCAGTGCGCGGCATTGGTGGCCTTGAACGCCAGCATCGAAATGATGGCCGTCGAGGCCGCGTTGACGGGCGATCCAACGCTGGCGTATCAAGCCATTGCGCTCGATCCGCTCACGGCTGCGGTGCTTTCATTGGCCGAGATCAAGACGATGGTCACCGAAATGTTCCAGCGGAATGAGGCGCACTTGCCGCAGTTTAAACATCTCTCGATTTGAAGGTATTCGGTTCGCAGTCACGTGACCGCACCGCCAAACCCGCCGGTGATGGAATATGCCAACATCGAATCTCCAATGGCCAGCGATCCTCTTCGGCGCTCGCAGAACCGGAAAGCTTTCAGTAGTCACTGGAACGCCTTCATTATGCGGAGACTGCTCGAATAAGTTAACGAAATTCATCGGCAATATCTCAGTTGGTTTAGCAACTCGGATCAGTAGTTCGCCACATTGTGTCCTGGCGCAAATTTTATTTAGCTTTCCCGCGGGGAATGCAGAAAAACGGAGAAGAACCATGCTGCAAGTAGCAAATCCACGTTCTTTGGCTCGGTTCCTTGCCATCTCAATATTTTTCGCGACAGGGGCGGCGCACGCCTTTCAAGCGCCATCAATCTCGATTTCGGCAAATCCACCCGTTGTACTTGCCGGAGAGCCAATGAAAATTACGGTAATCGTCGCCGATCCTGCCGCACAAGGTTGGGAAGCCTGTGTCGAATACCTGCCACTCAAGCCAGGCGGGGGTGGCTCGATTGTCGGAAGGGGCGCCGGTTCGAAGACTTCCTCTTATACCTGGAATACAACCCCTAGCGATCGCGGGGTCACGGGGTTGGGCGTGTTTATGTTCATGGGTTCTCCGCCATCCGGAGCCTCAATAGGAGGACCTTCGATTCAAATAATGGTTCTGAATAATACGCCGATATTTACGTCAATTGGCATTAATCCAAACCCGGCTCAAGTCGGCGACTCAGTGAATGTCGCGTATTCCGTCACCGATGCCGACAGCGATCGTATAACGTGTACGATCGATTGGGGCGATGGTTCATTGCCCACAGTATCGGCCACTGGCGGTTCGCACGCTTATCAAGCCCCTGGAGGATTTACAATTAAAGTCACGGCTAACGATGGACATGGTGGAATAGCGACTGCTGGGGACGGAGTAACAATCATTGGTAATATGCCGCCTCCAATGTTTTGGGGCGAAGCGCCCCCAGGGGCGAGCGAGCCTCCCACGTTGACCTCAAAAGCGATGGCAACGCCAGGCAAAGCGCGGGCGGGACAACCCATTGTATTCGTGGTCGGGGCCAGTGATGCGGAGTCGAAAACACTAAGCTATACCTGGGATTTCGGCGACGGTTCCACTGGAAACGGATGCGTAGTGACGCATACCTATGCGGCTCGCGGCAAATACACGGCAACCGCGCGGATTAGCAATGGGACAAGTGCGATCGTTTCAGTGGTGGCTATCACAGTACGTTCCGCGCGGCGCTGAACGAGAAGCGTTGAATGCTGACGACGCTTTCTTGCCCTTCCCGTGCCCGCATTCTGGATCCCAACTGAGTTCTCGGACGGCGGCGGCAAGCATGACTGGGCCTGCAGTTTTACGACAAGGCTGTTGAAACTGATGATGCATTCTTTGTTTAGCGATTGGTGATTCCCGAGGAACCAAATGTCTCGTGAAGCAGCTTTGCAAGTGAGCACTGCGAGCAGCTCTATGCCGATACAAATTCAATGTCCACATTGCGCGAGCACTGCGAGCGTTCCAGATTGGGAAGCTGGTTCGTTGCAGTTGCGGCGTGATGTTTGCAGCCGCTGCACACGTAGACGCCAACGACGATCTGGGGTTAGAACGCCACGTCACAGGCCAGCTAGCAGGTAAAGATGAGAAAGCCAAAGTCGGCGTGGCCGATACGCATGCTGTTCGAGCGGATCAAAAAAGAAATCACCGGTTCATAACCAAGATTAGGAGATTTTATTGTTTTGCCCTTGCGTCCGGCCTTACGTTTGGCGTTAGGTTCGTCCTGCCAGCCGTCGTCTTTGCGGAGCACATTTTAAAGGTGGGCCGACGTTTTCATTTGTCGTACAGAGCAATGATTATTGCCGACGTCGTGGTGATCTCGCTATTCTATGTGTTCATCGAATGGGACATTTCGCGAAATAGGTCGTTTTTGGCTCAGTGGGCACGGCGCTGCGAGTATGAGCTTCTAAGTGCAGACTTTCTGGCGGTGGTGAGAAGAAACGTCTCTTCTTGAATGCAAGTTGCCGCCAGCCTGTCTACTACGTGAAGATTCGCACCAAGACCGGACAACTACGTCGTATTGTTCGAAAACTCAGCCGATGCATAATATGTTTATGCACACAGGAGTTACGGTGGCCGTTTGACAATCGATTTCGGTCGATACAGGGGTACGCCTACCGTCTATAAGGGACAAATGAATCTTCCTCGTTGGCAGTTCGTCTTTATCGCTCTGGCAGGCTGGATCAACCGCGAACAACTGGAGATCATCGAGTATCTCATGGCGGAGAATCGCGTCCTTCGCGAGCAATTGGGAAAGAAACGACTCCGCTTTTCAGACGATCAGCGTCGAAACCTGGCCGTAAAGGCCGAGGCGGTCGGACGCAAGACGTTGCAAAAGTTCAGCAGTATGGTGACACCGGACACACTGTTGCGCTGGTATCGGCAGTTGATTGCGCGGAAATACGACGGGAGCGCGAATCGCGGTCCCGGACGACCACCGAAGTCGAATGACATTCGGGAGTTGATCGTTCAGATGGCCGGCGAGAACGTCAGTTGGGGCTACACGCGGATCTCGGGTGCAATGAAGAACCTGGGCTACGATGTTGGGCGGACAACTATACGTAGAATCATGCTGGAAAGCGGACTCGACCCCGCACCCCAATGCAAGAAGGGAATGTCATGGAAGGATTTTCTGAAAACACATTGGGAACAGATGACCGCTGCGGACTTTTTCACCATCGAAGTGATGACGCTCCGTGGACTTGTTCGATATCACGTTTTGTTTGTCTTGGAAATTGCCACGCGCAAGGTCACGCTCGCCGGCATCACGTCGAATCCGAGTGGCGAGTGGATGAAGCAAGTTGCGCGGAACCTCACCGACCCCTGCGATGAGTTTTTGAAGGGAAAGAAATTCTTGCTCCACGATCGCGATCCATTGTTCACGGAAGCGTTCCGCGAAATCCTGCGGTCATCGGGCGTGGAACCGCTGAAACTGCCGGCGCGGAGCCCCAATTTGAATTCGTATGCCGAACGCTGGGTAAGGAGTGCAAAAGGAGAATGTTTGGAACGAATGATTTTCTTCTCCGAATCCGCGCTGCGGCGAGCGGCAACTGATTTCGTCGAACATTATCACCAGGAACGCAACCATCAAGGGCTGGAGTACCGACTGATTGAATCGTTTGATGACAAACCGCCGCATTCAATCGGATCGGTTGAATGTCGCCAACGCCTCGGCGGGCTGTTGAAGTTCTACCGCCGAAGCGCCGCATGACGAGGCGGCTGAATAATGGAACAATACGACCACGAGCCGCCGCGCAACAAACGGAAGGTACCCTGTGAAGTCCCTTCTGGGTCTATAATCAGCGACTTTCCATGGTAGTCGTCCGCATACCTGTCCTGACACCATTGCATGACGTTGCCGTGCATGTCATAAAGCCCGAAGGCGTTCGGCTCTTTCTGCCCGACTGGATGCGTCAGTCCATTGCTATTCGCGCCGTACCACGCAATGCGAGCCAGATCGGCTTCGGAATCGCCTGAATTGTAGGTCGTCGTCGTTCCAGCCCGGCACCGTATTCCCACTCGGCCTCAGTCGGGAGGCGAACGGCCTGTTTAGTCTGTTCGGATAGGTTCTTGCAGAACGCCTGAGCGTCGTCCCATGAAACCTGCTCAACTGGATTGTCTTTGCCTTTGAAGTTGCTTGGGTTAGTGCCGATCACCTGCTGGTACTGCTCCTGAGTCACGTCGTACTTTCCCATGTAGAAAGGCGTCGTCAACGTCACTGTATGAGCGGGCTTGTCGTCTGAATACGCGGCGTCGAACCTCGCCTTTGCCGCCCGTATTACGGCGCTGGCTGAGAGCGGCATCGTGGCGCGAGGGTCGTGAATCCGGATCAGTGCGGCAGCCGCATACGTGCGCGCAGTCACGTTGGCCTCTTTCAATACCTCCACCAGTAGCGCGGTGCAGCGCGGATCGTGAACCTGGCCCAGAGCAAATGCGGCGGAACTCCGCACGTTCACGTTAGCATCCCTCAACAGATCCACGAGTGGCTGAATGGCACGCGGGTCGCTGGTCTGTCCCAGGGCCATTCCGGAGAGCCGTGTGCCTGCATCTGTTTCTTTTAGCAGCACGATGAACGGATCAATCACGCGCGGATCCCGAATCTGGGCCAGTGCAAATGCAGCGAACAAACGAGTGTTGTTATTGGTGTCCTTCAATAATGCGATGAGCGGCTCGATGGCGCGCGGATCGCGCGAATTGATCAAACAGGCGGCAGCGAAGCGTCGCGTACCCTCGTCGGGTCGTTCGTGTACGGAGTCAGCGCTTCGATCCCTCGCGGGTCGCGATTGCGACTCAACGTGGACCCCGCGATATAGCGGATATCGCTATTATTATTCAAAACTGCGATGAGTGGTTCGATTGCGCGCGGATCGCGGCCATCGCCCAAGGCATTGATTACGTTAAGGCGTACCCGCTTGTCGAGATCACTCATTGCTGCAATCAACGGCTCAGTCGCGCGCGAGTCGTGGTTCTGTCCGAGCGCAAATGCCGCCGATAGCCGAACGTCCGCGTCAGTATCTTTTAATAGTGCGATCAACGGTTCGGTAGCGCGTGGATCGTGGATTGAACCCAAAAAGGAGGCGCCATAGGAGCGCTGGATTGCGTCCTTGTCTTTCAAGAGTGTAAGCAGGGGTTCGGTAGCACACTCATCGCGGCTTTGGCTTAGGGCATATCCCGCCAGGAATCGAACTTCAGCATCAGAGCTCTTCAGCAAGTCGATAAGTATGGCGATGGCGCGCGGGTCATCGCCCTGGCCCAGTGCGGCCGCCGCAGTGTTGCGCACGTTCTCATTGGCATCTTTCAACAGCGCGATGAGCGGTTCGGTGCCATGAGTATCGTGAATACGGCCGAGGGCACTGGCCACGGCGTTCCGCACGTCGTCGGTGGCGCCGTCGTCGGACTTCAGCCGCGCAATGAGAGGGAGGGTGGCACGCGAGTCGTGAATTCGCCCCAACCCAACGGCCGCCGCGTGTCGCACTTCGGGATCGGCATCGTTCAACAGGGCGATGAGCGAGTCCACCGCGCGTTCGTCCTTCGTTGCTCCCAGCAGGATCGTGGCATCGCGTCTATTCGCCGGAGTCTCGAGCAATTTCTGAAGGGGCTCGACGCAGTGCGAGGCGATGTTGCAAAAACCGAACGTATCGGCGTGTTCGTCGGCCAGCAGCAGGGCTTCAGGTGCAATGACCCTGTCGGGGGCGTCGTTATTCTGCAAGAGGTCGATCAGCATTGGATAGATGCGCGGATCGCCCAGGCGAGTCAAGTCATAAATCGCTTCGCAACGCGCCTGGACGTCGCCCTGCTTCAATTTCTTTTCAAGCGTCGACAGGAGGATATCATCTGCCACCTTCCAGAAGATCACCGTGTCGTGGTCGTAGACCAGATCCAACTTCCCATCGGATGCCATTTTCTCCAGGATCTGTTTGACCGTCGTTCCCTTCTCAACCATTGTGAGCATGAAGGTCTTGTCGATCGTCTTGGGGAAGGCGCTATGCAATCCAACCCGTTTTTCCAGATCGTCGAGGACTTCGGAGAGATGATCGCGCCGGTAGACGACGTCCATTTTCCGGTCGAGGATCGCAGAGAGCGATGGATCGAGGGTTAGCGCCGGAGTGTCATTGGATGCCGTCGGCGCTGCCGCGTGCAGACCGCCATCATTCTGTTTCGTTTCGTGTCTACCGCCGGACAAATGGAGCGCCGCCATGATTGCAACCATGGCAGTCAACAACAGCGCGGCCGAGAATGCGACCTTCGTTGAGGTACTGGCAGTGGTGGTGGCCGATCCTTTAGCAGTAGTCGAGGCGGTTCCTGCGACGCCGGGAGTTTTGGCGGCGGCACCGGCGCGCAGAGTCTTCAAGGACGCGGTCAGCGAGGCCGATGCGATGGGTAAGTTCGAAGAGGCCAAGAGTTCGGGGAGCGCAACTATGCTGGCCGAGAAGCCCGCCGCGGCGAGGGACTGGCGGACCTGCTCGAGGCCTCGCCGCGCCTGTTGCCGAGCGGTATTTACTTCGATCGACAGCGTGGACACGACTTCCTCGAAGGAGCATCCTTCCAGGTATCCGACCGAACATCACGCCGCCCTCCTGCAGTAGAACTTCAACAGACCACCGAACGGACGGTAATGTCCGGTTGGAAGACGAACAGCCTGACGCGAAAACTCGCTCAGTTTCTTGCAGAACGCCTGTGCCTCGTCCCATGAAACATTTTCTACCGGATTGTCTTTGCCCTTGAAATGACTCGGATTCGATCCGATCACCTGCTGGTACTGTTCTTGCGTTACATGGTACTTGCCCATGTAGAACGGCTTCGTCAGCGTCACTGTATGGGCAGGCTTCTCTACTGGCATCGCGGCATCGTACCTCGCCTTGCCGCCGCGTATTCCCGCCATGCCGCGTTTATCCTGTACCAGCGCACGCCACCGTAGACAACAACGCTCGCCGCCAACGCCAGCGCTAGCAGGAAGAGAAGCGAGAAGTTTATGCGTTGCTTTCGAATCCTTGCTCTGAGCGCAACGATGAGTACCCGCGCGGCGCGAAGTGGGAGGCGAAAGAGGGATGTGTGGGTGGACCTATTATCGCGGTCAGCCTGCTGGAGCGGCCTATATGTCAGACAATCCGGACGCATCGCGTCTGCCGATGGATGCATCCGCGGACGATCCAATCATTCAACCCTCCCCGTCGGTCCCGGCGACGGTATCGCCTGGTCTACCCACACGGCGAACGAAGACGTGTGCCGTTGATCCAGCCGACTAGTGCGTAGCTTCAAATGAACCCTATGGAACAATTAGAAGATGATGATTGTAGCAGTTCGGACTCACCACTTCTTAAGGAGACTTACATGAAGCTGTCGTGTCAAGAGGGTCTAGTCAATGGCAATACGTTCGCTGAGAAACTTCGCAATCTCGAAAAGTACGGCTTTGACGGTGTCGAGCTGGGCGGCCATTTCCTGAACCATTCGGCGAAGCTTGAAGAGCGCGTCAAGGCGTTGCGCGATTCAAAAATCAAAGCCAGCTCGATCTGTGGCGGATTCAGTTGCGAATTCGTACATCCGAACCCGGCCAGGCGCAAAGCGTGCATCAACATCGTCAAGCGCCTCCTCGATTTCGGCGGACAAGTCGGCGCCGCCGGCCCGATGTCCGTGCCGATCTTCAACGGCAACGAGCGCGTTCCGGATCTCTCGCCATGGAAGACGCGCCACCAGATCGAAATCGAATTCTTTACCGAGATCGTCCGCGACATCGCCGCGCATGCCGTGCAGGCCAAGGCAACGCTGCTGCTCGAGCCGCTCAATCGCTACGAATCGAATTCGCTGGGCAACATCGCCGAAGCCGCCGCGCTCTGCCGCAAGATCGGCCCGGGCGTGAAGGTGCTGGCCGATTTCTTCCACATGCATATCGAAGAGACGAATACTCCCAAGGCGCTGCTCGAGAGCGGCGATATGGTCGGCCACGTGCATCTCGCCGACAATACGCGCAAAGAGCCCGGCAGTGGCGACATCGATTTCAAGGCCGGCTTCAGCGCGCTGAAGAAAGTGAAGTTCACCGGTTACATGGCTCTCGAATGCGGTTTGACCGACAAGCCCGAAGTGGCGCTGCCGCGCTCCGTCGCCTTTTTGAAGCGCTGTATCGCGGAGGCTTGAGTTCGCGGCATCGGTTTTCCACGCCGACAATGTCCGTGCAGTGCGTCGCGCGTTGGGGACTGATCGCGCCCATCCTGACTGAACCATTTTTGCTATCGGGCGTGTTCAATTCGCTCAATGGGCGGGACGCCCAACCCACGAAAGGTCACACCCATGCCCAAGAACGACACCGTGCGCGTCGGATTTCTCGGAGTCGGCGTGATCGCCGGCCTGCATTTGAGGTACATCTCGAATTCCGCGGAGGCCGAGATTAAGGCGGTCTGTGACGATCCCGCGCAAGCCGACAAGATCGCCACGAAGTACGACGCCAAGGCCTACAACGACACCGCGAAGATAGCATCGTAATGGTCTCGGTCCACGACGCTTCAGGAGCGGCCCATATGTCAGACAATCCGAACTCATCGCGTCTGCCGATGGATACATCCGCGGACGATCCAATCATTCATCCGCCGCCCCCGTCGGTCCCGGTGCCGGCATCGCCTGGTTTGCCCACAGCGAACGAAGACGCGTTGGTGAATGCGCATGCCGCGCCCGCAGCGAATCCGCGCCCCAAGCGGGAAGCGCGGAAGCAAGAGCCTCTGCCGCCGGCGCCCGTTACCTGGGGATTGGTGGCGGCCAATGTGCTCGTCTTTGTGTTGATGTTCTGCACGGCTGGACCAGAAGTACTCGATGCCCCCAAGATAGATACGCTGCTGAAATGGGGCGCCAATCACGCCCCATTGACCGGTGCAGGTGAGTACTGGCGCCTTCTGAGCTGCATGTTTGTCCACATCGGCATCATTCATATTGCATTCAACATGTGGGTGCTATTTAGTTTCGGGCCGCTGGTAGAGCGAACTTTCGGCAAAGTCCGTTACGCCGCGCTCTATTTTCTCTCAGGCCTGGGCGCGAGTTGCATAAGCGCGCTCTGGAATCCAATATTGGTGAGCGCTGGCGCGTCGGGCGCCATTTTCGGACTATTTGGAGGAATGTTGGCATTCACACATATTTACAAACACAGCGAACTCAAAGAAGAGATGCAGCGCCGCCAGAAATCAATATTAATCCTGATCGGTTATAATCTTTTGTACGGGTTATTGAATTCCAAAGTGGATAACGGGGCGCACTTCGGCGGTCTTGCAGTTGGCGTCATATCAGGCCTTGTGCTGGCGCCAAATAACAGCCAGTCCTCGCCGCGTGCGCTAGTTGGTGGAGGCGCGGTGGCATTCGCGATCGTGGGTTTAGCCTCGCTGATTCCGATGCGAATTAGCGAAAACCCAGGCGTTCGATTCAATTCCTACGTTCACAATATCAAGCCGTTGTTAAACACGCAGGATCAGTTGCTTTCAGAGATTAAATCCGCGTCATCGTTTGCGAATTGGATACCTCTTAAAGTGCAAGATTCAATACTGAGGCTGCCGCGAAGTTGGTTCCGTTGTAATAGAGCGTAACGATGTCGGTTGCGCGGCCGTCGTGGTCAATGTTGGCGCTATTCCGCCGCTCCATTTCACATTGGCCGGCCACGTCACCGTGCGGGACCCTGTTCCATCCTGCTTGAGTTCGAGGATGTATCGTCCGCCGGCTTGCGGGTTGTTGATCGTCAAAGTGCAGTTGCCTGTCAGCGTAATGAATTGACAGTTGGCATTGTTGAAATCAATTGTGAGCGCCGTGCTGGAATTGCCGGCATTGTAGCGGTTGGAATAGTATTGGTGGTTGTATTGCGTGTCGACGTTGAGACCAGGACTTTGGATGCGCCGTTGACTTGAAGATTCATCAGGTCCGCCGCCGAGCCGGCGCTGCTGCCGGGGGTGTTCACGCTGATGTACGTTCCGCCGTTGGCCACGCTGTTTCCGCTTACGATCGCATTGCCAATCCGCAGGAGACTCGACGTGGCATCGTTGATCGGCGTTCCCGTGGCGGCCACCGAGTAGTCTCCCGTGCCGCTGCCGTTGCGCGAGAACGTCGTCACGCCTGTCAGCGTCTTGTTGCCCGCAATGCTGCTCTGATTGGTGGAAATGTCGACAAAGTTCTGGGTGTTCGATCCGGTCCCGCCATTGGCAATCGCCACGGGAGCACTGAGATTCGCCGGATTCAAGCTTGTCAGTCCCGAGCCGTTGCCACTCAGCGTTCCGCTGACGGCCGTGTTACCGCTCGCGTTGACGCTCAAGAACTTTGTCGCGCCGGTCTTGTCAGTCACATCGAAGACATCGCTGGCCGGAGACGCCGCTGAGGTCTGTTTTATGATCAAACCGGTAACATTCGTAGTGCCAGGATTGATCGTGTTGGCGTTTGTAAACGTCTGCGCGGCGTTCAGTAGCGCAACGTTGGCGGATAGCGCACTGTCGGCAATCGAAGTAGCCGGAAGCGTCAGCGTTCCGCTGCTCAGTGTCAGTCCATTGCTGGCCGTCAACAATCCAGCAGAAGTAATCTGTCCGCTACCCGTGGTCGCGATGTTGCCGGTTGTGCTGATGCCAATATTGCCTGCGAGGTTGCCGCCACTGATCGTGCCGCTGGCGATCTTGGCTCCGGTCACTACGCCCGCCGCAATCGTTGGGGAAGGAAACGATCCAGTCAGGTCGCCGCCGGCGGTCCCGGTCGGGGCCGCACCGACGGCTGTGATCTTGCCATCGGCTGCCACGGTGATGCTTGTGTTGTCTGCATACATGACGCCGCGTGTTCCAGACGTCGTGCCTGCGATCGGAAGTTGAGCCGAAGGCACGGTTCCCGACGTGACATTCGTCCCGTTCAGGCTCGTCAATCCCGAGCCGTTGCCGTTCAGCGTTCCACTCACGGTCGTATTGCCGCTCGCGTTGACGCTTAAGAACTTTGTCGCGCCGGTCTTGTCAGTCACATCGAAGACATCGCTGGCTGGCGAAGCTGCGGAAGTCTGCTTTACGTTCAATCCTGTTACGTTCGTCGCGCCGGGGCTGATCGTGTTTGCATTTGTGAACGTCTGTGCGGCGTTCAGCAGCGCAACGTTGGCAGATAGCGCGCTGTCGGCAACCGACGTCGCCGGAAGCGTCAGCGTTCCGCTGCTCAGTGTCAGTCCGTTGCTGGCCGTTAGTAGTCCCGCGGAGGTGATCTGTCCACTGCCTGTTGTGGCGATATTGCCTGTGGTGCTGATGCCGATATTGCCTGCAAGATTTCCGCCAGTGATCGTGTTGCTGGCAATCTTCGCGCCGGTGACCACGCCCGCCGCGATGCTGGGTGAAGGGAACGTTCCAGTCAGATCGCCGCCCGCATTCCCGGTCGGCGCGGCGCCGACGGCCGTGATCTTGCCGTCCGCCGCGACCTGAATCGTCGCATTATCCGCATATACGGAGCCGCGCGTTCCGGCTGTCGTTCCAGCGATGGGAAGCTGAGCTGAAGGCACCGTGCCGGACGTAACGTTCGTTCCATTCAGGCTCGTCAAACCTGAGCCGTTGGCGCTCAGCACGCCCAGAGCAGAAATCGAAGCGCTGGCCGCGCCGGTGGAACTCTGCCACTGTTGCAAGTCTGCGCTTTGTGTAGGCGAGTTGCCTTTGACCACGACGCCAATGGTCGTATCGCCACCGGTTTGCAACGTCTGCGTGCCAGTGGTGAATGTGTTGGCCGCGTTTTTCAACGGAATGTTGGCCGATAGCGCGCTGTCGGCAACGGACTGACTAGGAAGTGTGACGCTGCCAGTCACGGACAGACCGTTGCCTGCCGTGAAAAGTCCCGCCGACGTGATTGTGCCGCCGCTTGTTGTGGTAATGTTTCCGGTGGTGCTGATGCCAATGTTGCCTGCGAGTTTGCCGCCGGTGATCGCGCCAGTGGCGATCGTGGGATTGGGATACGAACCGTTCAAATCGCCCCCAGCGCTGCCAGTCGGAGCCGCGCCGATTGTGCTGATCTTGCCGTCAGCGGCGACGCTGATAGTCGAATTGTCCGCGTACATCGCGCCGCGTGTCACCGCCGACGTTCCAGCGATTGGAAGCTGCGCTGAAGGGACGGTTCCGGAGGTGACATTCGAACCGTTCAAACTCGTTAATCCCGATCCGTTACCGGTCAGCGCGCCCAGAGATGAAATCGAAGCGATGACAGCGCCGGTGGAGCTCTGCCACTGCTGCAAGTCAGCGCTCTGCGTAGGCGAGTTGCCTTTGACCACGACGCCTATGGTCGCATCGCCGCCGGTTTGCACCGTCTGCGTGCCAGTGGTGAATGTGTTGGCCGTACTCTTGAGTGCGACGTTCGTGGAGAGCGCGGTGTCGGCGACAGATTGATTCGGGAGCGTGACACTGCCAGTCACGGACAGACCGTTGCCTGCGGTAAAGAGTCCGGCTGACGTAATTGTGCCGCCGCTGGTTGTGGCGATGTTACCGGTGGTGCTGATGCTGATGTTGCCGGCAAGGTTGTTTCCCGTGATTGTTCCGGCGGCGATCTTTCCGCCGGTAATTACACCGTTGGCGATCGTAGGAAAGGGATAGGAGCCGCTGAGATCACCGCCCGCGAAGCCCGACGGCGCGGCGCCAATGGCCGTGATGCGCCCGTCCGCGCCGACGATGATCGTCGCGTTGTCGACGTACATGGCGCCGCGCGTCAGCGACGAGATTCCCGCGATTGGAAGTTGCGCGGACGGCACAGTTCCCGAGGTGACGTTCGAACCATTCAGGTTGTTCAGGCCCGATCCATCGCCGCTCAACACACCCAGTGAAGAGATGGAAGCTTTGACCGCGCCGGTGGAGCTTTGCCACTGCTGAAGGTCGGCGCTCTGAGTGAGCGAGTTGCCTTTGACCACCACACCGACGGTTGCGTCGCCGCCTGTCTGGACCGTCTGAGTTCCCGTGGTAAACGTGTTGGCCGCATTTTTCAGCGGAATATTGGCCGAAAGTGCGCTGTCGGAGATGGAGTTGGCCGGCAAGGTTACGCTTCCGGTCACCGACAACCCATTTCCCGCCGTGAGCAAGCCCGCGGATGAGATCGTCCCGCTACCAGTCGTCGCGATGCTTCCGGTGGTACTGATGCCGATGTTTCCTGCAAGGTTTGCGCCGGCGATTGTGCCCGCGGCAATCTTGGCGCCCGTTCGGCCCCGGAAGCGATGGTGGGATTTGGATACGAACCGGTTAGATCTCCGCTGGCCGAACCCGTGGGAGCCGAACCGATTGCGCTGATCTTGCCGTCGGCGGCTACCGCAATCGTAGAGTTATCCGCGTACATCGCACCCCGCACCGCCGCCGCTGTCCCTGCGATGGGAAGCTGCGCTGAAGGAACGGTTCCGAAGGTGACGTTCGAACCGTTCAAACTTGTCAATCCCGATGCGTTACCGGTCAGCGCGCCCAGAGCAGAAATCGAAGCGATGACCGCGCCGGTGGAACTCTGCCACTGTTGCAAATCGGCGCTCTGCGTCGGCGAATTTCCTTTCACCACTACGCCGAGGGTGTTGTCCGCTCCGGTCTTGATGGTCTGGTTCCAGTCGTAAACGTGTTCGCGGCGTTCTTGACCGCGACGTTGGGATCAAGTCGATTTATGTTGATCGTCGTTCCCGTTGCGCCACTGTTGATTGCTGCGATCACGTTGTCGCCCGAAGTCGGAGCCACGCCGCTTGCCGCGGGAATTATCGACCAGGCCGCGCCGCCGCCGCCGTCCGAGAGCAGCACGAAGTTCGGCGAGGCCTGCCCGCTGGTGATCTTCTGTGAACTTACCGCCCCGTCGCCGAGCTTCGGGTTGGTCACCGCACCGTCCGCCAGTTTGGGCGTGGTGACGGAGCCATCCGCCAGTTGCAGTGTGCCCACGGAACCGGCTGGACCGCTAATGGCTCCTCCGCCCCCGTTTCCCCCGCCGCCAACAAAAGACCCGGACACAATCGCAAACATCCCCGAAGTCTGGACGAACACCCCGTCGGTCACGCGGATCAGGCAGGTGTTGGACGCGGGCAGATTTACCTGCCAGTTGAGCGTGGTGCGCTTATTGATGTCCGTAGAACTGCGGTCGATCGAGCCCAAAGACTCGAAGGTTTGCCCGCCGTCGCGGCTCAGCGAGATGTTGACCACTTTCAGCGACGTCGCGACGCTGACGATCTGAGTTTGCCCGGAGAAATACACTTCGCCACCATGCGGGTTGTTGATCGCCAACCGTGATTGCGCGGCAAAAACTTCCGTGCCGTGTCCAACTGTCCAGATAGCAAGACAGAGCAACAGCATTTCGGACAATTGTCTTTGCCTGCCAGGAATAACTTTCATCATGGAGTCTCCACTTTGCATCACGGCGCTTCTACGTCGGACTAATCGGCTGCAATTCGAATGCCCATAGAGAAAATCTGATTAAACCAATGCAGCGCGGCACTTATGATATTACATCTTCTTCCTGGTTGATGCGTCTCTGGGGCGACGATGGATTCTGCGTCTGCGTGGAAGTTTTGAACCTTTTGTGCGTCATGTAAACAGTCACAATAAGATCAAAAATGACGGAAGTTATAGCCGGAAGGTTTCATCTGAATTATTCGGCCATGTGCGAAGTTTTTTGCTGAGCTTCAGCGCCTTGCGCCCGATCGCGTTGGCCTTCCCGGTCAGGCTTCGGCGTTCGTCGTCCGTGAAGCGGAGCCGATGCTTTCCCAGTTGATCGCGAAGGACGCGATTCTCTGCCGCGAGATATTCGATGATCGCAAGTTGCTCCCTGTTGATCCAACCGGCCAGCGCGATCAAGAGGAAACTGCCGATTGAAATCGACGCGCATTGAGAAGCTCGGCCGCATTCGTCACGCCGCACATGCTGCTGCGCTGGTATTCGGTTGCTGATTGCGCGAAAATACGACAGGACTGCAAAGCGCGGACCCGGTCGGCCGCCGAAGTCGAAAGACATTGACGAGTTGATCGTTCAAATGGCCGGCGAGAACGTCAGTTGGGGCTATACACGGATCCAGGGTGCGCTCAAGAATCTCGGTCACATCGTTGGAAGGACAACGGTGCGCCGCATCATGCTTGAAAACGGACTCGATCCGGCGCCGCAACGCAAGAAGAGCATGTCATGGAAGACGTTCCTGCAGATGCACATGGATCAGCTCGCCGCCGCGGATTTCTTTACGATTGAAGCGACGCCATAAAATTCTCGATATTGCGGTCGAACGATAATTCGGCGACCATACCGCCGGCCCAAAGCAACGCCCACGTCGATTCGATTTGCCAATGCAGGTTCAGAAAATCTGCTCTGGAAATGGGTGAATTTGTATGCGTAAGCAGTTCGCCTTCGTGCTGCGTCAGGTGCGAATCAAGTTCATGATTGAAGATCCAGTCTCGAATCACGACGACTGGCGCGCGCAGACAAATCATGTATAGCGCATGCATCACGACCGTGCGGCCAGCGGCCTCGTCAGTGCTGCGCATCGCCGTCAGGTCAAGAATCGGCGGATGGGCGCAGACTGTGCCGCCTGCGTGTCGGATCATCGATTCCGATCGTGCCTTCACGTCTCTCGGATCCAACATAATCGGCATGAACTCCCTTTAACCGTTATCCAAGCCCAGCGAGGCTGCTCAACTTGACCATGATACAATAAACCTTTAGCGCGGACGCTTCAGGCGCACTGGGCTGCGAGCCGTAGCTTCTCCACTGCAGAACTCACTATTGTCCGTCACACTCGACTGCTTGGAGCGAATAATTTTGCGAAGCTTGTTTAGGGCACGATGGACGCGCGCTCTGGCAGTAGAAGCTCCGCAACGCAACTTGATGGAGAGTTCCTTGTCGTTCAATCCCGAATAAAACCGAAGCCTGAGTGGCTTCTGATGTTTCTCCGGCAACCTGTGGATTTCATCGAAGATTCTTTTGTGCAGGTGCCCCTCATATAAATTTCTCGCCGGTTGTTTGCATTCTGTCGACGTCTCCCAAACACAGTCTACCGCGCGTCTGCTAAGCTTCTTTTCCTTGCGCAGAAAATTCAGCGTGGTGTTTCGGGCGATCCTCATGATCCATCCTTTCGCCACCACTTCCTCAGTCGCTCTGAAATGAACGGTGCCGCGCCATATGCGTAATAATGTTTCCTGAAAGGCGTCCTCGACAGCGACAGAATCATGCAGGAGACGCTTTGTTAAGCACATGATTTCGTGCCCGTGTCGATGCAATAACATCTCGAACGACTTTTCGTCATACCTCGAGGCAATTCGACAGAGCATGGCCGAAGTCTTCTCAGGAGCAGCAACCTCCTGAAAGCTATTCCGCACCCGGCATTCCTGCACAATGTTTGCATCTATGTCTTGAATCGACATTCCTGATTCCTTACCGCTCCATTTCGAACCTTTGCTACCTCCGACATCGCGTTCATCGTTTTAGAAATGGGGCATAAATCACGCCCCCTTGACTGGTCCGATGGAACGCGCTTAGTCTTTATATTTTCACGACGGATCTAATGTCATCCTCCCACCGCACTTCAATTTGATCCCAGCGTGTTCCCCACCAACCTCCCACTCGTACCCACGCATTGCGTAGCTGCCCGGTTTCGGCGCGGAGTTCAAGATAGTAGACACGCTGGACCGAACTCGTGGTCAAATTGAACGGACCTTTGTTTAGAAGATAGTTAAGACGTCGATCCTTGTGCAGAATCTCGTACCCGCGGTCCCGCGCCCACTGCTGGAGAAGCGTGCGGTGTGAATTCTTGCCGCTGACAAACACACAACACAACAGGGTGATGACGATGCTGACACAAACGATAACTGTTTTCGTCCAATGAAACCTCATTCCAAAACGAAAGACGCATAAAATGACTACGACGAAGGTGACAGTGAACTTTATGGCGAACGTAAAGAGGCGAACTTTGATGGGTGTCTTCATATACTCCCTCCTGACTCGTGACTCACCGTAGAAAAAACTCATCAGATTCCAATCTACATCGAGCAGCTAGGGCTTATTGATTTCCACTACATCTTCCTTCTTAATTGTCTGCATGCCGGAATCTGTTTTGAGCACATAGTTGTCGTCGGCTTCCATGCTCAGCAGCGCTTCGATAGTTCGCCCATCTTTCAAGAGGTATTTAGTGATCTTTGGCTTGGCCGGAGCATCCGGAGCGGCAGGCGTCGCAGGCGCGGTGATGGACTTGCCTTTAGCCTTAGGCAGCAGGGCATCGCACATTTTTATCCAATAACTCGCGCCACCGGACGCAAAACAACCCAGCTCTCCCAGCTTTTCTCCGGATGAACTCAGCACAATGACGGTAGGGCATCCGGTAATACCGAACTGCCGCGACAGCGCTTCGTTCTGTATTTTCGTCGCGTCATCCAACTCCGTGTCGTGAGGGAAATCGCATTCGACGAGCACCACACGGGAAGGAGCCCAATTCCTAAATTCCTGAGTGTCGAACACGTCGGCCTTGAGTTTCTTGCAGGGTTCGCTCCAGTCGCTGGCCGTAAACGACAGGACCAGCGCCTTGTCTTCCTTCTTCGCCCTTTCCATGGCCTGGGTATAGTGCGTTGTCCAGCCATCGGCAGGCTTGCTTTTGCCTTTTTGCAGAACGGCATTACTCATTTTTATCCAATAACTTGGACCATTTGTTCCATGCCAACTGAGCTGTCCCAACTTTTCACCGGATGAATTAAAGGCGAGGATTGCTGGAAATCCGGTAACGCCGAACTTCTGCATCAGCGCGTCGTTTTGCTCCTTCGTGGCCCTATCCAACACTTTGTTTTCAGGAAAATCGCACACGACGAGCACCGCGCGAGAAGCGGCCCAATCCTTGAATTCCTGAGTGTCGAATATTTGCTTCTTGAGTAGCCTGCACCACATGCACCAATCGCTGGCCATGAATGCCATAATCAGCGCTTTATTTTCCTTCTTTGCTCTCTCCACGGCTTTGGAATAGTTCGTAGTCCAGTCGTCACCCAAAGACATTACGACCGATTTGCCTTTAGCCTTGGTCAGCAGGTCATCGCATAGGAGTGTCCAATAACTCGCGCCGCCTTTTTCATAATAACCAAGTTGTCCTATCTTTTCACCCGATGAGTCAAGAACGACGACCTGCGGGAGGCTGGTAATGCCGAACTTATGCATTAATGCATCATTCTGCTTTTTCGTCGCCTCGTCCAGCACGGTGTTGTGCGGAAAATCGCATTGAATGAGCACTGCGCGAGATAAGGCCCAATCCTTGAATTCCATCGAATCGAATACTTCCTCCTTGAGGTTCGTATCGCACCAGTCGCTGCCTATAAACGCAAGGAGCACGACCTTGTCTTCCTTCTTCGCCCGTTCCAAGGCCGCAGCATTTTGGGAAGTCCAACCCTCAAATGCAGTCGAACGCGTCAAGGTTGACGCCGGGGTAGGCGTTGACACGGATGCGGGTGCGGGCGTTGACATGGAGGTGTCCGCAGGTGCGCCGGCAGGTTCGATTTTTGCTCCAGGCAGCAGTGCATCGCACATTTGTGTCCAATAATTTGCGCCGCCCCCTCAAAACAACCGAGCTGTCCCAGTTTTTCACCGGTTGAACTAAGGACAATGACGGTCGGGTATCCAGCAATGCCGAACGTGCGCGCCAGCGTTTCGTTCTGCTTTTTTGTCGCCTCATCCAACACCGTGTTTTGAGGGAAATCGCATGTGACGAGCACCGCTCGGGACGCTGCCCAATCCTTGAATGTCTGGGTGTCGAAGACGTCAGCCTTGAGTTTCTGGCACCATCCGCACCAGTCGCTGCCCGTGAAAGCCACGAGCAGCACTTTGTTCTCCTTCTTCGCCCTTTCCATAGCCTGGTAGAAACTGGTCGTCCAATCTTTGCGGGCGTCTGAATTTATTGCGCCGAAATCCGGCAATGATGCCGCGTTGGGCCGTCCGATCTTGAGTCCGAAGAAAATTGCGGCGGCGGCTATGACGAAGATTACCAGCACGGCGCCGGCCATTTGACGTTTGCCATCTCCGTCGACGCGTTCAATCCGCCGGTTTCTTTCCGGCCCGGCAAACCTTGGAGCAATGAGCGCCGCCGCTCGGCTTGCTCTAGGCGGTTCGACTCGCTAGTTCGTCATCGACTTGAGGAGGTCCGGCGGCAAACGCGGGAGCGGTAACAATAAATGTCGCGCCGCACTTGCAGCGAACCTGCTTCCCGACACTACCATCTGGAAGGGTTGCAGTGCTCATGCAAGATGGACATTGAATATGTATCGGCATGGAGTTTCTCCCAGTAGTTGCTTACTCTACCAGCAATACACAGCGATAGCGCAAATCACGCGCACTGGGCTGCGAGCCGTAGCTTCTCCACAGCAGGAATGACTAATGTCCGTCATACTCGACCGCTTGGAGCGAATGATTTTGCGAAGCTTGTTTAGGGCACGATGGACGCGCGCTCTGGCAGTAGAAGCTCCGCAACGCAATTTGATGGAGAGTTCCTTGTCGTTCAATCCCGAATAGAATCGAAGCCTGAGTGGCTTCTGATGTTTCTCCGGCAACTTGTGGATTTCATCGAAGACTCTATTGTGCAGGTGGTCCACATATAAATTTCTCGCCGGTTGTCTGCATTCTGTCGATGCCTCCCAAACACGTCTACCTCGCGCCTACTAAGATTCTTTTCCTTGCGCAGAAAATTCAGCGTGGTGTTTCGGGCGATTTTCATGATCCATCCTTTCGCCACCACTTCATCAGTTGCTCTGAAATGAACGGCGCCGCGCCATATGCGTAATAATGTCTCCTGAAAGGCGTCCTCGACAGCGACAGAATCATGCAGGATACGCTTTGTTAAGCACATGATTTCATGCCCGTGTCGATGCAATAACATCTCGAACGCCATTTCGTCATTCCTCGAGGCAATTCGACAGAGCATGGCCGAAGTTTTCTCAAGGATCAATCTCCTGACAGGCATTCCGCGCCCAGCATTCCTGCACAGTGTTTGTATCTAAGTCTTGAATCGGCATTCCTGATTCCTCACTGCTCTTTCGCTGGACAACTCTTCAGGCCGCTAGATCAGGCCGTTGCTCGCTAAATAATTACTTCTTGAGAACCACTTCAGGTCGTTGCAAAGCAATCCCTGGTGAAGTAGTCCAGCGTTTTCTTTCCTGTGGTGAGCTGAACTACGATTTACTTTCCCAACTCGATCACACCCCATGTATTTGGCGTCTTGTAGCCATCATCTATATCCTTGTCGGAAAAGAATTCTTCGATTGCTTTCCCACCTTCGTCGACTGAATAATTGAATCCCAGCCTTAGGCCCTCCGCCAGTTGGACTTTGAGTGCGTTGACAGGGAGGAAGAATTCGATCTGGTAGCCTCCATCGCAGGGCTTCCACATCGCCTTGAGCGCAGCCGTACTGAACGATCCTTGTGGATTTGTAACGATACATTTTCCGGCGCCAGCGGAAGGATTCGGGGCAAAGACAATCTCGAATGCCTGATCGCCCATCTGAGTATCTCGAGACAAGTCGGTTTCCAGCCAGACTTCCAGGCAGTCTTTCGTCCAAGGGGTATTCGCGTCCACCACGATCTTGGAATTCTTGACTTGCACACACCCGTACAGCCCCTCGTCACCAACTTCAGCATGCCAGAATCCCGCTTGGCATACGGCGCCGGCACCCCTTTTATACTGCTCCATCCAGCTATATCGCCATCTACGTCTATCTTCCCAGATGTTCGTGGGATTTTTGCGGAAACTGCGTAGCTCCTGGGGCCTGATGGCCAATCCGCCGGACAGCGCAGTATGACGCCCGGCACATCGTTCCCATCCGGGTTTACAAAACGCGCGCAGAAGGCCCAGCCTCCAGTGTGCTGATCGATGCGCAATACCAGCGAGTGTCTGCCGGCGACGAGTTTGAGCGGAACCTTGTCTTCGTCCGGCGTGATGCCGCGCACGGCCGGATTGCGGTGGATCTCCTTGCCATCCAGCCACGCGGTCACACCGTCATCGGAGCCGAGCAGCAATGCCCCCGCGGTTTCCCGGTCCGCTGTAATTTCGGCTGCAGCGTATGCGTACACGTTCTGGTCCGGTTGCAGCAGCGCGCACAAATCCACGATGCCGCGGTCGCCAGGCTTGAACGGGTGCTTCCATACGATCGGTTTGCCATCCGTAAATGTAGCGTTGAAATCCGGAGCGGTCTGTCCGGCTTTTGGTCCGACGTTTTCCCATGCTCCAATTTTCTGGTCGCGGAAAGGACCGAGAATCAGCCAGTCCTTATGGAGCCTGCTGTCGCGTTCGATGCGCGCCTTTAGCTTGGCCGCCTCCGCGAGCAAAAATGGCCGGTTGGCGCTCAGGCGCTCGTCCGCGGCCGACGCGCCAAGCCAAGCGAGATATTCGCTTTCCTGCTTCAATTCCCTGGCGAGCGCCAACGCGCGATTATTCCAGCGCTCGACGTAATTCGGCCCCGGGATGCTGTATTTGGATGGCGGTCTGCTCGGCGGCTTGGCCGGCTCGGTCGAGAGCGATACGGCAAAGTGGGTCAGCAGTCCTTTCAAATCCTTTGAAGCCAGCGCCCGGTCCATCAGCGTCCCGGCGGCGTAGCGGGCATAGGTGCGCGCCGTGTAATTCTTCCTTGCGTCTGCTGGAAGCTGGTTCCAGACGCCGACCGCCGCGTCCGCCTTGTCCGCCTTCAAGAACTCTTCGATGACGATCACGGCGTCCACGCCGTTGAACAGCGAACCATCGGGAAGCGCGGCCAACAAGGTCCGAATCTCTTCGGGTGCGTTTTTCCAGCGCGCGAAGCGAAGGTGGTTGGCCCATTGCTCCGCGGAAATCCTGGCGGGCGTGACCGCATCGGAGTTCGAAAGGCTGGCGGCGGACGCTTCGCCGTTGGCAGTGAGCACGGCGCGAAGTTCTTTCGAGAGTTCTCTGCGCACCGCGGGTTGCTCGCGCAAACAAAACTGTGGATCGCCCACCAGCATCAAACGCCAGGGACGATAAAACTCCTTCCCGGTGCGAAGCATACGCAATGCCGCAGCCAGCGGGACGCCCCGGACCATGCGCGGTACCGCGTAGTTCAGGGGTTGAAACGACGACAGAAACGGTTCAGCAGAGGACCCGAAATACCAATAGGCGCCGCCCCAGATCGAGCGGTGTGCGATCGTCTCGGGCTGGTACAGCTCCGCGGCTGAACCCGAGTGGACCATATTCACGACCGTGGGCGCGCCAATCGGGAAGTCGTCCACGTCGCCCTGACCGTTGTGTGTGTCCGCCTTCCAGCGCTCCGGCCAGCCAGATGCGTTTATGAACACCAACCCGTCCTTGTTCCACGGATGGCTATGCGCCCGGAACGTATCAAGCGTCGCGCCCTCGTTGTGCATGTGAGTCACGGACAGCCTTGCGGACAGCAGTTGCGCGGCGCGATCCATGCGGTACACCGCGTCCTCCCTGTCGATCTTCGGGTCCGTCTGGGCGGTATTGAAGAGCAATCCGGACTCCGGTTGAAGGAACAACGAACACATCGCCTGGTACGAACTGCGCGCATAATCGCCCATCAGGCGCCCGCAAACGGCGATACGCAGCAAGTCGTCGTCACGGCCCAGCAGGTCCTCCGTGGCGTAGATGCTTCCGTCAGCCGGCATCGGCCGGAACTGCAGGTTCGGTTCGGTTTCGTCAAAGTCCCACTTCGGGCCAACGTAGCGGTACGGGTATTTTCCGGCGAGCGTCACGTACGCCCAACGCTGCCCGTCCGACAAGCCCCAGAAGCGCAGGACGTCGCGAATTTCGCGACCCATGGCCAGTGCGGCCTGCAAACTCATATAGTCTTCTTCGGAGCCGGGCTGGCCTGCTGCGCCCACGACGGGGCGCGTGAGGTACTCCAGCGGCTGAAAGCGACCTGCCGCCAGCGCCAGCGCACCGGCCATCTCACCGGACTCGCCATCGCCAAATACCACGCCCAGCGGCGCGGCGCCGATCTGCTCCAAGCGGTGGCGGAGCTCGTAGATATTTGGCTGCGCCGGCATAGACGCCTTTCCCTTCTCGTCCGTCCAGCTTGCCAGAATCGTACGGCGTAGCGCTGCGACAGTTGGCGCCATGGACAGCGAACGCCGTGAAGCTTGGGGCGTGGGATTGAGCACCAGCACTTCGGCCGGTTTGAAGGCGGCGATGAACTTCGGCGCGTATAGGTCGTCCTGGAATAGCACCGGGAAAAACGCCGTGTCCGTCCATTGCGCAATCGCACGAGCGTAGGCTTCGAAGTCCGACGCCAACACGACCATATTC
>Ga0206927_1010_pt1 | contig 57915 bp, 54 predicted proteins | sample Alteio_BWOrgHeat_60_FD_153249 | JGI IMG/M metagenome (GOLD analysis project Ga0206927, IMG submission 153249) | Enriched cells from forest soil in Barre Woods Harvard Forest LTER site, Petersham, Massachusetts, United States -... | ecosystem: Environmental > Terrestrial > Soil > Temperate forest >... | reverse complement strand
TGAAGGCGAAAGGCAGCATCACGGCAGAATATTTGCGCGGTGAGAAATTCATCGCGGTTCCCGGCAAAAGGCGCGATGCAAAAAAAGCCTGGAAGATAAAAATTACCGGCGCTAAGGCGAATAATTTGAAAAACGTCAGCGCCGAAATTCCGTTGGGCTGCTTTACCGCCGTCACCGGCGTTTCCGGCGGCGGTAAGTCCAGCCTTATAATCGAAACATTATATAAGGCCGTATCAAGAAAACTAAATCACAGTAGGGAAATTCCTGGTGCGCACGATGGCATTCTGGGCCTCGAATATATCGACAAGATAATCGAGATCGATCAATCACCCATCGGCCGCACCCCACGCTCGAATCCTGCAACATACACCGGGGCATTCATGCCGATCCGCGACCTATTCACCATGATGCCGGAGGCAAAAGCGCGCGGCTACAAGCCCGGGCGGTTTTCATTCAACGTCAAGGGTGGGCGCTGCGAAGCCTGTGAGGGCGATGGTCTGATCAAAATCGAAATGCATTTCCTGCCGGACGTTTATGTAAAGTGCGATGTTTGTCATGGCGCACGCTACAACCGCGAAACGCTCGAGATAAAGTACAAGGATAAATCGATCGCCGAAGTGCTTGACATGACGGTGGAAACCGCGGCGAAATTCTTCGATAAAATCCCGCAGATCAAGGAAAAGCTCGATGCGTTGGAAGAAGTGGGCCTAGGTTACATCCATCTCGGCCAATCGGCTACCACTCTATCCGGCGGCGAGGCACAGCGGGTGAAACTGGCGAAGGAATTATCCAAACGCTCCACCGGCAAAACACTGTATATATTGGACGAACCGACAACGGGACTTCATTCCGATGACGTAAAAAAACTGCTGAAAGTTCTGCATAAACTGGTGGATGTCGGGAATACCGTTGTTGTCATTGAACATAATCTGGATGTGATAAAAACTGCCGATTGGATAATTGATATAGGCCCCGGTGGCGGGGATAAAGGGGGATTGATAATTGCCGAAGGTGCGCCAGAAACGGTGGCAAAAAATGCAAAAAGCATGACTGGGAAATATCTGAAGGTAATTCTGGAAGGGAAGAAAAAGGCTGCATAATCAAATAGTTATACTGTTAACCTTTTATTAACCTTTATCATGTAAATTAATATAGGTGAATATCAAGTTTAGGTGAATTATGCCCAAGCAGAGAAAAATTAAAAGTCATCAACCTTCCATTTATTTTGATGACCAAGTCATATATTTAAGAGCTAGCGGCATGATAACCGCCAATCCTGGGTATAGCCGCTGCAATATCGCGACTATACCATTTGATGAATTTGATCCGGCTCGTAGCTATGCTGATCGTAGGCAGTTTCAGGGACGGTTGGTTAAAGCGCTCAAATATTCCAGGGAAACGGCCGAAGATCGCGCAACAATATTACAGCAATACCTTAACGGAACCGTTGCTCCCAAGGCTAAAATCTTATGGCTACTTGCAGATATCATTAAAGATGGGGTTTTTGAAATTACAAGAAGCGACGGAGTAGTATCCATAAATCCTCCCGATGAAATAGAAGCGATAAAAAAAGGGATGTTTAATAATTTAGCGCTTATGTTATTCTCTACTAATACTGTTGTCGAATTTGTTGATTTTGTCAAAAGCAGGTCTAGCACTGATCTTACCGCGGCAACACTGATAAAGAGGCTAGATTTACCGGAACCTGCGGAGTTAAGACTCTTTGTTGGGCAGGAAATTAAATTGGAATTAGAAAAACTAGGGTTTTCAGGGATAGCAGTAACTGGTGACGGATCTCAGGCATTTTCTGATGGCGATAAAGTCCAGATGATCGCTGCAATAAAAAAAGGTGCAAAAGCACGAATTGAAAATATCAGTGGACTTATTGCAGAAGCGCGTGAACATGTAAAAAGGCACGGAGGGCAGTTTAAAATATCTCCTGAAAATGAAGCTTTATCTGATTATTTACTGAAGGCGCCGAAACGCGCCAATCCTGATATAGCAGTGCTGTTTGATCTCGGATTGCAGAGTGAAAAATTAATAGTGATATTTTACGGCAAGAATGCTGCCGGAAAAGTCGTAGCAGAGTATGGGCAGTACATGAATTCAATAGCGGTGTATATCCCTACACGGAACAAGGTGATTTTGCCGAAAAATGATTTTACCCCCTGCGAATTAACCGTGTCTCAAGCTTTAGGCAGGTTACAGGGTTGTTTCACGACAATAAATGACATGGTAGTAGCGAAAATTGATGAACCAAGGACAAAAGAATCAATATGGAACGAAGAGATACTTCATCGTGGCTTTGATGTAATTTCTGAATTTGGCTTCATACCATTCAAGCCTGATAGTAAAGAAATGCGGGAATTCTCTTTATGTCTGACAAAGGATCTCCCTAATCTTGATGTTGACGAATTGAGAAAGAGTTCTTCTATCAAAATATTTATGGAGACTAATAATTTAAAAAACATAGCTGAGCTTGTTCCCCATGTTACTATAGGTAACCCAAAATTCAATGCAAATATATTTAATGTAGTTGCGGCTGAATCCCTAGCAAGTGTTTGCCTTGCCGTTAATCAAGGAGGTTGGGAAAAAGCTGGGAGTACTGCGCCGAATATTGTTAGCAATATACGAGATGTAATATTGCCATTAGCATATGCAAAAGCCAAAACATCAGGCATAAAGCTGACCCATCCTGAAGCGATGGCTAACCGCTGGCAGAACATGACCCGTCCAGTTATACCGGAGACAAACGGCATTAGCGCTATAAGATTGCCCGGGAAATAATGGCTGCTATAAATGGAAGATGCAAAACATCTTCCACATCCCCGCCGGAGTTCCATTCCTGAAGGAACTGGCACGAGGGATTCATATCCGCTGGCCAGATTTTTCCAAGGTAACCATATTTCTGCCGAATAAGCGATCATGCCGATCGTTGCGGGAAATTCTTGGGATAGACCCAAAAATACTCCCACTTGGCGAAGAATATGAGGAGGTTTTAGACTCGCAGGAAACTACCGGCCTCAGACCCATCTCGCCCATCCGGCGTAAGTTTTTACTTACGCAAATCATTACTGAATGGCGGAGCAGTAAAGAAGAAACACCTGACGATTTTTCCGGTTCGTTTATCGACCATTCGGCTTATCTCGCCGATCACCTAGCGCGGTTCCTAGATGAAATGCAACGGGAGAAAATCCCGTTGGAAAAATTGCGGGAGATAGTCCCGGCGGAATTGGCGAATCATTGGCAGGTGACACTCGATTTTTTTTCACTCCTAGAGCAAAAATGGCCGGAGATTTTAGCGGAAAAAGGGCTGATAGATATTGCCGAATATACCAATCTGTTGTTGGAGCGCCAGGCGCAGGCATGGACAAAAAATCCCCCAGAATTTCCGGTTATCATCGCCGGATCGACCGGCAGCATCCCCGCCACCGCAAGCTTGATAAAATCCGCCGCATTGTTGAGTAATGGCAATATCATCCTACCAGGGCTGGATTTGGCAGCGGACGTGGAATATTGGAAAAATATCGACGAAACCCATCCACAACAAGGCCTAAAAAACCTGCTCGAATCCATGAAAACCGAGCGCTCCGAGATTAAGAATTGGACTGATGCGAAAACCGATCTAGGCCGGCTGAAATTCGCCTCCGAAATAATGTGCCCGGGGGTAGAAATTGATAAATGGCTTTCCCTGAAAATAGCAAAAAACACTGTGGACGGCATAGAGCGTATCGATTGCCATAATCAGCAGGAAGAGGCGACCGTAATCGCCATGCGGTTCAAGGAAATCCTGGAAGAACCTGATGCCACTGCCGCACTCGTCACTACCGACCGGCATCTGGCGCGCCGGGTTTCCGCCATTATGAAAAGATGGAATGTCAGTATCTTCGATACGGCAGGCGTAAGACTACTCGAATTACCGGATGCGGTTTTTCTACACCAATGCCTCAAAGCTGCCGATGCGAGTTTCTCGCCGGTTCATCTGCTGGCACTTTTGAAGAATCCTTTGGCTGAATGTGGCATGGCGGGAAAGCTGGAACGGGCGGCGCTGCGCGGGATCAGGAATTATAATGACCTCGATTCATTGCAAAAATTATTGGAAGAAAAAAACGAACTGGAATTGGCGGCGTTGATTCTATCTATCGCGGAAAAAGGTAAAAAGTTTTTAAATCTGCTGCGCGGAAAACAGGCGGATTTCGGGGCGCTGCTCCAGGCACATATGGATTTTTCCGGGAAACTTTCAGAAAAATTATGGCAGGGTGCAACCGGGAGGAATCTGAAGGAATTCCTGGAAAAACTAATCCGGATTTCCAGCGGAACGAAAATCGACCCGATGGTTTCGTATCCCGGCCTGTTTGAAGCATTCCTGCAAACAGAATACTACTACCCCGAAACAGAAAAACATCCGCGCATTTCCATTATGGGGATGCTGGAGGCACGGTTGCAACAATTCGACCTAGTGATTATCGGGGGCTTAAACGAAGGAAGCTGGCCGGTCGCCTCTGATAACCCATGGATGAGCCGGGCGATGCGGCAAGCGCTTGGGCTTTTCACCGAGGAGAAGCACAAAAGCCTTTCCGCCCATGATTTCTATAGCCTAATCGCGGCAAAAAAAGTCCTGCTGACACGGGCGGAGAGAATCGGCGGCGAGGTTACTATACCGTCAAATCTTCTGCTGCGCATGGATGCACTACTGAAAGCAGCGAAGATGGAAAATGCCCTGCAGCCGGCGAAGCCATGGCGCAAATGGGCAGAATTGATGTATGAACCTTCAGAAAAAATCGAGCTGGTACCGCCAGCGCCGAAGCCCCCGATTAATGCGCGGCCGAAGAAACTTTCGGTGACGGCAGTGGAAAGGCTGCTTCGCAACCCATACCGAATCTACGCATCACACATCCTTCGACTCAAGCCACTGCCAGCAATTGACCAGGACCCAGAGAAGGCTGAGATTGGTGAAATTGTGCATAAAGCGATGGAAATATTCGGGCAGAATTACCGGGATGCCGGTTTCGTGGATATTCGTGCGCAGTTGACAGTTGCGGGAGAACAGGCTTTTTCCCGGATAGCGGGCAAGGCAGCGTATAATTTTTGGTGGCCGAAATTTGCAAGTATCATCGGCAATGTGGCGCGGAACGAAATCGCCAGAAGAAAAACCACCAATAAATCTTTCTTTGAGATAAATGGGGAAATCACTCTTGACGATTTCACCCTAACCGCAAAGGCTGATCGCATCGAAATCGCGGACAGCGGCGGTTGTATAGTAGATTATAAAACCGGCGCTCTGCCTGCAATAGGCGAAATCGAAAAAGGTCTAGCAGTGCAGCTTTTTTTGGAAGCCCTGATTTTTCAAAGCGGCGGGTTCGATAAATTCATGATAGCACTCGGCGGAAGAAAAGCAGCCGATTGTACGATAAAGGAACTGGAATATTGGAAATTATTTTCCGACGAGGGCATAACCATTCATCGCGTGAAGGATGTTGCAAAACATATTGAACAAACCACCCAGCAACTCAAGAAAACTATCGAACAATATTCCGATCCCGATACGCCATATGCTTCAACTCCCTGGCTGGACAAAGGCGCGAAACACGATCCATACCGGCATCTCGCCAGAGTGGGAGAATGGTTATACTCATAAAATTAATAATGGGTTTTTTATACCCCATGGCGTAACAACCTTGACTTGACTGCGTTATAATACCATACAAACCTGTAGGATTCATTTATTTGGGAGATAAGCATGGCTAAAGCTCAGAAAAAATCGAAAGTAGTTCGCATGAAGAAAGCACGACCAGCGTCAGCAGGCACAGTGCGCCAGGCTAAAGCCGAGTGGCCAGCGGCGAAAACATGGGGTCAATATGCAAAGCCGTTCGGGGCAAAAAGCCCGTTCGGAGCAAATCCATTTAATGCACACTCACTCAGCGAAATGTTTTCCGGCAGTCGTAAAGCCCTGGAAAACGGGTTCGTCCCCGGTATCGAAGAAGCAAAAAAAGTACATGAGAAAATGCTGGAGATGGGAAGCGAAAGCGTAGAAAAATTTGCAAAGCATGCCGATTCGGCAGCGAAAAGCCTTGGCAATGCAGTGGAACTCGGTAAGGAAAATTTCGAGGCGCTAGTGGAATCCGCGAACATCGCTTCCAAAATCGCCAAGAACATCGCCTCGGAAATCTCCGAATACACCAATAACGTCGTTACTGATAATTTCAAAGCATTCGAGGATTTCCTGACCTGCAAAACGGTGAGTGATTTTTTGAACTTGAACAGTACTTTGTTGAAGAACAACGTCGATGCCTGTTTCAATGAATCATTGCGCCTGAGCGAATTGTTCGTAGAACTGGGCAAGGCTGCGGAGCCGGTGAATCAACAAGTTGCTGCAGCCACGGAAAGATTGACAAAATCGATGGCTGCGTAATTCACTGCTGAATTTTCTAATAGTCTGAAGTTTGTAACCCCTTGATTTTCAAGGGGTTATTTGCTATTTGACTGTAACAAAAATTTAATATTTCCCTCCTTTATATTCGTCCAAATTTTTGCGATAATAAAGCCGTTATATTTCTTCTCGTTGGGAGGCCTATGTTTTCCCCCACGAGGGAAATTATAGGTCACGCGAAAGAAATGTGACTTGAAAAAAGGAGGCAATCTTAACTTCGAGGTTGCTCCTTAGATCTCTGTTATAGGAGATGTTATTATGGCGTCCGAACCACTACCGGTACTCCGTAAGTTGCTTCTGCCCGCAAGCCTGAACGACAAATTAGAAGAGCTTGCTGTTCAGGCCAACAAAACCGTCAATGAATTGATCTTCGACATCATTGCGGGGTATTGTGCCGAAGGAGTGGGCTCCACAAGCGACGAGCCCCCTGATCCCGCCGCCTACCGCTGAAATCGTGGGTGATCCCGCCGTTGAACTTGGCGGACTGGATTAGTTCCACGCCCGTCAACCTTTCTCCCTCTAGTGCGCTCTACTCAAGAGCCGCACCGGAAGGAGAATCCTTCCAGAAAATAATTTTCTTGTCATTCCCGCAGAGGCGGGAATCCATAACCACAGGCCATCCATCTTACCACAATAATTGCCACGCCTCTGGAATATGGGTCCCCGCCTTCGCGGGGATGACACTAAGGGATTAAAACCGCGCTACCAATAATCTTCCTGCCCTCCAGATCGCGATGGGCGGTTGCGACGTCTTTCAACGGATAGGTTTTTGCGACGCTGATTTTGAGAATCCTTTTTGTGATAGCGGAAAACAGGGCTTCCGCCCCCTCCTCCAGTTGCGCCCACGATTTCATGTAGGTAAAAATTGACGGCCTAGTCATGAACAGCGATTTCCGCGCTAGCAGCGATATATCAAAATCTGGAATTTTTCCTGATGACTGGCCGAAACTGACCAGCATTCCAAAGTCTGCCAGCGATTCCAATGAGCCGATTATCGTGTCCTTCCCCACCGAATCATAAGCGGTTTTGACGCCCTTGCCGCCGGTGATTTCCATTATTTTCTTGGCAAAATTTTCCTGCCGGTAATTTACCACATGCTGGCAACCAGCCTGCATTGCGGCTTTGGCTTTCTCTTCCGAACCGACGGTACCAATGACTTTAGCACCCAAATGCTTTCCCCATTGGCAAACCAACTGGCCAACCCCACCCGCCGCCGCATGTACCAGGATGAAATCACCGCGTTTGACTTTGCAGGTTTTATGCAAAAGATAATAGGCGGTGAGGCCTTTCACCATACAGGCGGCGGCATGCTGGTCGCTTATGCCTTTTGGGACTTTCACCAGGTAATCCTGGTTTACCGCACGCCACTGACAATACGCGCCGGGCGGAGTAGTGCAATATGCCACTCTATCACCAGGTTTTAAAACCGTTACGCTTTTGCCGATTTCCTCCACTACTCCACATGCCTCAACGCCGATTATAGCCGGGAATGCTGGCAGCGGATAAAGCCCGGTTCTATGGTAAATATCGAGAAAATTCAGGCCGATGGCGGTATGGCGGATGAGCACTTCGCCCAGTTTCGGCTTAATTATGGGTAGGTCTTTGACTTCAAAAACCTCTGGTCCGCCGGGACGCGTAACTAAAACCGCTTTTTGCATATATCTGGCATGTACAAAGCCAATATGCCGCAATTTTCTAGCGGCGCAAGAAATTATTAGGGCTGCCGCGTAAGTTTTGCCGTGCCAGTAGCGTTGAAAAGGAGTATGAACTCTGGTCGTGGCGATGAAAAAATGGCGCGACCGGGAATGAACCATAACGAAAATCATCAGGAAGACATTGAGCTTATGCAGCTTGTAGCGCAGAAGGATATCCTGGCCTACCGTCATTTGGTGGAAAAATACCTGCACCGGGTATTGCGATTCGCCGAGCGGATAGTTGGCGATTACGGCACGGCGGAAGATATGGTGCAAGAATTATGGATAAAAGTTTGGAACGAGGCGCCTCGCTGGCAGCCAAAGGCCAAATTTTCTACCTGGCTATATCAGGTTCTGATGAACGCTTGCATAGATCACAAACGCAAGAAACGACCAGCCAATTTCGGCGAGATTGAGGCTTATGATGAATCGCCCGGGCAGGTAGAAACCATAATAGCTAAGCAGAAGGCTGAAATGGTGCGGGATGCGGTGGCAAAATTGCCTGAGCGGCAGCAGATCGCTTTAGCGCTTTGTTATTATGAAGAAATGAGTAACCAGAAAGCGGCAGAAATTCTGGGGGTCAATACTGGAACGTTGCAACAGTTGCTTTTCCGTGCTCGCAGGAATTTAAAAGATATGCTTGAGAATAATAACGCTGGAAAGATGGCTATATGAATATGAAAAACGAGGAATTGAAAGAGTTGGTGCATAGCTATGGCGCAAATTTGCAGCGCTGGCCATGGGATTTGCGTGATTCGGCACGGCGGATGTTCAACGCAAACCCAGAACTTCTGGCCGAAGCTGCGGAGCTTGACCGAACGCTCGATGAATTCACGCTGGCTGCGGATGGAAAAAATGCCGATACGGCACTGCTTAATTTGATAGTGCAATCCGCGAAACGGCAGGTGGATGAAACTGGCGCAACCGGCATAATTTTCATTTTTCGCCCGGCATGGGCGAAAACGGCAATGCTTCTGTTCTGCGCGCTTTCTGGTTTGTTTCTCGGCAGCTTGAATCTGAATTCCAATTCCGCGGTTAAAATGGCCGCAAACTATAATCAGGAAATATTCGACCCAACAATTATAAACGAGGTATTGCCATGACTCTCGATTGCTCCGGTAAAAACCGACTGATCTATTTCGGCTCAATAGGCTTAAATATTTTTTTAATCGCTTTTATTATAGGCCGCTGCCATTGGTTCCATCCCGGTCAAGGTGCCATTACGATACCGGCGATTCCGCAAGAGCAAATGCAGGCGGATAAGCCTGGGGGACGGGGATACGGTATGTTCGGGCATACTTCCGCCACGATGTCACAGGTGTTGTTCAGTCAGGTGGAAATCGAGGCCAACCGACAGTTCATCGATGAAGGAATGGCTCGGGCACGGCAGGTGCGAATTGATCTGGCAAAACAACTAAGGGCTGGGCACACCACGCCGGAAAGCATCAAGGAACATCTGGCGGCGGTCGACGCTATAATGAAGGAAATTAAAGATCGTGTGCGCCAAAAGGCGATAGAAAAGATCACCGCCATGTCGCCTGAGGAAAAAAACCGCCTGGCGGATATATTGGAAAAATAGGGATAGCGCGTAAGTTTTTTTTTACTGTCTCGTTTTATGACAAGGGAATGTCATAAGACGCATGAATACATCCGAATTCGCAGCTATCCAAAATAAAACCCTGGAAGTTCTGGGCAGGAAGCTGTTTTTCATTTCCGGCGTACCGAAATCCGGCACTACCTGGATGCAGAAAGCGCTTGACGCTCATCCGCAAATCTCCTGCGCCGGAGAGGGGCATTTTTTCGACATCCTAGCTGATTTAATCGGTCGGTCTATAAACATTTATAACAAAGATCAGCTTACCTTGGTGGCACGCGAAGTTTATGAAGGTAAGCCATATTACCCGAACGTCACCGATAATGATTTCCACTTCCTGGTAGCCACTTTTATCGGACTGATGCTCGCCAAGAGCGGGATCAAGGAGAATGCGCAGCATATAGGTGACAAAACTCCGGCAAACACGTTAATGCTGGGGAAAATACGTAGTGTATTTCCCGAGGCTAAGTTCATATACGTATATCGGGATGGCAGGGACGTTGCGGTATCGACATATATGCATGGACAGCGCAATAGGGGAAACCAGAATTTATCCAAATACATTGAACCTATTGCGGAAAAATGGGTTCAGTATAATCGAGCAGCAATCGAATTCGGTAGAAAGCATAAAAATGCGCTTCTCATGGTTTCTTATGAAGCAATGATTGAGGATTTCGCAAAATCTTTCTCCGATGTATTGAGATTCCTGGGAGCCGATGATTCTATGGCTGCGGTGGAATATTGCCGCGCATCTTCAAGTTTCGAGTGGCTCTCCGGCGGGCGGAAGCCCGGCGAGGAGGATTCGTTCTCCTTTTACCGAAAAGGGGTGGTTGGAGATTGGAAGGATTATATCTCGGCCAACGACCTTAAATCATTCAACCGTATCGGCGGAGAAATGCTGGAAGAATTGGGATATGAAACCGGTGAAAACGCAGCTACGCCGCCACCACTGATTCTACCCATTCATACAGACTGCTTTTCGGTAGAGAGCCGACCTTAGTAGCCGCCGGTTTCCCATCCTTGAAGATGATGAGAGTCGGGATGCCACGGACACCGTAGGTTTGTGGGGTTTCGGGATTCTTGTCGATGTTGACTTTCACCACCTTCAGCTTACCCTGCATTTCCTTGGAAAGCTCCTCAACCAATGGAGTGAGCTGGCGGCACGGACCGCACCACTCAGCCCAGAAATCCACTAACACCGGGCCTTTTGCCTGTAATACGTCACTCTTGAAAGTTGCGTCGCTCGATTCGTTCGCCATAAATTTTCTCTCCTGTTATCCGAATGTAGGTATACAGGGGTAAGAAGTCAATACCCAGTCAGTTATTGATATTATCGGCTATAACCATTAGAAAATAGCTTTATTATCAAGATATTATCTTGAATATCTCGGGTAATGATTCGCTATAATTTTCAACAATATATTCCTTCTTATAAATATGCTTGCCACCCGGCATAGTTTCGATGAACAGGCATTTCTTCTCATAGTTCAGGACGAATTCTGGATAAAGAAATTCCCGTTCCCGAATTTTTCCTAGGTTGTTCAAAAATTCTCCGGTTATCACACCGTACCAGTTTTTTTTACTCATATTGCCGGCACCGGTAATGTAAAGCTCGTCTTCCGCCCTAGTCATCGCAACATAAAGCAACCTGAGGTATTCCTCATAAGCACCAGATTTCCCAGCCAGCGAAAGATTTTGTGTGCTGGAATTGTGATTAGCGGATTTCATTATATATAACGGGACTTCCCTTTCCCTGCCAGACATCCAGAATAATCGCTGATTTCCATCCGGTGGTACGGTGCTATCAACCAGAAAAACTATCGGCGATTCTAAGCCTTTTGCAGCGTGAACCGTCATTATTTTCACTTCGTCTCTGGCCATTGCGAAATCGCGCTTTATTTCGATTTTTCCTTTGTTCAGCCAATGTATGAAACCCTGTAATGAAATGCTGTGACTGGCCTCATATTGCAGAGCGAGATTCAACAATTCGTTCAGCGGGTCTTCTGCCTGGCGGCCAAGCCGGGCGATCATTTTTTCCCGCCCCCGGTTTTTTTCGAGTAACCCAGAAAACAGCTCGAATGGACGAAGTCCGGCACATGATTCGATGATTCCCGCCAAATAATCATGCGCCCCAGCAAATATTTCCCGCTCACCTTTTTTTTCCTGCAATCTATGCCAGAGCGAAGTTTCACCACGCCCGAAGGCCAGCACGAAAAGATCGTCCTCACTAAATCCGATTAATGGACTTTTCAAGACCGCGGCCAGATTCAGATCATCCTCTGGCAACAGCAGAAAATCAGCGACAGCCAATAAATCCATGACGGCGATTTGCTGATTTAGCTCCATGCGATCAATGCCTGATGCCGGGATGTTTTTGTTTTTTAAGCTCCTAGTGAGATAATCTATGAATTCGTCACGCTTTCTGACCAATACCATTATATCACCAGGCCTGATTTTCCAGCCTTTTCCCCGCAATATACGGCCTTCAGAAATCCATTCGGCTATTTTTTCCGCGATGGCACGAGCCAGGATATTTTTTGGATCGTATGTCTCACGGGCTTCTTGACCTTTCTCCAGTGCTTTCACCAGCGGCCAGACTTCCACCTTCCCCGGATGCCCGGTTCTTTCCAGGCCATGCTTTATCGGCAATGTCGAACTGGTTATCGCGGTGCGCCGTTCGTCATCAGCAAAAACTATATCCACAGCGGAAAGCACAGCTTCGATAGAGCGGAAGGATTTATCCATCCGCTCACTGAACCATTTTTGTCCGCCATCTTTTGCCAGCTTAGAAAACCTATCATGCATAGCTGAGAACATTTTTCGCTCGGCGCCCTGGAAACTAAATATAGATTGCTTCTCGTCCCCGACGAAAAAAACCGTTTTCTGGGATTTCCCTGAACCCTGGCCGGAAAAAAATTCGAGAGCAATGTTTTCAATTATCAGCCATTGCTCGAGGCTAGTATCTTGCGCCTCATCGACCAATATGTGGTCTATGCCACCATCCAATTTATACATCACCCAGGCGGAAAGCTCCCGGTTACTAAGCAGTTGCAAGGTTTTGACGATTAGATCGTCATAATCCAGGAACAGGTTTACCCGCTTCAAATGATTGTAAATCACAATGAGCGCTTCCGCTACATTCAGAAAATCCCTAGTATCCTTAGCGATTTGCATGGATTTCATGGCCTCTGATACAGCGAAAACTCTGGTCTGCTCCGGCCGCAATTCTTCTGCGATGCGCTTGCGCGGCTCATATTTTTGCGTCAGGAAAAAATTAATGTAATCCTTAGGTTCCCTCTGGCTCACCGGAGTGGAAATATATTCCAGCAATATCGGGATTTTTTTTTGTTTTATGATTTCGCAAATTTCCGACGGCAGATTCGTCAGTGCTGCGGCCAGCAAATTTTCTTCGGTATTTTTTTTAATCCCAAGAAAATCGCTTATATCCTCGAGTACTTTATTTTTTCGTGGCAGTAACTCCTCCAGAGCAATCCGCTCATGCATCACCTCATCAATTAGCTGCGAGAAACGCTCCTCATGCAGCCGGGAGGCGAGGTTTTTCAATGATTCGGAAAGTTCTGCGTCATCCTTAGGTGATGAAAGAAGGAGTCGCCGTTTAGCTTCCTCAAGCAATTCCTCGGCGGTTTGCCGATCAATGACACGGAAATTGGGCGTCAACCCAGCCTCCAACGGAAACCGACCAAGCACCGCCTGGCAGAAAGCGTGGATAGTCTGAATTTTTAACGCTCCCGGCCGGTCTATAACATTAGCAAAAAGCCGCCGCGCGAGTTTTATTTCCTGAAGTCCCGCTGGTTTTCCGGCCAAATACGCCAACTCCTTTTTCAGCTCGGCTTCATCGCATATTGCCCAACCAGTCAGCGATTTGTTGATGCGGCTGTGGATTTCCGCTGCCGCAGCACGGGTAAAAGTTATGCAAAGGATTTTTTCCGCCGCTACACCGAAAAGCAAAAGACGAAGCAGCCTTTGCGTGAGTACCGTGGTTTTTCCCGAACCCGCCGAGGCGGAAACCCAGAACGAAGATTCGGGATCGGAGGCGTTCACTGCAACAAAATGTCCGGTAATACCGTTTCCAGGTAATGCGGCTTGATGCCCAGCAGCTCTAGACCATTTTTGCCACTTAAGACATTATCGTATTTCAGCAGCCGCACCTGGTCAGGCGTCAGCGGACAGCCCGGAAAAAATTGCAGGAAAATCGACAATAGCTTTGCGATGGGAAACAGCAGCGGCAGCAACAATCTTTCCTTGCGCATTTCCGCCAGCATCAATTCCAGCAATTCCCTGAAACTATATGTTTTTGGACCCGCCACTTCATAAATTTTTCTAGGGCGTTCTGCACCAAGGATTTTCACAAACGCTTCAGCCACATCCTCAACATATACCGGCTGAAATTTGCTTTCCCCGCCACCAATTAGCGGCAAAACTGGTGAAATTTTCGCCATGCGGGAAAATCGCCCGAAAAATCCGTCGCCCGGCCCGAATATTATGCTAGGCCTGACGATATAGGCATTCGGGAAAATTTCCAGAACCGCCTTTTCGCCATTCAATTTACTCCTGGCGTATCTTGAATCCAGCGCCTTATCGACGCCAAGCGCCGACATGAAAATGAATTTCTCAACACCTGCAGCGTGCGCGGCTTTCGCCAGGTTCTCCGCTGCCTGCGCATGAATAACAGTAAATTTCTGCTTGCCACTTTCATGCATTATCCCAACTAGATCAATCACCGCAAAACTGGCTTTCAGATAAGGCTTTATCGAATCAATATCGCGGATGTTTCCGCTCGACAGAACAACTTTGCCCACCGGCCCAAGAACGCGTAAATCACCAGCTTGTTCGGGTGTACGTGATACCGCATTCACAACGTATCCGGCGCGCGCCAGGTGTTTCACTACACATCGTCCGACGAACCCAGTGCCGCCCAAAACCGTTACTATATTGTTTCGCATCATCGTCTTTTAGCAGGGGAACTATGACGTTGACAATAATTAACCTATAGAGAATATTAGCGCCTTCTTTTTGCCCGGGTGGTGGAATTGGTAGACGCGCTAGCTTCAGGTGCTAGTGACAGCAATGTCGTGGGGGTTCGAGTCCCTTCCCGGGCACCATCCGCTTTCGCTAATTTTGGCAACCCGCTGCGCCAGCGCTAGCGCGGCGAGAGCCAAAATTTAGCTACAGCGCGATTGGGTGTACCCCAATTGCGGTGTAGCGTGCGAAACGGATGCCGCGCCGTAGTGAAACGAAGGCGGGCTAGTTTGAGTTATGAAATACGTATATATTCTGCAAAGTGAAAAGCATCCTGAAAGATTTTATACCGGTTCTACTACCGATCTAGAACGCCGTTTAAATGAGCATAATTCAGGTAAGTCTATTCATACAAACAAGTTTATGCCTTGGAAAATCAAGATTTATATTGCCTTTAACGATGAACATAAGGCAGATGAATTTGAGGCGTTTTTGAAAACGGGAAACGGCAGAGCATTTGCGAAAAAGCATTTTTGAGTTTTTTTCCATCTCAATGCATTATATCAATCTCATCGATTGATACTTGATTGCGGCCGGTGTTTTTCGCGATGTAGAGCCTGGTATCAGCCATTTTATATAATTCGGTGCAGTCCAAATCCTCGCCAGCATTAGCCGAAGCCACTCCCAGCGAAACCGTAACACCGAGCGGCATCTGCTTATCCCCGGCCTTGAAATTATGCTTGGCGATGGCCAGGCGAATCCGCTCTGCCACCCAGAATGCGCCTTCCATCGGCGTTTCCGGCAATAATATGCCGAATTCCTCGCCGCCCAAACGCGCCGCCAGATCGGTATCGCGCAGGCAGGATTTTATCACGCCCGATATTTCCATCAAAACCTGATCGCCCGTTGCATGGCCGAACGCGTCGTTTACTTTCTTGAAATGGTCGATATCGGCGATGATGACGGAAACTTCGCTGTGAGTACGGTTTATCCGCTTCAATTCGCCGTCAAGCCGGGTGAAAAATTCCCGCCGGTTGGCCAAGTCGGTCAATACATCGGTATGCGCGATTTTCGCCAGTTCCTCCCGAACTTTTTCCTCAACGCCGATCCGCTCAGTAATGTCGCGCAAGGTGCCGACCGAGCCGATTATCCTGCCCGCTTCGTCGAACCATGGGTATGAAATATCAGAAATCCAGATCTTCCGGCCATCACGCGTGCGTACCAGATAATCCGCCTGCCATTTGTTGACGTCACCGGATTTCCGGCGCTTTTCCAGTTCGGCGAATGAATCGACCTTCTTCATCCCGCTGGTGACGATGCGCGTTTCCAATATCAACGACCGGAAATTCAAGCGCTTCACTTCCTCTTCGGTGAACCCGAGCAGCCGCACGATGGATGGGCTGATGTAGTCGTAAGACATCGTGTCATAACGCAGGCGATATATCGTGTCGGACGAATATGAAGTTAGGAATTTAATTTCATCCTGTAACTCCATGATTTCCTTGGATATTTCACCTGGGATTTGAGTGGCCGGAACGTTCCTTCTCATGGATTTTGCTGGGAATTGGCGGATTTTTTGTAATATTGACATTTTTTACCCCTACCTAGGATATAGCTATATGTGGTTTATATGCTATATGAATAACACAAGATGTTGCTGAATGTCTATACCCGGCATATTGATAAGATTGAGTTTCCTATTCGCCTGTGGCGGGAATGTGACGGATTTACCGGACATCGTATTAGGCAAAGCAAAATTACTTAAAAAATTTCCATTTTATTAACGATTTGTTAATAATTGTGGGTGTATATAGCCTATGGTTATGGATTCCCGCCTACGCGGGAATGACAAAATGCCATCAGCCCGTTCATCCTCTTAGCAAACCCAGCCGGGTCGGGGACGGGTTCACCTTGGATGATTAGGGCTTGGTCGAGCAGCAGGAAAACTGAATCACTTAAACTTTCCGACGCACCATTTTCTAACAGCTTCGCTGCCAGTTTTTTTATCACTGCGTGTTCAGGGTTTAGTTCCAGAATCTTGGCCTGCCGCCCTGGAATCTGCCCCTGATCAGCCAGGAATTTTTCGAACCGAATGTCGATTCCCTTTTCGGCTGAAGAAATGCAGGCTGGGCTATCGGCCAATTTCCCGGTGGTTTTCACATCTGCCACTTTATCACCCAGCACAGTTTTGCAATAAGCGATGAATGCCGTTACGTCTTTTTCCGTTTCTTTTTTCTCACCAGTTTTTTCCAGCTCTATACCACTGCGGGTGATCGACTTCAGTGGTTTTCCCTTATATTCAAACACCACCGTCGTCCAGAAATCATCAACATTATCGGAGAGTAATAATACCTCGACACCTTTTTCCTTGAAACCGGAAACCAGTGGATTTTTAGCCATTGCAGCCGGATCTTCACCGATTAAATAAAAAATTTCCTCCTGGTTAGGCCCCATCCGCGAAATATATTCTTCCATCGAAGTATATTTCTCATCATGTGTTGAACGGAACCGGCAAATTTCCATGATGGCACCCTGGTCTTCCATGCCTTCGCACAGCCCCTCCTTCAATACCGCACCAAAATTTTCCCAGAATTTTATATATTCCTCCGGCTGCTTTTCCGCCTTTTTTTTCAATTCTGAAATAACTTTTGCGGTAACGGATTTCTTGATTTTCTGCAGAATCACACTGTCCTGCAAAGTCTCGCGGCTGATGTTTAATGGCAAATCCTCCGAATCGACGATGCCACGCAAAAACCGCAGATATGCAGGAATAATCTTTAAGTTTTCCTCAGTAATGAACACACGTTTCACATATAACTTCACCCGCGTCTGCCGGTCGGGATGGAACAGATCGAATGGTTTTGCGCCGGGAATGAATAGAAGATTTATATATGAAACCGTGCCCTCTGCCTTGTTGTGCAATATCATCCACGGCTTATCGGCGGCGTGGGCAACGTGATGATAAAAATCCTCATATTGGTTCTCAGTTATTTCAGATTTGGGCTTAAGCCATAGCGCCTGAGCGCTATTCAGAACCTTAGTTTCCCCACCCTTCTCCACCAGTTCGATGGGAAACACGATGTGGTCGGAATAAGTGCGAACGATGTGCTGGATGCGGTGTTTATCAACAAACTCCTTCTCGGAATCGCGGATATGTATGGTTATGGAAGTTCCATGCTCCGGCTTTTCCGTTGCGGCGATCGAATATTCCCCCTCGCCTGTTGACTCCCATTGGAACGCCTTATCCTCTCCGGCTTTGCACGAAATCACTGTAACCTTGTCTGCCACCATGAATGCCGAATAAAAACCAACCCCAAACTGGCCGATGAGCTGTGTTTTATCTTTTTCCTTTCCTGATAGCGCCTCTAAAAATTCTCCGGTTCCGGAATGCGCTATCGTACCCAGATTTTCAATCAGCTCCTCCCGGTTCATCCCGATTCCATTATCGGAAATTGTTAAGGTTTTTGCCTTTTCGTCCAGAGAAATGGTGATTTTTAATTCTGCATCGTTTTTTAGCGAGGCATCAGTCAGCGCCGCATAACGTAATTTATCCAACGCATCTGATGCATTGGAAATCAGCTCGCGCAGGAAAATTTCCTTGTTGGTATAAAGCGAATGGGTAACCAGCCGCAGGATTTTCCCAACCTCGGCATCGAACTTAAGAGTTTGTTTTTTTAAGGTGGCAGTCTTAGGCATGTTTGTGGATATAATCACCGATAATTCTATTTCAAGACCACATCAATAAGTCTTCCCCAGCCCCACATCCCTGTTTATATCCGCATTTAATACAAATCCGTAAGTAATCAGCGTCATCACCATCACGCTGCCGCCGTAGGATAGCAGGGGCAGCGGCACACCGACCACCGGGATCATGCCCATCACCATCGCCATGTTAATGAACACATGGACGAACAGCAGAATGCTGGCCCCCATCGCTATCATCCGCGCGAAATGATTTTTGCATTGCAGGGCGATATAAACGCCGTAAAACATCAGGAGAGCATAGAGGGAAATTACTATCAATCCGCCGAAAAAGCCGAATTCCTCGGCAACCATGGTGAAGATAAAATCGGTTTGTTTTTCCGGCAGGAAATTGAGCTGGCCCTGTGACCCTTGCAGAAATCCCTTGCCCCAGAATCCGCCGGAACCTATGGCGATTTTTGATTGGATGATGTTGTATCCGGCGCCGAGCGGGTCCTCGTTCGGGTTCAGGAAAGTTATGATGCGCTGGCGTTGGTAGCCGTGCAGATGATGCCAGCCGAGCGGAATGATCGCGGCGACGCCAAGCCCGGCAACGGCGAATTTTTTCCAGCCAACGCCGGTTGCGAAAAATATCCCGACTCCGGTCAGCAGCAACACCGTCGCAGTACCGAGATTCGGTTCCTTTAATATCAACACGAATGGCAGGAATATCAGTAGCGCCGGGAATATCAGCTGCTTCAAATGATCCGAATCGTTGGAATGGATGCTGTGAAAATAGCGAGCCAGGGCTAATATTAGGAATATTTTCATCATCTCGGATGGCTGGATATTCACCGGCCCCAAGTTTATCCAGCGCACCGCGCCCTTGCCCATGAACCCGGCGACGGCGACCATCATCACGAATGCCAGCCCGAAAAAATAAAAGGCGTAGGAATAACGGAACCAAATGCGGATATCGGTGACAGCGATCAGCAGCATTATCGGAAATGCGATTACGAACCGCGCCACCTGCTTCATCGCCCAGGGCTGCATATTGCCGCCCGCCGCGGAATAAAGCATGGCGAAACCGATGCAGGAAAGCGCCGTCACCACGAAAATCAACGGCCAATGCAGCTTGCCGATCCTGCGGTAAAGGAACAATTCGTTATCCGAGCTTGCCCGCCGCTCGCGGAGGAAATTGTAGGTCATGTGGTTAGTGGTTGTTTGTTTTTATTTTGCATCATTGCCTTCTTCGCAAGCATCCCAGGCATTTATGTTAGGATTGAACCTAGCCCTTATCGTTGTAAAATGCCTCTCAATGCCTATTGCATCAAAGTATTCAATTTTAGCAACTACCCAAGCTTTCAAATTTCCCTGCATAATTCCATTAACTTGCTCTTGAGTAAGAGGAGCCTGGTCTTTAAATGGGTAGTGCCAATGATCTCCTTTGGGCATAGAGGCATAAGTTGTGACCTCATCTGTAACCGTTGAAGGAACTGTGGGTATTGTAGCATCGATACCAGCCATAAAACTAGCACGCACATTAAGGGCAGGACCATTACCATAATTCCTGATAATAAAGCGAGGACTAGGTTTTACTCCTACAGATACTCTCAATGGGTCTACTTCTTTAATACCTAGCCAAGGTCTATTTGTTGCTTCGAAAGCTTTAGCGGATATTTCAACACCACGTCTAGCAGTCTCAGCAGCTTCTTTAGCTGATATAGCCGCCTCTTTGGCATCGCCAACACTCCTATGAATGAGGCGCAGTTGCCACCAAAATAGTACAAATTGTCCAATGCCAACAGCCACTAGAGAGCCAGTAGCAACAACAGTCCACCAATCAGGAACTGCCCACCAATTTATGTGTGATGTACATATCATCTAACCACTCTCCTTCTCCCCCACCGTTTTATCCGCCGCCATTTGCTGCACCTGAATTAATATATCCCTCCCAACCGGGGCGGCGGTTGTCGCGCCGTGGCTGCCGTGCTCGATCACCACGCCGACGGCGTATTTCGGTTTATCAAGCGGGGCGTAGGCGATGAAAAGCCCGTGGTTCCTATATTTTTTCTCCGGCTCCTTGGAGCTATCGGCGCCGTGGGCTTGGCTGCGCACCTGGGAAGTTCCGGTTTTCCCGGCCATAGCGAATTCCGGGATGTTGATACGGCTCATGTATGCCGTGCCGCCGATCTGGTTCACCACCATTTCCATTCCATCCTTCACGATGCGAATATTTTTTTGCGAAATCCCCTCAATATCTGCAAACGGCTCGGCCGTCTGCTTCAGCCGGTTCACCAATTTCTCATCGTCGATATTATCAAGCTGCACGTTTTTCAAATATTCGCTATCAGTTTTTATCAGCCGCGGGATGACTTTTTTGCCACCCGAAGCGATGCGTGCGGTGGCGACCGCCAATTGCAACGGTGTCGTCAAAACATAGCCCTGGCCGATCCCGGTATTGACGGTTTCCCCAGCCATCCAGTCCTTTCCGTAAGTGCGTTTCTTCCATTCTTTCGATGGAATGAGGCCGGGCTTTTCGCTCGGCAATTCGATTCCCGTAGTCGCACCATATCCGAGTTTAAACGCCATTTCCGCGATTTTATCAACGCCAGTGCGCTGCGCAGTATTATAGAAAAACACGTCGCAGGAATGGCACAGCGCATCACGCACGGCGAGCGAGCCATGGCCTTCTTTTTTCCAACAATCGAACCGGCGACTCCCAAGCATATAATATCCCGGGCAGAAAAATGTGCTGTATTCGGTGATGGCGCCGGATTCGAGCGCGGCCAGCGCTACCGCGGTTTTGAACGTGGAACCCGGCGGATATTGGCTGGTGATGGTTTTGTTTATCATCGGCACATCCGGGTCGGTGCGGAGTTCGTTCCATACATCCAGCGGAATGCTGCGCAGGAACAGGTTGGGATCAAACCCCGGCGTCGAAGCCATGCATAATATATCCCCGGTTTCGACGTCGATGCATACCGCACCGCCACCTTCCTTGGCAACACCACCAAGTCCCGCCATGCGCTTCACCGCGAATACCTGCAAATCGGCGTTGATGGTGAGTTGCAAATCGTTGCCGCTCTGACTTTCATCTATGGATAATTCTTTGACCGGCAGGCCATGCACGTTTACTTCGATTTTTTTAATTCCAGGCTTACCGCGAAGTAAGCTCTCTGCGGTTTTTTCTATGCCATTCTTACCGACCTTGAAATCGGGGATATTCGCCAATATGCTATTCTCATCTTCGTCCTTCACCGCACCGAGATAACCGATCAGATGCGCGGCAACGTTGCTGAGCGGATAATTTCTGACCTGCCCGGTTTCCACGTAAACTCCCGGTAAATCTGGTTTGTTCACTTCCAGCTTCGCTACTTGATCCCAGGTCAAATATTCCTCAACTAAGAACGGCTCGCGGCTGTGGTTTTCTGAGAATTTTTTATCCATCAATTCGCACTTCTCATCGGAAAATTCTAGTAGACTATAGAGGCGTTGCATGATGGCTTTCGCCTCCTTGTTGCCGTAATAATCGAACATGGCGCGATGGTAACTGGTGTTTTCCGCCATGGCTTTATCGTTGCGGTCAAAGATGCGGCCACGGAACGGTAGCACCGGCAGGATTTTTATCCGGTTGCCGTCGGAAAGCGTTTTAAACTCAGAGGATTTTATGATTTCCAGGTAATAAAGCCGGGAGGCAAGCGCCGAAGTGAGTAGCAATTTCCCGGCACCAAGCAAAAGTGCCCGCCGCTCGAATATCTTGGATTTTACTATTTCGCTGCGCATTTTATTATTTAATGCGCCCTGCTCGGTTTCCTAACCTCGCAATGGCGCGCCGCTTCGCGGGCTCATGGCTGGCTCGGACGTTCTGTCCTCGCATAACAACCCTTTTATAATTCTAGAAATGATTTATATGAAGGGATTTTTAGGAATTTTCGCGCGCAGAACCGTAGTGTAGCAGCGCTACATGAGGATTCGAGCACGAAAATGACGACAAAATCACTCATAGAAATCATTTCCCCTTATCGCCACCCAGCATATCTGAAATTCCTGACCATCGCCAGGTATATGTTACTGAAAATCCAGTGCGCAAGCGGATAGCAACCGATGGTGAAAAGCCATTGCATCAATATCGACGGTGTAAAGAAAATCCGTCCGTTAACCAGCGAAAAAACTAGCCAGGCTAAAATGGAGCAGAGCAGACTGGTGATGGCGAATATGCCGCACAGCACTGAAAAACTTTCCTTAATCAAAAATCGTCGCTGCGAATATATGACCCCCCACAATACCAGGTTTATCGCCGCTGATTGTCCTAAAACCGCGCCGTTTAGTGCATCCTGCAAAATCCCTAGCAGAAAGCATAACCATTGCGGCATGAACCTGGGTGCGTAAATCACCCAGAAAAATATCGCCATTACGGAAAATGACGGAATAAATTCCGCTGCGCCCGGCAATTGGAAATTCGCCGCCCCGGCTATCAGCAGCGCCACCGTTAAAACCCCGGGAAGGACAGATTGCAGCCGGAGCCTCAGCTTAAAATAATAGCTGCGCTTCATTGCGGAGCTTGGTTATCGCCGCCGTAATCGACGACGCTCACATAAACCAGCCTTCCCCAGTTTACCGCCGGTCTGACCACCATATTTTTATCACCTGCGCTTTCGGCGTATCCTATCAACAACCCATGCGGAAAAAACTGGCCGTCCCCGGAAGTATAAACTTCCTCACCGAGTTTTACCTTGCTGCCCTCCGGTAGATATATAAGCTGCAATAGGGAACCGTTATTCCCAGCCGCGATAGCTAATTCTCCGACATCGCCCGTCACCACCGGGATGCGTGAATTTATATCGGTGATGAGTAACACCCGCGAAGTATTTTCCCCAACCTCTATTATCCTACCGACTACGCCTTCCTCGTTCATCACGATCTGCCCTTTTTTCACCCCGGCTTTCTGCCCTGCAGTGAAATACGCCGAGCGTATATACGGCCCACCGGTTTCTGCTGCGATCCTACCAGTGATGTATTTCACACCGTGCTCCGGCACAAAATTCAGCATCTTACGTAAATTCTGATTTTCTGAAGCAAGTACCAGCGAAAGCTCCTGCGTCTTTTTTAATGCCGCATTTTCCTCTTTCAGATTTCGGTTTTCCTGGTATATGGATGCCATTTCAGCCATTTTTCCACGTAGGAAAGAGAAAAAATCCAGCGGCAGGGAGAGTGTTTTCTCCACCGGAACCGTGGCATCAGCAATTTTCATTCTGAAAAAAGAAGAAATTTCTGGATTGCTTTTGCTAAGGAAAACTGCCATCACCGCCGCAACGATCATCAGGAAAACCGACAGCCTTTTCAGCAACATCCGCAGCGGATAGAGGATTTGTAAGAAAGTAATTCTATTACGGTGCTGGATCGGCATAATCGTTGTAGGTTATCCGTTATCCGTTATCCGTTGTCCGTTTTTTCGATCAACGGACAACGATCTCATTCTTGTTTAAATAAAACATGCTTGAACTTTTTCGGGTCCTCGATCACTTTTCCTGTGCCCATGACGACGCAGGTGAGTGGATCGTCGGCGACGAAAACCGGAAGCCCGGTGGCATTGCGGAGAACCGTATCCATGTTATGCAAAAGCGCGCCGCCGCCAGTCATAACGATGCCTTTATCGACGATGTCGGAGGATAATTCCGGCGGCGTGCATTCGAGCGCTACCTTCACTGCATCGACGATCGCCCCAACTGGCTCCTGAAGGCTTTCCGCGATCTGGTATTCGCTTAAAGTCAATTCCTTCGGCACGCCGTTTATCAAATCGCGTCCCTTGATTTCCATGACTTTGCCCTTGCCGTCCTGTGGGTGGCAGGCCGCGCCGATGCGTTCTTTGATTTTCTCCGCTGACGATTCGCCGATCAATAAATTATGGTAACGGCGGATATAAGAAATTATCGCCTCATCCATCTTATCCCCACCAACCCGCACCGAGCGGGAATATACGATGCCGCCCAAGCTTAATACCGCAACTTCCGTTGTCCCGCCGCCAATATCAACGATCATGGAACCCGTGGGTTCCGTTACCGGCAGCCCGGCACCGATTGCTGCCGCCATCGGTTCCTCGATCAAATACACATCCCGCGCACCAGCCGATTCCGCCGCATCCTGTATGGCGCGGCGTTCCACCGGCGTCGAACCAGAAGGTACGCATACAACTATCAACGGTCCGGTGAAGGTTTTCCGGTGATGCACGTTGCGGATGAAGTGCTTTATCATTTCCTCAGCGCCCTTAAAATCGGCTATCACACCATCTTTCAGTGGCCGTTTCGCCTCGATTTCCGCCGGAGTTCTGCCGAGCATCAATTTCGCCTCGTGCCCGAAATAATACGGCACCATGGTGCCGCGATCCTTGAGGAACGCCACCACCGAAGGCTCGTTCAGTACGATCCCCCTGCCCTTTACATATACGAGAGTATTGGCGGTGCCGAGGTCAATCGCCATATCAGAGGAAAACATGCCGAGAAGTTTTGAGAACATTGGTTATATCCTTAATGCAAGATGAATATTAGCAGTTAGATATAACACAATATTTTCCCGGGGCAATAAGTGAGTTGCAAGTTGCAGTAATTGGAAGTTACAAGCACCTCTCTTACTTGCAACTTTGCAACTTAACTCACCCCGCCAGTGACGAAGTTTCCGGCTTCAGGGTTTTGGCCTGGGTCAAAGGAAGTTTATTCAGTGCGGAAATATAAGCCATTACGCTGGCAACGATAGTATCGGTATCCGCCGCGCTGCCGTTTACCACTACACCGTCTTTCTCCAGCCTAACCGTCACTTCCGCCTGTGCGTCCGTGCCTTTGGTGATGGCACTCACCTGGTATAAAACCAATTTGGTTTCTGTGGGCACCAGCTTTTTTATCGCGTTGAAAGCAGCATCCACTGGGCCATCACCGTTGGTTTTGGCGGATTTAGCCGCGCCATCAATTTCCAGTGCTAATTCCGCCGTTGCCGGGCCTTTTGAGCCGCAATTCACCGAGAGCGAAATAAACTTTATCCGTTCATCGCCCCGGATCGTCTGGTTATCCACCAGCGCAATCAGGTCATTATCATAAATATCCTTCTTTTTATCCGCCAGTTCTTTGAATTTATCGAACACTTCCTCGAACGAATTATCGCCGAGGTTTAACCCCAATTCCTGCAATTTTGATTTCAACGCATGACGACCGGAATGCTTGCCCAGCACCAGGCTCGATTTGGAAAGCCCGACCGATTCCGGCGTCATGATCTCATACGTCCCCGCATGTTTCAACATGCCATCCTGGTGGATACCCGATTCATGCGCGAATGCGTTGGCGCCGACGATCGCCTTATTCACCTGCACCATCGCCCCGGTGATGCTTTGCACCAGCCTTGAGGCGCGGGTGATGTGCCGCGTGTCGATGCCGGTGGTGAACGGAAAAATATCCTTGCGCGTATGGATCGCCATCACCACTTCTTCCAGCGCCGTGTTGCCCGCGCGCTCGCCGATGCCGTTTATGGTGCATTCGATCTGCCGCGCACCGTTTGAAATCGCCACTAACGAATTGGCGGTGGCCAGACCGAGATCATTGTGGCAGTGGGTAGAGATTATAACTTTATCCATGCCGGGAACTTTTTCGCGGAGGGTTTTTATAAGCCGACCGTAATCCTCCGGCGTTGCGTAACCTACCGTATCGGGCATGTTGATGGTTGTAGCTCCGGCTTTTATGGCAACTTCGCAGGCCTTGCAGAGGTAGTCGACATCGCTTCTTGTGGCATCCATCGCGCTCCATTCGACGTTATCGGTGAATTTGCGCGCCAGTTTCACCGTATCGCGGATGATTTCCAATACCTCCTCGCGCGTAAGCCGGAACTGATATTTTAAATGAATATCGCTGGTGGAAATGAATGTGTGGATGCGCGGACGTTTGGCCGGTTTCACCGCTTCCGCCGCACGTTCGATATCGGCGGATTTGGCCCGCGCCAATGAACATACCACCGCATTTTTCGTGACTTTGGCGATAGCCTCGATCGCCGCAAAATCCCCGTTGCTGGCAATGGCGAAGCCGGCCTCGATCACATCGACGCCCATAGCATCAAGCGCGCTCGCGACTAAGAGTTTTTCCTCCAGGTTCATCGACATACCAGGCGATTGCTCGCCGTCGCGTAGTGTGGTGTCGCAGATGATGATTTTGTTATCTTTTCCCATATTTGCTAAACTAATATTTCCCCTTTATATTATCAAGTGCAATGACGCTGAACCTCAAGAAATTCCTGCCGAAAACGCTGTTCCAGCGGTTCCTGCTGATAATATTGCTGCCGACCATTATAGCGCAGGGAATCGCCGTTTATATATTCTATGAGCGGCATTGGGCGAGTACGCAGCGCAATATCGTGGCAAATCTTGGTGAGGAAATGGCCGCCGTCACCCATATAGCTGAAGGCAAATCCGACCACAACCAGGATGAAGCCTTAAAAGTCGCCACTGACCTCGGTTTCAATGCCGCGATAAGAAAAGACCGGAAACTGCCGGAAGCACCACCGAATTACAGCGGCGAGCGGCTGCTGTTGGCGAAGGAATTGCAGCACCGCCTTGCGCATCCGTTCACAATTTCAAAGATGGAGGACCCAAGCGAGGAGGCTTTTTATATAATACGCATTGACCTCGGAGACCGTCTGCTGCGGCTGAAATTCAGCAACAAGCGCCTCACCAATTCCAGCACATATATATTCATCATGTGGATGGTGGGAAGTGCCATGCTGCTCATGGTAGTCTCAATACTATTCCTGAAAAACCAGGTGAATTTTATTAGCCGGATGGCGCAAGCAGCTGATGAGATCGGCAAGGGGCATGAGATAGAAAACTTCAAGCCACGTGGCGCGCTGGAAGTGCGGCAAGCGGCGCTGGCTTTCATAAAAATGCAAGAGCGGATAAAACGGCAGATTGAGCAGCGAATCGCGATGCTGGCCGGAATTTCGCATGATTTACGCACGCCGCTGACGCGCATGAAATTGCAGCTCGCCCTGCTAGGGACATCAGAGGAAATCGGCAATCTTGGTGGTGATATAGACGAAATGGAAAAAATGATTGAAGGCTACATAAACTTCTCCAAAGGCCAGGAAAGTGAGGAATCAAAGGAAATTCGGCTTTCTGAATTGCTGGGGAGCGTGGCCGATAATTACCGCCGCCAGGGAAAATCGATAGAATTTAAGCCCACAAAAAAAGACGAGCGGCCGGTAAAACTTCGCGAAAACGCGATAAAACGCATGCTCGGAAACATCATCGACAACGCCTTCCGCCACGGCAAAAACGTCCATGTATCGAACGACGCCGTCGGAAATTCTGCGATAATTTTTATCGACGACGACGGGCCGGGAATTCCGGAAGATATGCGCGAGGAAGTGTTTAAGCCGTTTTTCCGCCTGGATTTTTCGCGCAATGCGGATACGGGCGGCTCAGGCCTTGGCCTTGCCATAACTCTCGATATAGTACGCGCCCATGGCGGCGATATAAAGCTGGATGTATCCCCGCTCGGTGGCCTGCGGGTTATGGTAAGATTGCCGATAACATAACATGATAAAAACTCCGTCCTGGCCGGTGCCATTAGGCCATAAGCCAATCGACCTGGGCTTAGAAAGAATCCGTGCATTATTGCAGCGCCTAAAAATCGAAGAAAAAAAGCTGCCGCCGGTCATCCATGTTGCGGGAACCAACGGCAAAGGCTCGACAATCGCATTTTTACGGGCTTTCCTGGAGGAAGCCGGATATTCCGTTCATACTTACACTTCGCCGCATCTAGTTTATTTCAATGAACGCATAATTCTGGCTGGGAAAATGATCTCCGATGATTTCCTGAACAAAGTTTTGCAGGAATGCGAAAAAACGGCGGCGGAAATCCCGGTCACTTTTTTCGAAGGAACAACGGCAGCAGCTTTCCTCGCGTTTTCTAAGATTTCAGCCGATATATTATTGCTCGAAACTGGCATGGGCGGCCGGCTTGATGCGACGAACGTCATAGAAAAACCCCTGGTTACTATAATCACCCCGGTTTCGCTAGACCATATGGAATATCTAGGGACAACGGTCGAGAAAATTGCGGCGGAGAAAGCAGCGATAATCAAACCCGGTGTTCCTTGCATTGTTGGGCAGCAGCAGTCGGAAGCAACGAAAGTTATCGTAGTGGCGGCGAAGGAAAAAGGTGCAGAACTATATCGGTTCAGCCATGAATGGAATGTGGAAAAAACCTGGAATGGATTCAAATATATTTCCGATTCCATGAAACTAGATTTACCAGTTCCAGGCCTCTCCGGTGATCATCAATTGCAAAACGCCGGAGCGGCGATTGCGGCCATCGAAAAATTATCGGGCGAAAAAATTCCGGGTTTTAAAGTAAATGAAACTCACATCCGCGCTGGGTTGCAATCGGTGAAATGGCCAGCACGGCTGCAACAACTTGCATCCCCTAAGCTGCCAAAAAATTATTCATTATGGCTGGATGGCGGGCATAACCGCGCGGGCGGAAAAATCTTGGCTGATTGGCTGAAGACGCGGCCGGAAGAAAAAATATACATCATTTGCGGAATGCTGAAAGATAAGGAAATCAAGGTATTCCTGGAAAATTTCCTTGGGTTGGCCGATAAACTTTATGCAGTCGCCATACCAGGCGAGGAAAAATCGCGAGAACCGGGGGAAATTGCTGGAATCGCTGCCAACATCGGCATAGAATCGGAACCGATGGAAAATATTTCTGCTGCCCTAAAAGCGATTTCGCGTTTGACAACTCAGCCAGCGCTTATATTAATTTGCGGCTCGCTATATCTGGCAGGAAGCGTATTAGAAAATGAAGCCGTTAACATCTCATAGAGCAAAAAAATTATCCGGCGAAATTACGGTTCCCGGCGATAAATCTATATCGCACCGCGCATTGCTGCTCGCTTCCCAGGCGATCGGAAAATCGGAAATCCATGGATTGCTGGAAGGCGAGGACGTAATCAACACCGCGAAAGCACTGGAAAAAATGGGCGTTTTAATCAAGAAAAAAGGCCGTGTGTGGGAAGTAAACGGCGTCGGCACCGGGGGATTATCGGAACCGGAGGGTATTTTATATATGGGCAATTCCGGCACCGGAACGCGACTGATGCTGGGGCTTTGCGCCACCCATGGATTCACAAGTTCCTTCAGCGGCGACGCAAGCCTGAACAAGCGCCCGATGCTTCGCGCTATTACACCACTCAAAAAATTTGGTGCAGAATTCATCACACGCGAGGGTGGATTGTTGCCAGTTACAGTAATAGGCACAAAAAATCCTATGCCTATTTCATACGAACTACCAGTCGCCTCGGCGCAGGTGAAATCTGCGGTATTGCTGGCAGGACTCAATGCCCCGGGTAAAACCACCGTGATCGAAAAAACCCCGACGCGCGACCATACCGAATTAATGATGAAATATTTTGGGTTCGATATTTCATCCCGCGGCGGAAAAATCACCATCACCGGCCAGGCGGAAGTTTCCAGGAAGAAAATCACCGTTCCCGGCGATCCTTCGTCCGCCGCTTTCCCGATCGTAGCTGCGCTGATCGTTCCCGGATCGGAAATAATCGTAAAAAATGTTTGCATTAATCCGGCGCGCACTGGGCTTTATACGACGCTCAAAGAAATGGGCGCGCGGCTGGAATTTCTGAATATCCGCGAAAACGCAGGAGAAAAAATCGCCGATATTGCGGTCAGCTACAGCCAGTTATCCGGCGTGAGAGTTCCAGCTGGCCGCGCCGCCTCGATGATCGATGAATATCCGATATTGGCCATAGCTGCCGCCTGCGCCAGTGGCAAAACCGTAATGCTTGGCTTAGAGGAATTGCGGGTGAAGGAAAGCGATAGGTTATCGGCAATCGCTGAAGGCTTGAAATACTGCGGCGTGGAAGTTTCCAAGACCGAAAATTCACTTACCGTTACCGGCGCGAAAAAAATCCCCGGCGGGCAAGTGAAAACCCATATGGATCACCGCATCGCTATGGCATTTGCAATTTTGGGAATGGTTTCTGAAAAACCTGTCACCGTAGATGATGGGCAGATGATCAACACCAGCTTCCCAGGATTCGTGGAGTTGATGAATGGGCTGGGCGGGAGGATTGAAAGCTGATATGGAAAGATGGCTTCCAAATAAATTCGTAGTTGAGGAAACATACCGCAGCGGCGCAGGCAGGGAAGTGGATGGCTATTGCAGCAACACGGCCATCATCAATCCCGATCCGGAAAGTATCATATATGCGGTTCGCGTTCTTTACGGACCAGTTTCCAGTCCAGAAGTTGCATTAGCCGGTCCAACCGAGGAAGGACAGTATAGGCATCTCAATTTAATTCCGCAAAATTATACTTCAACCGGCTCTCCAGATGCTCTAGCAAAATTATTGAAAGAGTACGGAATAAGAATTGGTTTGTCTTCTGGCCATCCTGTACATTCATCGGTGCTAAAAGTTTTCAGTGCGTCAATGATACTGCCCCCCCCCGAATACCTTGACTTAGGATTAGAACCGCTTGGAGAAGCCCTCTCGCAAAACAACACGCGCATAGCGAAATTAATTCTACCGGCTGTAGAAAAATTATTAAAGGCGGAGACGGTGGATTTGCTTAAGCTAGATAGAAGCCTTGACTCGATTGCACGGCTGTTCCGTGAGAACCAGCCCGGCTGGGGCGAAAGCGAAGAACGGGATAGATAATGATCCATGCCGCAGCATCAGAAAAATAAACTCCTCATCGCTGTTGATGGCCCAGCGGCAAGTGGGAAAGGGACGCTGGCGCGGAAATTGGCCGCACATTTCAGTATTCCTTACCTTGATACCGGGAAATTATACCGTTATGTCGGCTATCAAATACTCAAAAAAAAACTTGACCCGGAATCCTGCCGCTCCGGCACTGCTCTGAAACAAGCCGTTGATATTGCGAATAAAATTCGCCCAGAGGATTTAAATGAAAAAGCGCTGAACAGCGAAGAATCTGGTCGTGCAGCATCCATAATCTCCGGCATTCCGGAAATCCGCGCCGCGCTTTTGGAGTTCCAGCGTAACATCGCCAAATCCCCGGCAGGAGCAGTTTTAGACGGGCGAGACATCGGTACCGTGGTCTGTCCGGAAGCCGATTTTAAGCTATTCATCACCGCAAGCCTTCATGCCCGCGCCAAAAGGCGATATAAAGAGTTGCAATCCATGGGGCTTTCGGTTATATACCCCGCAGTCCTGGAGGATTTGCAGGCAAGGGACGAGCGGGACGAGCTAAGAAAAATCTCCCCGCTGGTTCCAGCCTTCGGTGCAATTCATATAGATACTACCGATATGGATGAAGCCGCCGTTTTCGAGAAAGCATTATCGATAATAATGGCCGCCGCTTGAATCCTCCTTTTTTTAACTCTAGCCCTTGGGCTTAAAGAGTTTGAGAATCTGAGAGTCTGAGAATCTGAGTAAGAATCCTTTCTTCACTCATATTCTCAAACTCTCACACTCTCAGATTCTCACCAAGATAAGGAACATAAAATGCCAAAAAACAGCACTGCCACTCTTACCAAAGAAATCGTCGCCCGCGAAACTCCCCAGGAGTTCGCCAGTAATGAAAATTTCGCCGATATGCTGGAGGAATCCCTACATGGATCCAAGAAGGAAGGCGAGGTCGTAACCGGCCACATCATCGCCATAGAGGGCGACGTGGCGATAATCGATATCGGCATGAAAACAGAAGGAAAAGTGCCGCTCCGCGAATTCAGTTTCGGCGGAAAAAACGAATTAAAAGTCGGCGATGAAGTCGAAGTATTTTTAGACCGCACCGAAAACCGCTACGGCGAAGCAATTTTGAGCCGCGAAAAAGCACTGCGTGAGGAGTCCTGGGTGAAATTTGAAAAAGCGTTTGAGGCAGCCCAGCACGTCGAGGGCATTATATTCGGACGCGTGAAAGGCGGATTCACTGTGGATTTAAACGGCGCCGTCGCTTTCCTTCCCGGCAGCCAGGTGGACGTACGCCCGGTGAAAGACATCACGCCGCTGATGAACATCCAGCAACCTTTCGCTATTTTGAAAATGGATAGGAAACGTGGAAATATTGTAGTTTCCCGGCGTGCAATCCTGGAAGAGTCGCGCCAGGATGCCAGGAACGAACTGTTGGCGCAGGTCGAAGAAGGCCAGATCCTGGACGGCGTGGTGAAAAATATCACCGATTACGGTGCGTTCATTGACCTAGGCAGTGCCGACGGGCTGCTCCACGTCACTGATATTTCCTGGAAGCGCATCAGCCATCCTTCGGAAGTGCTGAAAGTCGGCCAGCATGTGAAGGTGAAGGTCATCAAACACAATAAGGAAACCGGGCGGCTTTCGCTCGGCATGAAGCAGTTGGAAGAATCGCCATGGGCTGGAATCGAACTGAAATACCCGGTCGGCGGCAAGTTCAAGGGCGGCATCACCAACATTACTGATTACGGCGCATTCGTTGAACTTGAAGCCGGAATAGAAGGCCTGGTGCACGTCTCGGAAATGAGCTGGACTAAGAAAAATAATCCGGGGAAAATCGTTTCCACCGGCCAGGAAGTCCAAATCACAGTGCTGGATATCGACCCGGAAAAACACCGCATCAGCCTTTCCATGAAACAATGCCAGGATAATCCATGGGCAGCCTATGCCGATAAACACAATCCCGGCTCGGTCATCGAGGCAGAAGTCAAGAACGTCACCGATTTCGGGCTGTTCGTAGGCCTTGGGGAAGGCATTGACGGACTGGTGCATATTTCCGATTTGAGCTGGAAGCAAGCACCGGAAGAAGCGGTGAAACAATACAAGAAAGGCGATAAAATAAAGGCCATGATGCTCTCAGTCGATCCGGAGAAGGAGCGCATCAGCCTTGGCATCAAGCAGCTTGAGCACGATCCGTTCGACCAGGTGGTGAAACCTTTGAAAAAAGGCGCTGTCGCGACGTTCCAAGTCATCGCCTCGAGCGACGAGGGAATCGAGGTTCAAGTAGCTGACGGCGTTTCCGCCTTCATCAAGCGGAATGAGCTTTCCAAAGATCGCGTCGAGCAACGGCCTGAGCGGTTTGCCGTCGGCGATCGCGTCGATGCTAAAGTGATTTCCGTCGATAAGGCAACGCGCAAAATCAGCCTTTCGATAAAAGCGCTTGAAGCCGAAGAGCAGAAGAAAGCCATTGCCGAATACGGCTCGGCCGACTCTGGCGCAAGCTTAGGCGACATACTAGGTGTGGCGCTCAGTAAACCATCCAAAGCCAAGGAAAAACCCGCGGCAAAGAAAGCGAAGAAAGCAGAGTAGCTTTCCTGGAGCTTTCAAACAAAAACCCCCGGCACAAGTTGCCGGGGGTTTTTTTAATTCTATATATGTGTTATGCGATGGTTAAGATAACGGGCTATAGCAGTTATATACGCGGTGGCGTGAAAATTCCCGAAAATGGGTTCAGCATTAACGATTTGTTAATCTTTAACCATTATAATCTTCTTATAGAATCATGAAGGTGGTTATATGGTCCTAGATACAAAGGACAAGCTTATCCAGAAGTTAGTCGTTGCTGGGGTCTTAAGCTCAGATGAGATAAGAGCAGCTCTGGCTGGGTATTGTTTGATCGTGGATGATGATGAAGATTCTCTATTCATCAGTCAGAAGATTGTCGGCAAGATGGGGTTTTTAACCCACACCGCAAGAAACGGTGCCGAAGCATTGGCAGAAATTGAAAAGAAACTTCCGCAACTTATCCTGCTCGATTGGAACATGCCCAGCATGAGCGGGCTTGAGTTTATCAAGCGTTTAAAGCAGATCCGCTATGGCTCTCAGATACCTATCATTATGTGCACGGGAGAAAGTGAAGCAAAGAAAGTGCGGGAAGCCTTGGCTAGCGGAGTTAAAGGTTATTTGGTAAAGCCGTTTTCTGAAGGTGAGGTGGTGAAGCAACTAGAATACCTGAAGATTCGACCGTAGATGGTAGTTACGAAGACAATATGTTACTGGTTAATAACCGTGAACTTGTAAATCGATACTGAAACTTCAAGGAAACCAGCCTGAAAACGACAATATCTGCTCCCCTTGACTATCGTCCGGACATTGACGGCTTACGGGCTTAAAGACATTTACGGCAATGAAACCGCGGACTAAAGTCTGCAATTTAACTTCTGAAAAAACTAGGAGAGCCGCCCGGACATACCGGCTCCGCCAGGTCCTGCAAGCGCGTTCAAACGCCCTAACGCATCCACACAGAGCTTGATATCTTGTTTTACAGCACTAACCTCCAATAGCGCGAGCGCGATGTTATTTGTATTTCCCTCAATTTGCTGCACCGCCCCCTTTAAGCTAGGGGCTGTATTTGGGTCAGGTGTCTCAGCTACATAAGACGCAATAGCATCATGCAGCTTGACGCAATAAAATTGTATGCTTTTGGCAAAATCCACACACGCCTTATCGCCTTTTGCAGCTTCCAGGCATGGATATTCCGCACCAATGCGCTCTTCGGGCATCCATTTTTTGTCGTTCTTCCCCGTCGTTTTCTCCATGGAAACGTACAAATTCCGCAAGCTCATGCTCACGCCTTCCAATAAGTTCACGGTCGTTTTCAGCTGACCGTACGAAGCGGTATAGTCTACCTGCCCCTCCTCGCCTATGGAGGATTTCTGCAGCGACTGCTTCAGCGCAACCATCGCGTTCACAGAAGGCACCGACCAGCACAAGTTCCTAAGTATGCCTACTACAGCTTCAGCCTTGTTCTTCGCGTCTGAATCTTTGATTGTTTTTATTGCTCTATCCAACGTGGTAAAATTAGTGGCATCGATCCTATTCCCCAGATCGGCAACGCCACCTATCTGCCCCTGGAGATGCGCCAATGCAGAAGGAGTAAATGAAAACTTTTCACGCTCCGGCACAATTTCCGTAAAATCCGCCTCCATCTGCTCTGCAAGGCCAAGCCCGGAGATAAACAAGCGGTGCGCCTCTTTTATTTCCTTTTTCAGCTCATCTATCGATTCCAGCTCTGTCATATCGGCTACACAGGCAACTGCCGCATCCAACGTATAATGCAAATGCCGGTAAGGATTGGCTTTTGCATAGCCGACATGCATAGAAAGTTCCGCCATATGGCCATACGCTTCATGATAGCGTTCCACTTGCTCTACTTCTTGTGCGGAAAGTGATTGACCGAGAATTTTTTTCTTGAAAGTACCAATGACCGCAAGTGGAATTGCGCACAACTCGCGCACATATGTTTCTGTCTGTCCCGTATATAGAGCTTTTTCCTCTGGCAAGTTTGAAGGGTTAAGGAGCCCATGCAATTCTAGAAACTCTTCTATCAAATGGCGTGTCTGCTCTTTTTCACGCTGTTTAGCCTCCACCTTTTGTGGATCGGTCAATGAACGGGCGGTAATACTAGCCGCAATATTCTTTCTTTCCTTTTCCAAGCGGCTCCATGCCTTATTCACAAAGGCATAGCAATCCTCTCCCCCAATCGGTGCCATATCGCTCCCCCCCAACAACTGGTGGGAAGTGTTTAAAAGTTTAGTGATGACTTTTTCGGTAGCACTGCCTGAAGGTGCGTTGATGCGGTCGAATGCCAGATTCACCTCTAAACATGCTTTTATTAGGGCTATTGACGAGCCAAACATATGTGCCTGGATGTCGGTAATCCCCTCACTGAGTGCCAAAAACTCCACATACCTTTGCTGATATGCTGTTTGATCCAACGTCTGTAGGCGCGGAGTAACAGCTTTTCTTACCCAATTGTCAGATGAGCTTTGTGTCATTGGTCTTTCCTTTGTTAGATGAGCTGCACCTCTGCGTCAAACAAGTATCCGGGGTTCATATCTCACAGATATTAGGAAGTTGCTTCGTACCGGCATAATAGAGGTAAAAGGTTAATAAATCGTTAACGAAACATCCGTTATTTTTTGGAGCATAAAAAAAACTGATAATACACTGAATTTATTGATCAAAAAAACTTGGTGCCGCTTGTCGGATTCGAACTGACGACCTACCGCTTACAAGGCGGTTGCTCTACCACTGAGCTAAAGCGGATAAATCCAGGGAATCATAAGGATTTAGCCTATTATATGCAGACCCCTTTATTCTCTCAGTGCTACTCAGGTGCTACTGGTTAATAATAAAGTCTCCGGGGAATCCTATCAACAAGCTCAGGAAATATCAACAGCAATTAACGGTGTTTTGTATGATTATGAATCGGTGCTAATGTAAGCTGGCAGCCCTATACCGTGGGTATGCGAGGGACAGGGGGATGGGTGATAGTTGCATATACGCCGTTATGTGAAAATCCCTGAAAAGGGCGCGTAGTTGATTATGGTGTCGCCTTCTTAAGCCCTTTTAATTTCCTCACAAGAGCAGAATGTTGATAAACAGATTCTAATATCTTCTTACAAACATCTAAGGCTATTTCAACCTCCTCTTTACCAATATTCATATAGGCTGCTGCCTCAACGTGTGCAGCATCATTGCCAAGAATCTTTAGGGTCATTGCTCCCTCATGTAGTTCTGCGGACATGATTACATGTTTCTTCAAGTCCTCTAAGCGTTCATGTAAATTGTTTCCCTTACAACCTTTTTCAGAGCAGACTTGTTCTAGAGTACGCCTTAGCATAATTGCTGTAGCGGTATAGCATTCATTGCCAAAGCAAATTATTGCTTCTTCTATTAGTTTCTTTACGTCCTCTGGAATTTCGCTTGAGTCAAAGTCAATCTTTTGTACTGGACTAGAGCTTATTAACTTTCCATTTGAATGGGCGACAAATAAGTGTGAATGACAGTTGGGACACATTCTAACACCAACACAGATTGGGAAAACCTGCCCATTGTTGTGTTTAGCCGTTTCTTGAGTGTAAGCATCGGGTATAGTGCTTATTGGTAGAAATGAACATATTTCACCGCAAGCCGGACATCTTCCACTAACATTAATAGCTCCGAAAGCTGTGCCAGTTAATTTATAACTCTTCATAATGTTCTTTAATCCCTTGCCTTGTATTGCTCGGATTCATCCCACAGACCTTGCCAGTTCTGACTATACGCTTTAGCAATATCATGATTGTTCCTGATGACAATAACATTCTCTGCATTGTGGTTTTCCGCTGCCTTGGTATAATTGAAGCTCCCCGTTTCAACTGTGTCATCATCTATAACAATATACTTGCTGTGCATGATGGCGTACCGGCTATCAATCCTAGTAGGTATCCCCATATTTGCTAGGAAGGTTGCGGCAGTATATTTATCTCTGTTATTGCTCTTATCCAATACAACCTGGACATCAATGCCCCTCTTATGAGCCGCAATCAGGGCTTCTGCAATCGGCTTTGAAGTAAAGGAGTATGCGGCTACCCGGAGAGAGTGCTTTGCCTCTGATATGGCTTTTACCACCAACTCAGTTGCCCCGGCATCAGGGGAGAAAGCTACCTCTATTGGCGGCTCTGCATAAGCAGTGGCAGAGAATACCAGTAAGCCTGATAGGATGATAACCCGGAATATATTAAGTGGATGTTTCATTAAGGCTTGTCTCTAACTCCCCACTTTGTCTTGCGGCGATATAACCCCAGGATTATTGCGCCAAAGAATAGAGCGCTAGTTAATACAATATTAATCACTCCCAGGGCAGGAAAGAATACCCAGCCGAATTGCAATATCCCCAGGGCAAGCATTATTGCTATCAGGTAAATATCATACAGGGCGGCTTTCATTAGTGCAGCTTGCTTTTATCCTTTGAGCGTTCCAAATCCCGAATTGCATGAGCAACGTCTAACCAGAAGCCGGAGGCCTTTACATCATCCGCTGCCAGAAACTTCTCCATCTTCTCTACGGCATAATCCTCGGCATCGTCGCCGTATTTCTTGATAAGGATATTGGCGGAACGGTATATATCTATTCTCTTTACCATAGATTAATTCTAAGGGAATAATATCATACCGGAAGGGGAAATATAAATATGAGGAAATACTTTCATGGCCGATACTAACATTACCGAAGAGCAATTATTAGTTGAGCTAGAAGACCTATTAAGAACTATGCCCCCCAGGGCAACAATGCGTCATGCGACAGATGAAAACTTTAGCTGGCAAGGACGCGCTTCGGCAATAATTGAACAGTGGAATGGGCTAAAAATCCCTCTATTTACCCACTCTCTCTCAAAATTCAATAATATGATGGCACGTGAGGCGGATGAAGGTCAGAGAGAAATGATGGTAATGCTTCACCAAGCCCGAAATGACCTCAAAATGCGAACGGGAAGGGCAACAAATACCGCCATAGGGCATGGTATGGAGTTTGAGTACTTTGACGTAATACGTAAAACTATAGAATTGGCAAGCAAGGAGGTATTCTTTGTTGACCCATACCTCGATGCTGATTTTGTTTCACGCTATTTGCCTCATATTCGTGAAGGAGTAATAATTAGACTGCTAACAAGCGACAAAAAACTTGGTACCCTTTTACCGGCAATTGATTTATTTGCTAAACAAGACAGCAAAGTTATAAGTGTACGTTCTGCAAACGGATTTCATGACCGCTACGTATTTATTGACAAAGAGAACTGTTACCAGTCTGGAGCTTCATTCAAAGATGGCGCAAGAGTTGCACCTACTACCATAACACAAATTACTGATGCCTTTGGTGCAGTACGGAATACATATGAGGAGATATGGACTGCTGCAAAAGTGGAGAGGGGTATTTAGTCTCTTCCTATTTCTCCGCCTTGTTTATAATATCACCCAACGAAATCTCCATAGCCTCTGCCAACTTTAGGCATAACAGCAGGGTTGGCCTTCGCCTTCCATTCTCTAAGTGACTAATGGCTGGTCTGGTAATGCCAGCTTTATCAGCAAGCGTTTGATGTGATATTCCTTTAGCCTTCCTCAATTCCTTGAGTGCTGCAATGACCCTAGATAATACTTTCTCGGAGTAACCTTTTCTCATTAAGAAAAGACTAATCCCGATAACCTATTGAATATACGTAACAGTAGTAACGTTATTCCTTGAACTATTAAGTAACTATAGTTACGGTAATGACTATTGATTATATAATGGTAGTCATGCTCAAGAAATCACCCATCATTATTATTGCCGCCTTCGCTGTTATCTTCACAGCCTGGACAATCACGGATGCAATAGCTGATTCTTTTGATGATGCAATAGCAGCCTACAATCTCAAGGATTACCAAACAGCCTTACACTTATTACTTCCCTTGGCCGAGTCGGAAAACGCCAAAGCAGAATCTCTCCTTGGTAATATGTATGCTCATGGTCAAGGCGTTGGCGCACAGGATTATATTGAGGCTGTAAATTGGTATCAGAAGGCTGCTAGAACAGAATCTCTTCTTGGTGACGTGTATGCTCATGGTCAGAGCGCAGAGGATTACGTTGAAGCTGTGAATTGGTATAGGAAAGCCGCAGAACAGGGCAATCCCAAGGCACAGAATTACCTTGCTGAAGAATATTACAATAATGGCAAAGGCGTAACCAAGGACTATGCCGAGGCTGTACAGGCCTATAGGCGTAATGATTATAAGGCAGCTTTACGCTTGTTACAGCCCATAGCAGAGCAGGGAAATGCTAATGCAGAGGCGTTGCTCGGCAAGATGTATTATTATGGTTTAGCCGTACCCAAAGATTATGCCGAGTCTGTAAAGTGGTACAGGAAAGCCGCTGAGCATGGAAATGCCAAGGCGCAGTTTAACCTAGGGGTAGCATATTATGAAGGCAAAGGCATAACAAAAGATAGCGCAGAAGCTGTGAACTGGTATAGGAAAGCCGCTGAGCAAGGTTTTGCCCTTGCAGAGTATAACGTTGGTTTGGCGTGTATTACCAGATTCCCCATACCACCGCAGGACAAGGCTGAAGAGGTGAAATGGCATAGGAAGGCCGCTGAACAAGGTGAATCCATGGCGCAATCTAGCCTTGCCATTGCCTATAATATGGGCAAAGGAGTACCGAAAGATAATATACAAGCCTATGTTTGGGCTAACCTAGCAGAGCCGTATCCGTATGAAGAACATAAACTCCTTGATACCATCGCAGCGGAGATGACCCCAGAGCAAATAGACCAAGCACAGCGCCTATCAGTAAAATGGATGCAGCAACATCTCGTTAAGGCTGCACAATGACGAACCAGTATGGCAGTTAATCGGGAAGCAAGAAGTTCAAAAGACGTACCTATTACAAAAGGTGCTATTACTGATTAAGCGCTGAATCATATATAGACAGAGCTTATTGTTTACGAATTTCCTTTAGCCAGTTAATATCTCCGCAAGGAGTTACAGAGAATGAATGAAATTCGGGCTTTCGTAGGTCATAGTTTTACTGATGATGATACAGAAGTAGTTAATATCTTTCTTAAGTATTTTGAACGGCTATCAGCCTTACACACAACTTTCAAATGGGAACACGCGGAGAGAGCTGAACCTAGGATTATTGCTGAAAAGGTTATGTCACTAATTGCTGATAAAAACGTTTTTATTGGCATATGTACGAAAAAGGAACAGACAGTTCAAAGTGCATTCCTAAAAAGATGTTTCTATCCTAAAGGATTCCTAAAAGCAAAAGCAGATGCTTTTGAATGGAAAACATCCGACTGGATTTTACAAGAAATTGGACTCGCAAAAGGAAGGGGTCTTGAGATTATTTTACTAAAAGAAGTTGGTTTAAGAAATGATACAGGGCTTGAAAGCGATATAGAATATATTGAGTTTGACCGCGCTGCTCCTGAAAAGTCTTTTAATAAGATTTTAGAAATGCTTATTGCACTATCTCCTAAGAATTTAACCATAGGTGGCGGTGTCACTACAGACGTGAAACCGGAGATGGATGATGAGCAAAAAGCTTCCACACAAGATAATAATACTGACTGGAAGACCCCAAAATCAGAATGGTCGCATGATGAATATGAAACGGCTTTTGTACGTATGCTTATTGATAAAGATGAAATCGCAGCAGAGAATATAAGCACTGCATATCTTAAAAGCAGCTATGCTGTAGAAGATGATAATAAAAACGTATGGATAGCAAGGTGTGAATATCTGAGAGTTCTCTTAGGAAGGGGTGGGAATCTAGATAATCTGAAGGCATTCACTGTTTCAAATCCTAATAACAGTGCAGTTTGGTATTACTTAGCCAGAGGCTACGCAGTGTATGAAGATTATACAAATGCAGCTTCTACTTATGAAACAGCGGCAAAACACGCTAAAAATGTTTCATGGCGTCTAGAATTATTAAGTGATGCTGCGAAAGCATATACAAAAACAGGAGCTGTCAAGGCGGCAACAAATATCATTAATGAAATGAAAACCTTGGCTCCTGCTGGAGGTTTAGAAGAGATAGCACTGCTTAGAACGTTAAAGGAGGTGGCTGAAGCAAAGAAAGAAGATAACTTGGTTTTAGGCGCTACGGAACGCATCTTAGAACTGAACCCATCCGATATTAACATGAGATTTTCACTCGCACATAAATATAAAGAAGTTGGAAATAGTGAATTGTCGCTTTTTCACTACTTAAAGATTCCGTACCAAGAACGTGAACCAGCTACCTGGAATAACCTTGGGGTGACTTATGAGGCTTTAGAATTAGCAGCAAAATCTGTAGAGTCTTATAGAAGAGCAGAAAAAGCTGGTGAAACATTAGCTATGAGCAACTTAGCACAAAAGTTAATTACCGCAGGTTTTATACCGGAAGCACAAGAGAAATGTGATTCTGCACTTCAAATTCAGGATTATCATAAGAATATCTTGAGTGCCATGACAAGACTGAAGGAGCTGCCAAATAAAGAAGAGAAAAAGGAAGCAGAGGTAATTGAGAAGGCCAGACCACTTAGTAACTTTTATATGAAATACGGTCATGCTTTGTCACTTACAGAGCCGAGTAGTCTACCGCAACACTGGAAAGGCTTAGTTTGCTCTCTTGATGTAATATTGACAAATTCGGAATTTGAAGCAAAAGGTAATTACGAAGAACAGCCTTCAGCTCTTTCAGGTTTCTTTACAGCCACCTACGGTTTAGGTGGCCCAAAACCAATCCCAGAATCTTATCAAATCAGATATTATGGCAGTTTTCGAGGACGCGCTATTGAAGGATTTGTTATTCGGGAAAAACAAGGAGAATCTAAAAAAGTATCTTCGATATTGGGTTCAATAGAGAACAGAACTCCAGTTTTGATGATACTTTCAGAGGATGGGAACAAAATTCGTGTAATGGAAGGAAAACAAGGAAGTAAGCCTTTATTTTATTCACTGAAAGTTATTGCACCCTTAAATTAGTGACTTTAGAACCGCCTGGAGGCCAGATTTGGGGTTGAGAGTATGCGCACCCATTTTATACATCTTTTTCTGGCTGGCCTGTCCTATTAAGCACAGTAGTTTTCCCCCTTTTATATCCATAGGATATTGGCTATCCGGCTCACTATAAGGAGTTGGGAAAACCACCGAAACTTGTATGTACTTTCCCACAGTTTTATAGGGGTTTTGGGGCTAACTCCGATATTCACACTCACTGCCCCCATCCGAGGTGCGAAGGGAGGACACAATTAGTGTCCTTTTAGTATTCTCCCCTATAGTTACAGCATATAAGAGTAGAATAGAAAAACGCCCTTACCTGCGTCCCTTCGTCCCTTGCACTTCACCACATCCCCGCCCTAGCCTCGGGAGTAATAATCAACCCCTTCCAGCTTCGTGCGCCGTTAGATTTAGTTTCTTCTAGGCCATAGTTCTTGATGATACTGCCAAAGGCGTTCTTGCTCTCGGCTTTCTCGCCATTCTTTTCGCACCATTTGGAATACGTTTCGTATAAGTCTTTCTTAGTCGTTACCCCATGTTCAGTACCTATTAGGCAGCAATCCTCAAGAAATTGGCTGGTAATATCCATTTCCGCCCTATAACTTTGGACTGCTGACTTTACCCCTTCTGGTGGATTTAGACTTTTATCACTCTGCCATTCCAGGCAACCCTCAATAGCCCAGTTCAGTATGCCGGGTAGTTCGTTCTTGAGTTTATCGGCAAGTTCTTTATCCATTTCTTGAAGGGGAATTGAAACATTAAACGGGATGAGGTTTATCCGCCTCCATATTCCGACATCGTTTCCCTTAATTTGTGGTAAATTATTAGTGGCAATGCACAGCTTGAACTCCGGCTCGAACTGAAAATGCTCCCCAAACAGAAATCTAGCCAATACCTTATCGCCCCCAACTAATCCCTTGACCCTCGCTTCGGCAAATCTTTGCCCACGCTCCCCTTCATTTGCACTCACAAACCTAATTTTATCCAATCTCGCAATGTCGCTCGAGGCAGATGAGGAGGGTTTGTTCACCATGAAAGTTTCCATGTTGGCATTGGTTGAATAATCTCCCATTAGCGCATGTACAATATTAATGAGTGTGGATTTACCATTAGCTCCCGAACCATGCATTATGAATAACACTTGTTCGTTTATCTGTCCTGTAATCGAGTACCCCACTATTCTTTTCAGATAATTTATTACGTCCTGCTTACCCTGGAATATCCGATTTAGGAACCCCTGCCACAACGGACACTTAGCATCCTTATAAAAAACTACGGGTGATAGTTTAGTGATAAAATGCTCCGGGTTATGCTCAAGCAATTCGCCGGTTCGCAAGTCAAGAGTGCCGTTTGAACAATTAAACAGATATTTATCGGCATCCAGTTCGCTTTTATCTATGCAACAAATACTTGCGGCTAGCTTCAGCATTGACCTAATTCTTTTCTCATCAAGAAGACCTGCGGCTTTTCTTACAATGTCTTTGTCTCCAGAAGTTTCTATAGCTTCATGGGCTGTTGCCTTCGCCATTTTCTGAGCCAACCGGCCTATCTCGCCATTGTCCGATGCTTTCCATCTCTTGCCATCATACACCAGCCACTTATTCATTTTATGACAGAACTTGGCGCGGTTTCCAACTCGTCTGGCAAATCTTTCAGCGTTATCGGTATCGCTGTAAATTTGTTCTTTGGCGGTTACTTCAACATCCGTATTTGCGGCGGATACGGCAATCTGTTGCTCTCTCTTGATTCCTAAGCACTGACAGAAATATTTAGCTTCTTCTGCCCCGATAAAATGAGATAAATGAGAATACCCCGTTACTGGTAGTTTGTTTATTATCCTCTGCCATGTGGTATGGACGGAATTAAGCCGGTCTGGGGTTTCCTCATCATTTGTAGCCGCACATATTGCCGCTATAAACATTTCAGTTTCATCATCTTTCCAGCCATTACCAAGCAGTATGCCGGATAGCGCCATAGCTATATGGTGCCTCGCACCCTTTTTCCATTTCGATGCTGCTACAGTTGCGGCGGCTACTTTGCTTACGGCTTTAAGTAATTCGGCTCTAGTTATTTCTGCGGGCTTACCGTTAGAGGAAAACCTAATCTCTTCGCCAAATTGATGAATAGATGGCGGGAATACAGTATGTCCACCATTTGCACGATACTCAGCTATCATGCCAAGCTCAGGAAATTGATACTTATGAGTTTCACCGCAGTCCTCAACATTATAAACGTAATGACTATCTGGATTTGATTCGTGGCCAAATGTCATACCTGTTGGAGACAATAACTTTGCAGCAATCTGAAGTGCTAGTTTATTATCTATATCAATATCAACAACGCCGCCGGAGTTCTTACCTAAAACTATTCCGACATTGCAAGGTTGCTTGAAATCGGCAGCTATATTCACATCCTTAATAGTTCTCTTTTGCCATTCATCGAATATGGGGGTTTTAGATTTATACTTTACGGGAATGGGAACCCAGCCTCGCCCAACATAAGATTCAATTTGTTTGATAAAACTTTCTTGTTCCATAATAAACCTCGCATGTTTGGTTAATAAATATAACATCAAACATACCAGTCACCTTATAGAAACACCCGATTACGCTCTATTTGGCTTCTATTAATCTCAATTTATCCAATTGATTTTACTATCATTTCTTAACGCTATTAATCTTTTTCTCATAGTTGTACGCTCTGGTATTTCTGTTGATGTAAATTTCATTTCCTTGAGTTTATCTTCGGTTGCTTTGATTAACTCTGCATCTGATTTCCATACTTTTGACTCAGCTAATTTGATGAGTAAAGGTTCAATAACCTGCCAATCGAGTTCTTGCTTCCTGCCTCCTCTAGGATTCTTGTTTGCGCCTTTTATTATATTATGCTCTTTGACTTTCTCAGCCAAGCTATTTGGCTCTATAAGAAGCGGCCAGATGGTGTTGCCATTTATGGCAGTAGCTTTAGACTCAATAACGGAAATCTCAAAACTCTGGTAATCCCAAACTTCCTGCGGTACATCGTTCCAGCTACCAGCAACCCTGCATTTAGAGCCTATCTCTCCAACTGAAAGCGGCTTGAATAGATAAGTTTCTACAATATTATGTTGACGTATATCATCCTCCGAAGCATCCGCATATTGTAGCCTTGTATCGGTAGATAAATTAATTGGCTCTAGTATCTCTTCTTTATCTGGTCTGTTAATTTTCCTGAGATATGGAGAGAGGTTTGTCTTTTTCCACACCCCGTCTTTATTAATGCAAACCTGATAATCTACCCAATCAGGAAGCATAGCCTTTCCCAACGCCTGATATGCGTCAGAGAGCTTTACATAATACTCTAGGCTTGTTGCTTTCTTGGCGACTGCTGCATCCGTCATATATGATAGTACCTCCTACGATTGAGCCTTCATATTAAACATAGCTTGCGTTGCAGTTTCAAGCGATTGCCGAACTGGGTCAATATTCAATCGTGCATAAATAGCAGTTGCAGCAACGGACTTATGGTTGAGAGCCTTGCCGATGATGAAGCTGTTAGCCCCGGTTGCTGCCATATAAGAACCTATAGAGCGCCTTAAGTCATGTATCCTAAAGTTAGCTATGCCAGCGCGTTCAAGTATTCGCTTCCATACTTTCTTAGGCTCCTCTAAGTGGCCGGACTTGCTAGTTTCACTAGGGAATACCCACTCGCTATTAGTAAGTTTCCTGCGCTTCTCTAATACTTCTATTGCCATTGTTGTTAAGGCAACTACCTGGGATGTTCCGTTCTTAGTTTCCTTAATATGCCAACTGGCAGCGGTAAAGTTTATCTCTTCCCATCTCATAGCAAGTACATTACCTCTACGCACTCCGGTAAACAGACATATGAATACAAAATCCCTGACAGTATGATTATGCTCCTGCTCTAGTGATGCAAAGAGCTTCGGCAACTCATCAGGTTGTAAGAATCTATCCCTACTAACCTCTCTAAACCTGGTTACTCCTAATGCCGGATTCTTGCCGGTAAATAAATCCCACTCGATAGCCTTATTGTAAATGCCTCTTATCAGATTAAGCACAATGTTAGCAGTGCGTGTTCCTATTTCCTGCCCCACTCTTTTATGCAGGGAGTTAATATCGGTTTGCGATATTGCAGCAATCTTCTTGTTAGATAACACACCTATGTATAAACGATTGACAGCTTTATCCTCTTTCCACTTCTTCTTATGATGCTTGGCGTGTTTCTCAATATAATGGTCGAACAGTGCTGCGAAAGTTATATCTCTTTCTGCTGCTTTCTTCTTCGCTTTCGGGTCAATGCCGTTTGTAATATCGCACTTCAACTTTAATGCTAGCGTTCTTGCATTCTCAACAGATATATCGGGGAACCTACCAATCTTGAATCTCTGCGGTTTTCCTTCATGCTTCATGTATAGGAAGTAGGTTTTAACGCCGGTAGGAAACACCATAATTCCCAGGCCGCTTACTCTCTGGTCGTAGTGATGATACCGCTCCAGTGCTACCGGAAGGTTGCTTATATATGTATTGGTGAGGTTGATTTTCTCAGATTTGCAGCCCATTTAGGTTACTCCCTCTGGTGCTACCCTAGTGCTACCAGAGAGGATAAAATGAGGGTGTTTTGCTGCTCTTTAAGACCGTTTCCTAATCTTGCCTATTCCGCCTGAACTTGGCGGTTATACTGGATTTTAGATGGTGCCGCTTGTCGGATTCGAACTGACGACCTACCGCTTACAAGGCGGTTGCTCTACCACTGAGCTAAAGCGGCTTAGGCAAGGAATATAATTAGATAAAATTTCCGGCGCAAGCCGTATCACCACCGAACCAGCACCGAGCCCCAGGCAAGTCCGGCACCGATGGCAGTCATGGCAACGAGATCGCCTTTTTTTATCCGGCCTTCACGCACGGCGGTATCAAGCGCCAGCGGAATTGATGCGGCGGAGGTGTTGGCGTGATTTTCAACCGTTGTAATCACCTTAGATGTTGGGATTCCCAGTTTTTTCGCGGTTGCTTCCATTATCCTGACGTTGGCCTGGTGTGGGATGAGCCAATCGATATCCTTTACTTTTAGGTGTGCAGACTGCAGAGTCGATTCCACCGATTCCGACATTTTATGTACGGCATGGCGGAAAACTTCTTTGCCCTGCATTCTGATTTTTCCCGAAGTCGCGGTAGTTCCCACCCCACCATCTACATAAAGCAAATCGCGCGTGGAACCGTCGGAATGAATATTACCGCCAAGAAGTCCTCTATTTTTTTGTTTCGAGCTTTGTAAAACTACCGCACCGGCACCGTCGCCGAATAATACACAGGTTCCTCTATCCTCCCAATCGACGATGCGAGAGAGAACGTCGGAACCTATTACCAACGCGTTTTCATATTGCCCGGATTTCAAAAAACTATCCGCCGTCAGCAGCGCATAGATGAATCCGGCGCAGGCAGCGTTGACATCAAAAGCTGGGATTCTTGAGAGTCCGAGCACCGCCTGGATTTTCGTGGCAGATGAAGGAAAAGTATTATCCGGCGTCGCAGTGCCGAGGATAATCAAATCGATAGAGGATTTTTTTATTCCTGCCGATTTTATTGCCTTCAGCGCCGCTTTAGCCGCCATGTCAGCGGTCGATTCGCCTGCTGCCGCGATGTGGCGTTTTTTAATGCCGGTGCGCTCGACTATCCATTTGTCATTGGTGGCAACCAACTTTTCCAAATCGGCATTGGTAAGAATTTTTTTCGGCAAATAGGAGCCGGTTCCGAGGATGATGGAAGAGTGCCGAGTGCCGAGTGCAGAGTGCTGTGTTTTCATATTTCTCAGCACTCTGCTACTCAAGCACTTGGCACTTCCTTTACATGCGAAAGCGCAAGTTCTTTGGTGATCTGCTCATTTATCCCATGCGTTGCCAGCTCGTAGGCAACGCCTATGGCGTTGGCAAGCCCGAGCCAATCAGTGCCGCCGTGGCTTTTTACCACGATGCCATTTAGCCCTAAGAACATCGCACCATTATATAACCGGGGATCGAGCTTGTTGAACAACGTCACCAGCGCCGGTTTGGCGAGCAGGTAGCCGATTTTCGCCAATATTGAGCTTTGGAAGGCGTGTTTCAGGAAACTGCCACAGATTTTTGCCGTGCCCTCAGCAGTTTTTAAACAGACATTACCAGTAAAACCATCCGTCACCACCACATCGACTACGCTTTGCGCTATGTCGTTTCCTTCTATATAGCCATGGAAATTTATCGGCAGTTCAGTGTTTTTCAGCAATTGCCAGGCGGCTTTTATCACTTCGTTACCCTTCATTTCCTCCGAACCGATATTCAAAAGCCCAACCTTCGGATGGGTGAGGCCGAGAACGGTGCGCGCGAACGCATCGCCCATCACCGCGAATTCAAAAAGATTTTCTGGGCTGCAATCTATATTCGCGCCCAAATCAAGTAACACGCATTCACTGACGACCGTCGGGAAAATACTGGCGATGGCAGGGCGGCTGATACCGGGTAAAGTTTTTAAATTGATTTTGGAAATCGCCATCAGCGCACCGGTGTTGCCAGCAGAAACCATGCCGTCCGCCCTCCCCTCCTGCACCGCGCCCACGGCCTGGTACATGCTGGAATTCTTCCCCTTACGCAGCGCGGCAGTGGGTTTATCGTTATCGTGTATCACATCGTCGGTATGGATGATTTTCGTTATCGCCGAAAGCCCGGAGAAATTCTCTACCAAGGCCGCAACGCGCGATTCATCCCCGAACATCAGGAATTCAAGGTTGCGGTAGCGCTTATTGGCATGATGCGCTCCTTTCACCACCGAATGCGGAGCGTGGTCACCACCCATCGCGTCGAGCGCGATGGTTATTTTTTTCTTATGATCGGGAGTCATCTGGAAATCCAGCGACCAGTCTAAAAATTAAGAAGCCGCTTCGGATTCCGGATTTTCATTCGTAGAAACCACCTGGCGGCCGTTGTAAAAGCCGTCCACCGAAACGTGGTGCGGCAATTTCAATTCGCCAGTGGTTTTATCTTCCACGATATTGATGCCTTGCAGCGCGTGGTGCGAGCGGCGCATGTTGCGCCTGGACTTGGATGTTTTTCTCTTTGGAACTGCCATATTCTAACCCTTGTTATTTATAAATTTTTCTATATAGACTAATACGATAGGCTAAGGGGGAAATTCTATAATATATTATTCTTATAAAATCCAGCAAAAACGCCCAATGATAACAAAAATTGGCCTGAAACCTTTGGTTTTTCTATTGTTAACACTGGTTTCCTGTACTAGCTACCCGGAAGATCACGGTTACGTCATGCATCAGGAAAACCTGGAAAAAATCGCGGTCGGCCAAACTGATAAGACTGGAGTCACGGAACTCCTCGGCTCACCCTCGACTAAATCGGATTACGGCACGGAAAAGTGGTATTACATAGGCAAGAAAGCGACCGCGACCGCCTTTTTCGACCCGACAGTGACCGAGCAAAGTGTAATCGCCCTGGAATTCGACAAGGGTGGGAAAGTGCATAATATGCAGAAATATAGCCTGAAGGACAGCGTGAATATCCAGCCAGTACAGGAAGTCACCCGGACGGAAGGCAGCACGCCTGGCCTTATAGAACAGTTCCTAGGAAATATGGGACGGTTCAATTCGGAAAGCCATAGCAGACCAGGCGCACCTGCAGGAATTCCGTGATAATAGTTATAATATTGCTGGAATTTCCTTTTATTTATTGGCCCTTTTTAGTATAATTATTGCGTAGAGGTACCTTCCCGGATGAGATATATTTTTAACAGGATTAGTTCCGTTGCCACGCGGCTGTTTCGGGTTGGCCTCCAGATAAAAAATAGGGGCATTACTTTCGTCGAGCTTACCATCGTCCTGGTGGCCGTGGCAGTGCTGATAGCAGCGGTGCTGTTCGGGCAATCATTGGTGCATTCCTCCAAAATCGTGGGCTTAGTGCAGGATGGAGAAAAACAGGTTAACGGCCCGATCACTATTTACCGCGAGAAATATGGCTATCTACCCGGCGATGATCCAAACGCTCCCGTCCATCCCGGCAACGGCAACGGCGTAATAGATTCCGGGGAAGTTCAATATATATACGCACACCTGATAGCCAGGGGAATCCTGGATAAATCCGCCGCCGCCGTTTCCGGCAATAATAATTGCATGAAGGTATCGTACGGCAACGGTGCATGTTTTGCCATGCAGCAGGATAGCACCCGCGGCACCTACGCCGTACTCACCAGGGAAGTGAGCGGTGCGCAGCAGCCGGTGCTGAATGGCGGCGACGCCAGGAGTTTCGATCTGAAAATGGGCGGCGACGGGATGATGAACGTTTATCCAGCTGTCAGCCAAGATGTGGTTTGGAGCTCCATAGCACCAGGCTCATGGCTAGTGGCGGAAGGCAATGTCTTCGGCGATGCCCTGGCGACCAGTTGCGACCCCACCACTTGGAATTCTGATAGTTACCCTGATAGCAGTTGTATAGTTCCCAGTAATGTATGCGTGACCGGCACCGGAAGCCCCTGCTCCGCCAGCTCCGGCGGCGGCAGCGGTTCAGGCGGTGCCAGTGGTTCAGGTGGTAGTTCAGGATCAGGCGGTGCCAGCGGTTCGGGCGGCAGTTCAGGATCAGGCGGCGCCAGTGGTTCGGGCGGCAGTTCAGGATCAGGCGGCGCCAGTGGTTCGGGCGGCAGTTCAGGATCAGGCGGTGCCAGCGGTTCGGGCGGCAGTTCAGGATCAGGCGGCGCCAGTGGTTCAGGTGGTAGTTCGGGATCAGGCGGTGCCAGCGGTTCGGGCGGCAGTTCAGGATCAGGCGGTGCCAGCGGTTCAGGTGGTAGTTCGGGATCAGGCGGTGCCAGCGGTTCGGGCGGCGCCAGCGGTTCAGGAGGTGCTAGTGGCTCAGGCGGTAGTGGCGGAGTACCTGGCCCTGGCGGTAGCGGTGGCTCTTCCGGCGGCGGCGGTGCTGGCGGTACATGTCTTCCTAACGGCTCCACATGCACTAGCTCTCTTGATTGCTGCAGTAATTTTTGCCCCAACAGCCACCAATGTGGATGTTCTAGTTCAGGAGTTCCATGTACCGGTGCCAGTCAATGCTGCAGTGGCAGTTGCGTTGGTGGAATCTGCGGAGCGGTAAGTGGTGGATCATGTGTTTCTAACGGTTCAGGTCCATGTACTTCAGGCTGCGACACAATGAGTACATGCTGCTGCAGTCCCTTAGTTTGTAATGGCACCTTTTGCGAAATGCCTGCAGGCTGCGTACAGGATAGTAATTGTATGAGCGGTTGCTGCATTGGTAACTTATGCGTGTTAGGCCCAGGCCCCTGCACGCCAGTAGGCGGCGGGTAGTATATCTTATATAGTGGGCACCGGACATATCCAATACTATGGTGAAACTACTGCGGTCATTCTGAAGGCTTTAAGCCGAAGAATCTCATAAGATCTTTCGCTCAAGATAACCGTATCAAACCTAAGTTACTACACTCCGCAAACACTCATTTCCCGAATAGTGATTCAGTAAATACTACATAAAATTATATAATACCGCTTGACGATATTAACGAATAGCGTTATTATCGATTGTGATTAAGAGCTTCAAGGATAAGCGCACACGGTTAATTCTGGAGAAGGAAGATTCCATTAAGGGAATGGCCAGCGAAATCCAGAGGAAAGCGAGGATAAAGCTCTTAATCATAGATAGCGCATCCGGCATTGATGATTTACTTTCGCCGCCCGGCAACAGGCTGGAGAAACTTAAGGGGAGTAGGAGAGAGCAATATAGTATCAGAATCAATAACCAATGGCGGATTTGCTTTCGTTTCGAAGATGGCAATTTTTATGATTTAGAAGTGGTGGATTACCACTAGAACTAGAAGGAGAAAAAAAATGGTAAATAAACTGCATATCACGCCGGGCGATATATTAAAGGAGGAATTCCTGGAGCCTTTGGCAATCACCCCTTACAAGGTGGCCAAAGATACCGGCATCTCAGCAACCGCCTTGGGTGAGATCATAGCGGGGAAAAGATCGATAACCTCGGAAACCGGCCTGATCCTGGATAAATATTTCAGAATGAGCGAGGGTTTCTGGTCGCGCATACAGAATCATTATGATCTTTTTGAAGCCAGGAAGAAAATGAAAAAACGCCTTACTGCTCTAAAGCCGCTTAAGATGGCGCATTTGGAAGCTCATCCCGTATAGATGCCTTACTCTTATTCAGCTATACTTTCCTAAAAATCGGAAACTACTCAACGCCCCGCCATAAACGCTTTTACCGTATTAATGTCGGCATCCTTGTTCTCCGGATCGGTTTTTACTATTTCATCCAATGCTTTTTTGCCCCTATCACCCAGTTTCTTCAGCACTTCCTTGACGAATTTCTTATCCTCCTGCTTGCCTCCTAGCATGATGTTCTGCTTGTTTAAATTCCCGGAAATAAAGGTTATCAACCGGTTTTTATAATCATCGTCATTGACGGCTGCATTAATTTCCTGCACGGCAAGATTTATTTTCTTGTCTTGATCCCAATAAGTATATTCGACCGCGCCTTTTTTGGTCGTCACCGTTTGGGCATGCGCGGACGATGCGGTAAAAATTAAAACAAATAATACTATTATCCATTGCATGCAGAACACTCCGAATCCCGGTTCAGTTTAACTTTTCTGAAATTGTTTTTCAATAAATCCACCAGCAATACATATCCGGATAAACTCTCGCCCGCGCCGGTTAATTCCTTTATCGCCTCCGCTGCCATCAGTGATCCCATGATACCGCCGAGCGGCGAGAATACCCCATTTTCCGCGCAACTCGGCATGGCGTCTTCTGGCGGCGGCTCTGGGTATAAACAGCGATAACATGGATTATTCCCTGGAATATGGCTCTTGAAAACCGAAACCTGCCCTTGAAACCCAACAATTGCCCCGGAAACCAGGGATTTCTTCGCCGCATGGCAGGTATCATTCACCAAAAACCGCGTTCCTATATTATCGCTGCCGTCCAGAATTATATCGTATTCGGGAATCAGCGCCGCGGCGTTTTTTTCTGTGAGCCGGAACGTATGGCTTTCCACATGCACCAACGGATTCAAATCATGCAGCGCGTCGCGCGCGCTCTCCGCCTTCGGCCTGGATATATCGCCGGTTTCATGGATTATTTGACGCTGGAGGTTGGATAATTCCACCTTGTCGGAATCGATGATGCCGATATGGCCGATGCCGGTCGCCGCAAGATATAACAACGCGGGAGAGCCAAGCCCCCCCGCGCCGATAACCAGCACTTTCGCTTTTTTTAATTTCTGCTGCCCCGCTTCACCGATGTCCGGGAGGATGATGTTGCGCGAATAGCGACGGAGTTCTTCTTCAGTCAGTATGGAACGCGCCATCAAAACGGATTTATATGAGGCAAGTTTTAGGAGTGACAAATTTTTTAAACCGGAATGTACCCTGCAGTACATGAGGATTTAAAAAATTTGTCATGACACCAAAATTGCCCATAGAAATTCGTTTTATACCTCCGCAAACAAATCCGTACTCAGATAACGCTCCGCAAAGGATGGAATAATCACAACGATCAGCTTGCCTTTATTTTCCTTCCTGCTGCCTACTTCCAACGCCGCCGCAATCGCCGCACCGGAAGAAATACCACCTGGAATTCCCTCCAGTTTCGCAGCTTTCCGCGAAGTGGCGAATGCAGTCTCATTGCCGATGCGCACCACTTCATCCAGCAGTTTCACATCCAGCACATCGGGGATGAATCCGGCGCCGATGCCCTGGATTTTATGTGGCCCCGGCTGGCCACCCGACAAAATCGGACTGTCCTCCGGCTCAACAGCGATGATTTTCACGCTGCTTTTTTTCTTCTTCAAAACTTCCGCGCAACCCTGCGCCGTCCCTCCGGTGCCGACGCCGCTGATGACGATATCAACCTTGCCTTTGGTATCGTTCCAGATTTCTTCGGCAGTGGTGTTGCGGTGAATCAGCGGATTCGCCGGGTTCTTGAATTGCTGGAGCATGACCGCATCTTTATTGCCTGCGACGATTTCCTCAGCCCGGGCAATGGCACCGCGCATGCCCTTCGGCGCCGGGGTAAGTTCCAATTCCGCACCAAGGAATTTCAGCATTTTCCGCCGCTCTTGCGACATGCTTTCTGGCATGGTGAGGATCAATTTATATCCCTTCGCTGCCGCTACGAACGCCAACGCAATGCCGGTATTACCGCTGGTCGGTTCTACCAGCGTGGTTTTGCCGGGTGAAATTTTTCCCTCAGCTTCCGCCACTTCCACCATCGAAATTGCCAGGCGGTCCTTCACCGACGACAGCGGATTGAAGAACTCCAGCTTGGCGTAAATATCGGCCACCACTCCTGCTTCCTCGGCGATGCGGTTTAAGCGAACCAGCGGAGTATTGCCCACGGTTTCCAGAATATTATTATAAAGCCTGCCGCGCCCCTCGGTGTGGGTGAATTGGCTTTCGTCGATTTTCTTCAATGTTTGTGCAGTCATTTTTTTCCCCGTTCTATTGTGAAAGTTTTATTATGAAAGATCGATCAAATTGTGAAATCGGAAGTTTTCGCCGAAGTTTTGGTTTTTGCCGCGCTTTTGTGCGATATCTCGATTTTCGCGCATAAATCTTCAATAGTGATCTGCATAAGTTCTTGCCGCATCTTCTGTTTTATCTCATCTGCCATGGGGCGGATAGCTTCCCCCGCCATTTTTGACCACGCTGCGTCTTCAGTTAAATCCAGGCTATATGTATCCATAACGTCAAAAATTTCTCCCAATGTCAATTTCCGGCGTTCTTTGGCAAGCAGATAGCCACCCCTCGGCCCACGCACTCCGCGCAATATGCCAGAATGCACCAACTGCTGCATCGCCTGCTCCAGGTAGCGCACTTTGACGCCCACCGCCCCGCATACTTCTTTCAGCGAAACCGCACGCGCCTTGGAATTCAGGGCTATATAAAGCACTGCTTCAAATATATATAAGCATTTCCGGGGAAGAATGTACATAAAAAAATGTGTTTTTTATTAAAATACATTATCTAAATGTGGTTTTCAAGAGTTTTATCCACAAGTGACACAAAACGGCACAGAAATTTTCTTCCGAGGGTTTGAAAATCCAGCATAAAAAATTTATCAAAATTTCAGCTTCCGGCTCTTTTATTTTGTGATATATCCGAAAATCACCCCGGATGACTTTTGCTTTGTCATTTTATTTTTCAATTCAAAGTTGTGAGAAACAGTAAAACCATGCAGCAAAAACACAACCCTCTACCGAATCCATCGATAAAGCACATAAATACGCAGGCGGAGCCTGAGCCGGATGTATTGCCGGATCACTTAATTTTCAGCCGATACAAAGAAGAAACCCGCGGCGAAGAATCACTGTGGAAAGCGGTAATTACCCAGGCCTTGATGGATGCCGGAAGTAATTCCACTAAGCGGGAAGCTAGGGTAGACCGGGCTCGGGCGATATCGTGGCTTTCCGGCAGAAGCCAAGACTTCTTAACCGTTTGCTCGCTGGCAGGGTTGGAACCATATTATGTAATCGAGCGGGTTGGAAAAGCATTAGAAAGAGGCTGTAAATGGCGGGAAAACAAGATATTAGGCGGAAAAATTTTGGTAATGAACCTGGTGAAAAGCCCGAGAGGAAACCACTAAAATATCAAGCCTGTTTGATTACGCAGCTATGACTTAATAAGCAATTTAGGGTTGAAATTTCTGGACCATTTATTAGAAGGTATCATGGCGCACAAAAAAAGAGGTCGGCCGCCCTTAAAACTGGTCAAAAACGATCAAGGAACAGAGGAGCTCAGGATTAAAAAAAATCTTGGCATCACTACAGAGCTTCCCGACCTACTGTTGAAAAAAAACCTGATTTCCTTAACCGAACACCAGGCAGCGCTACATTTTCGTTGGCTGCACGCCATAAAATTCGGTATTCGTAGCCTGATTTCACCCTACAGTGACGCCTTCCACGAATTTTCGTTCTCCCGGCATGACGAGGCATGGAAGGGAAAGCGCGAAGAAGAATATAATAGCGCCTTAAAAATATTGGAAAAAGGTGGAGCACGAAAAATGGTGATAGAAATATGTGTTTTCGGCCAGCGGACGGCGTTTATAAACCTTGCCGAATCACACACCAGATTAAACAAGGAATTCCAGTTGGTAAAAACCGGACTGGCGCTACTTGCCGATGAATGGCGGTTTTCCTCTGTAAGCCCTCACCCGACAAAGCAGAGGATAAATTTCAAGCAGCAGGTACAAAAAGCGTTGTCGGATTGAGATATTTAAGTTATATCAAGTTCATAAGTGAAAAAACCCTTCGCCGATAACTTGATATATTACATTAATGTCTCTTGATAACACCTTGAAAAATCAAACTGAATTTGATAATACCGTGAACCGGCGTGAGATGGCAGATGTTATTCGGGCATTGTCCATGGATGCGGTAGAAAAGGCTAAATCCGGACATCCCGGCATGCCGATGGGGATGGCCGATGTCGCCACCGTTTTATTCAGCAATTTCCTGAAATTTGATCCCTCAAACTCTGCATGGCCGGATCGCGACCGGTTCGTGCTCTCTGCCGGGCATGGCTCAATGCTTTTGTATTCGTTGCTCTATCTCACCGGATATTCCGATATGACCATTGAGGAGATAAAAAACTTCCGCCAACTCGGGTCAAAAACGGCTGGGCATCCGGAATATGGCCACGCGCATGGCATTGAAACCACCACCGGCCCGCTTGGGCAGGGCTTGGCGAACGCCGTAGGCATGGCGCTGGCGGAGAAAATAACGGGGGCGCGCTATGGCCGAGAAATCGTCGATCATTATACTTACGCAATCGCTGGCGACGGCTGCCTGATGGAGGGAATTAGCCATGAAGCAATTTCGCTCGCCGGGCATTTGCGCTTGAATAAACTGGTCGTTTTCTGGGACGATAATAAAATCTCTATCGACGGCCCAACTTCGCTTTCGGTTTCCGATAATCAGGAGCAGCGATTCAAGGCTTCCGGATGGGACGTGATTTCCATCGACGGCCATAATCATAACCAGATAAAAGCAGCAATTGCCAGTGCAAAGGAAAGCAAAGCGCCGACGCTCATCGCCTGCGCCACGCAAATCGCCTATGGTGCACCAACCAAAGCGGGAACCGCCGCCAGCCATGGTTCTCCACTTGGGGAAAAGGAAATCGCTGGCACGCGGGAGAGGCTTGGCTGGGAGCATGAGCCGTTCCATGTGCCACAAAATATTCTCCATAAATGGCGGGAGATCGGGCGGAA
>Ga0206927_1009_pt1 | contig 63089 bp, 57 predicted proteins | sample Alteio_BWOrgHeat_60_FD_153249 | JGI IMG/M metagenome (GOLD analysis project Ga0206927, IMG submission 153249) | Enriched cells from forest soil in Barre Woods Harvard Forest LTER site, Petersham, Massachusetts, United States -... | ecosystem: Environmental > Terrestrial > Soil > Temperate forest >... | reverse complement strand
TAACGAGCTGGTCGGAAGGGCTGCTCGGAGGCCTGGTGAAGCGTTTGGGCGAGCGCGAAGGTGAAGGGCTTTCCTACAAATATGCCGAGCGCTTTCCCGAAACGTACATGGCACGCTATCATTTCGGCGGCGCGGTATGTGACATAATGAAGATGGAGGAGGCGCTGCAAAAAAACAGAACCGCCATTGATCTCTACCGGTTGATCGAAGACAGGGAGGAGAATTACCAACTGAAAATCTATCATCCGAAAACCCAGATTACTCTTTCTGAAATACTACCGCTGCTGGAAAATATGGGGTTCCACGTCATCGATGAAACCTCGTTCCTGATTCAGCCGCGCGCCGGGGCGGACGGCATATGGCTGCACCATTTTTCGCTTAAGGATAGCCGCCCGGAAAAAAATATCAGGGAAGTCGATTTCGCCCTGATTAAGCCGGAATTCGAGGATGCACTACTCCGCGTCCATAGCAGGAAAATGGAGGACGATGCGTTCAACAAGCTGATGCTGCGTGCCGGGATGAAAAGGCGCGATACTGAGATGTTGCGTGGCTTAAGCAAATACCTGGCGCAGACCTCGTTCACCTACAGCCATGCTTTTATGGCGGAGAGGTTGGCGAGAAACCCGGATATCGCTGCACTACTGGTGCAATTATTTTATAAACGGTTCGCACTAGGCAAAAAAACCGGGCGTGACGAAACCAGCGGCATATTGAAAGAATTGGATAAAAAACTCTCCACCGTGACCGGTGTTGCCGAAGACAGGATCGCCCGGCGGTTTGCAGACACCATAATGGCGATGATGCGCACCAACTTCTTCCAGAAGAATAAAAGTGGCGGGGAAAGAAATTATATTTCTTTCAAATTCGCTTCCTCGCAGGTGCCGGATTTGCCCCTGCCCAAGCCGTATGCTGAGATTTTCGTCTATGGCTACGGCATGGAGGGAATCCATCTGCGCGGTGGGAAAGTGGCACGCGGTGGCATCCGCTGGTCGGATCGCAAGGAGGATTTCCGCACCGAAATCTTAGGGCTGATGAAAGCGCAGATGGTGAAGAATTCCGTTATCGTCCCGGTTGGCTCGAAGGGTGGGTTTGTGGTCAAGCACCAGCCCGATAACCTGACCCGTGAGGAAGTTCTGCAAAACGGGGTGCAGAGCTATAAAACCCTGCTCAGCGGGCTTTTGGACATAACTGATAATATAGTCGATGGAAAAATCGTCCCGCCGAAAAACGTTACAAGGCATGACGATGACGATCCTTACCTGGTGGTCGCTGCCGATAAGGGCACTGCGACTTTTTCTGACATCGCCAATTCGGTTTCCGCCGAATATAATTTCTGGCTCGGCGACGCTTTCGCTTCCGGCGGCTCGGCGGGCTATGACCACAAAAAGATGGGCATCACCGCGAAAGGTGCCTGGATTTCCGTCGTCCGACATTTCAACGAAATCGGCGTCGATATAGAAGCGGAGGATTTTACCGTGGTCGGCATCGGCGACATGTCGGGCGATGTTTTTGGCAATGGGATGTTGCTTTCCAAACGTATCAAGCTGCTTGCTGCATTCAACCACCAGCATATTTTCATCGACCCTAATCCCGATCCGGCGGAATCGTTCAAGGAGCGCAAAAGATTATTCAAATTGCCGCGCTCGGGCTGGGGCGATTATAACATAAAACTCGTCTCTAAAGGCGGCGGTATTTTCGACCGCAAAGCAAAATTCCTGAAGCTCTCTCTTGAAATTATGAAGTTTCTGGAACTGGCGAAAGATACGGTCACGCCGGAAGAATTAATCCGTGCCATATTGAAGGCAAAAGTGGATTTATTGTGGAACGGTGGAATCGGAACTTACGTCAAATCCTCGCATGAATCGCATGAGGCCGCCGGCGACCGCACCAACGATATGCTGCGCGTAAACGGCAACGATCTGCGTTGCAAAGTTGCAGCGGAAGGTGGAAATCTCGGGTTCACCCAGCTCGGCCGTATCGAATACGCCATGCACGGCGGGAAAATAAATACCGACGCCATAGATAACTCTGCCGGGGTCGATTGCTCCGACCATGAGGTGAACATCAAAATCGCATTCCGGCATGCGATGCAGGCGAAAAAAATCACCCTGGAAAAACGCAACGCTCTGCTCATCGAAATGACGGGTGACATAGCCGAGCTGGTGCTGCGCGATAATTTCCTCCAGACCCAGGCGATCAGCATTTCCGAATCGCAGGGGGTCGGGTTGCTGGAACAGCAGGCGCGGCTGATGACAAAATTAGAGCGCTTAAGCCTTCTTGACCGCCGTATAGAATTCCTGCCGAATGATGAGGAAATCGGTCTCCGGTTTGCCGCCAAAACCGGCCTCACCCGGCCGGAAATCGCGGTTTTATTCAGTTACAGCAAAATCGCCCTTTATAATGAATTGCTTGAATCCAACCTGCCGGACGATCCTTATTTCTCCAGCGATCTGGCGCTCTACTTCCCAGAGCGCATGCGGAAGAGTTTCGCGCGCGAGATTGAAGCTCATACTTTGCGACGGGAAATCATCGCCACTTTCGTTGCCAACAGTATGGTAAACCGCGTCGGTAGCACCTTCTCGCAGAGTATGATCGAGGATACTGGAATGCAGGGCTGTGACGTGGCGCGGGCCTATACCATAACCCGAGATATCTTCAACCTTCGGCCTTTGTGGCGGGAAATCGAGGCATTGGACGGCAAGGTGAAGGTGGAAACGCAGATTGCAATGTTCGGCGACATCGGGAACCTGATCGAGCGCGCCACCGCCTGGTTCCTGCGCAACAGTCCGCAACCGCTGGAAGTCGCAGCAATCGTCGGGGTATATCGGGACGGTGTGGAGGAAGTGGAAAAATCCCTGCATCGGCTGATGAAAAACGTGAATAAAAAGGCCTTCGAGGACCGCTATAAAAAATACCGTTCCGATGGCGCACCGGATGCCTTGGCGAAGAAGGTCGCCTATCTGGAGCCGCTTTCAAGTGCGCCTGACATCGTCAAAATGGCGCAATCGTCGAAGCTGTCGCCATCAATAGCGGGCGAAGTTTATTTCGCGCTCGGCACCAGGCTTTCGCTCGGCTGGCTGCGCTATTCGGCAGCGCGCCTGGCTGGGGATAATTACTGGCAGCGTTTGTCCTGCAAAACGCTCACCAACCAGATATACGACCAGCAGATGCGGCTTACCGGCGAGGTGATAAAATCCTTCTGCCAAGGTAACAAGTGCGAGATGGCGCTGGAAAATTGGGAGCGTTCTAACGAAAAACAGCTAAGCCGCTATTACACTCTCATAAATGACCTGAAAGCCCAGTCCGCACTAGATTCGGCAACGCTCATAGTTGCAGTGGATAATTTGAGTTCGATCAGGACGGTTTAGGTATTGTTGAAGACCAACCCGTCTTTTCTTACTTGCATTCGGCTAGAATCCTTGCAATTTTCTGGTGAATGCGGGCGGCAATTAATTCTCTCATCATCCTCTCTCTCGTACTTTTCCCCATGGGAACTTGGGCGGAAGGCATGTCGTTCATCCGCGATGCCGAAATCGAATCCTGCGTGCGTCAGATGGCCGAACCGATATGGAAAGCTGCCGGGCTGGAGCCGAGAAACGTCTCCATCCACATTATCGCCGATCCAAACATAAACGCCTTTGTCGCCGAAGGGATGAACATATTCGTCAACACCGGCATCATTGCCCACAGCGACGACCCTATGGTGCTGATGGGCGTGTTGGCGCACGAAACCGGCCACATCGCTGGCGGGCACTTGATTCGCCGGAAAGAGGAGATGGAGAATATCAGCACCGGCACTATACTTGGTATGCTGCTAGGTGCGGCAACGATGGTGGCTGGTGGCGGATCGGCGGGACCGGCGGTGATGATGGGAACCGGACAGGTGGCTGAGAGGAATATGCTGCAATATTCGCGTGTGCAGGAGGCTTCGGCTGATAATGCCGGCATCCGGTTCCTCGCACGACTGAAACTTTCGGCAGAGGGGATGCTGAAATTATTACAATATTTGAACAGCCAGGAAAATCTGTTTTACGATAAGCTGAATCCCTATCTGATGACCCACCCGCTTTCCAGGGAGCGCATTGAAAATGTGCGCGCCGCCGTGGAGACTTCGCCATATTCCAATAACCCAGCCCCGGAAAATCTGCTGAAATGCTATCCCAGGGCCGTCGCGAAATTGAAAGCCTTCATGCAGGAGCCGAGCGAGACTATGCGCGATTATCCAGAGAGCGATAAATCCCTTCCCGCCCGCTACGCCCGGGCCATCGCCTATTATAAGATACCGGAATTGCAAAAGTCGTTTGCCTTATTGGATGAAATCATAAAAGAAAATCCGAACGATCCTTATTTTTACGAACTGAAGGGCCAGATTTTATTTGAGAACGGGCGGATCAAGGAATCGGTTGCGCCATATCGCAAAGCTGTAGAATTGGCACCGGATTCGGCGCTGATAAAACTGGGTCTTGCTACTTCGGAAACTGCTATCAACCAACCGGAATTGAATAAGGCGGCAGTGCAGCAATTGAAGCAGGCGGTGCAGATCGAACCGGATAACGCCATGATCTGGCATCAATTGGCAACCGCTCACGGCCAATTGAATCAAATCCCTGAATCCATGCTGGCGCTGGCCGAGGAAGCGATGCTCGAGGGCGACAAGAAGGATGCCGGGCGGTTTGCCGCCATGGCGAAGAAAGGATTGCCGGAAGGCTCGCCCGCCTACATCCGGGCTGGAGACATAATCGCCGTGGCGAATCTCGATAAGAAAAAGGATGAGAAGAAACTGGGGTCCCAGTCAAGAATCCCGTAAAAACCCCTTGATTTTATTTAGGGTATAGTCAATCATGGCCGGTGTTTTCAAAAACCCCATAGGAATTTTATATGCGTAAATCTGGATTTTCCAATTTCCTGCTGTACGTGCTGATTGTTGCGGTCGGCGTGCTTATTTATAGCAACCGGCCATGGTCGCCTGGCACAAACAGCGAAGAGGGCGTAAAGAAAATCGTGGAGAAATATATCCAGGACAACCCAGAAAAAATAATCGCCTCATTACAGAATATGCAGAAAAAGCAAGCGGGGGTGACGTCTGAGAGTGCCAAGAAAACCATTGTTGCCTCCAAGGAACAGCTTCTGAACGATAAAAACAGTGGCTTTGGCGGCAATCCGGATGGTGACGTCGCCATCGTGGAATTCTTTGATTATTCCTGCCATTATTGCAAGAATGTTTTCCCGGATTTGAAAAAGTTGTTGGATGAGGATAAAGGCGTGAAACTCATCCTCAAGGAATTCCCGATACTCGGTCCGGATTCAGAAACCGCGGCGAAAGCAGCGATAGCTGTGTTCAAGCTCGATCCGAAGAAATATTTTGCCTATCATGCTGTGCTGATACAGCTTCCGGGCCAGAAATCCGAGGAGGTAGTGCTGGATCAGGCGAAAAAACTGGGCCTTAGCCCATCCAAGGTCAAGGAAGAGATGAACAAGCCGGAAGTGGCCGAAATAATTGCTGCCAACCGGGCGCTGGCGGGTAGCCTCGGCGTCCGCGGCACTCCCGGATTCATCATCGGCGGCGAGCTTATTCCCGGTGCATTGCCTTATGACCAGTTAAAACAGAAAGTTGATGAGGCGCGCAAGACCTCCGGCGGCGAAAAACCGGCTGAAGACAAGAAAGGTGGCGGCGATAAGGAAAAGTCGGAAGGCGAAACACCCCCGGCTGAGTAACCAAGGCCTGTCGACACTCAGCACGAGGTTGCGACAGGGGCCCACGGCCCTAGGCTGATTTAAGGATTTCCTCCAGCAATTTCCTGTTTCCCGCTGCGATTACGTCCCCGGATGAATCTAACGTGATTTCCTGGCCACGCCAATCGGCAAAAACCCCGCCAGCACCTTCGATAATTGGCCGAAGTGCACAGAAGTCATGTGGTTTCAGGCCAGATTCTATTACCGCATCAACCAGCCCAGCCGCCAGCAATCCATACGAATAACAATCGCCACCATAAACCGTATACCTGGCTTTTTTGCTAACGCTCGCGAAAAATTCTTTGGCCTTTTCAGAAAACAAATAATCTGGCGAAGTGGTGCAGAGCACCGCTTGGGAAAGCGGCAAGTTTTTTCGTGTGGAAATTTTTTCGCCATTCAAAATGGATTGGCCGTTCGCGCCTATCCACCTTTCTGCCGTTATCGGCTGGTTGATGATTCCGAGAATGGGAGTTCCATTTTTCAGCAGCGAAATGAGGGTGCCGAAAATTGGGCGTCCGATCATAAAGGAAGCAGTACCATCGATGGGATCAAGCATCCATGTATAATCAGATTTTGTTTGCACGTTCCCGAATTCCTCGCCGATTATGCCATGTTCCGGGTATGCCGCCGCGATGGCCATACGCATTTCTTGTTCCGCCTCTAAATCTGCGGTGGTGACAGGCGAAAGATCGTCTTTCGCAGACAGGCCATTCGGCTGCCGGAAATAGCGCCGGATGACACGGCCGGAAATATCAGCGAGTTTTCCGGCGAAATCGATGAATTCTTCAGGGCATTTTTTCATATGCTTTTATTTTTTTATAATGTATAGCCGATTAACCTAATATATTTATATTTGCAGGAGGAAGAAATGAAAAAAGGACAAGTAAAAAATTTTGCAGGTAGTTTACCCTACATGGAAAATTTTTTACGCCGTAATTTTTTCATTTCTTCCCATGCCCCGAGGGTTGCGGAGAAAATTGCTGTCCGCGGTGTCGAAGCGCTCGACCGGAGCGTAAACTGCGCTCTTCGCGCTTCTCCTAGCGGGGCAGCAATTTTCGTCACGCAACAAATGCAAATATATTTGGTTAATCGGCTATAACAAAAATTCCAACTATGAAAATCGTTATTCTCGGCAGCGGCGTGATCGGCGTCACTTCCGCCTATATTCTGGCGGAGCGCGGGCATGAAGTGACCGTGATTGAGCGTCAAAGCGGCAGCGGCATGGAAACCAGTTTCGCCAACGGCGGCCAGCTCAGTTATTGCCATGCCGAACCCTGGGCGAACCCGGAAGTCTTGCCGAAAATCGTAAAATGGCTGGGGCGAAAAGATGCACCGCTGGTTTTGCATCCGGGTTTTGATCTGGCAATGTGGCTTTGGGGGTTGCGTTTCTTGAGGAATTGCACCAAGGCGCGTGCGCGGTACCACACCATCAACACGCTCCGCCTGGCGCTTTATTCGCGTGAAATTATGAAATACCTACGCGGGAAAACTGGCGTGGATTTCGCGTTCCGGGATGCTGGAATTCTGCATATTTTCAAAGACGACAAGAACTTCGAGTCGGCGCTCTTGCAAGCCAAAATGCAGCAGGAATTCGGCGCGTCCTATAAATCTATGACTTATCAGGAATGCATGGAACTGGAACCAATGCTGCTTTCCGCCAACGATCGCATTATAGGCGGCATCCATTTCCCGCTAGATGAGAGCGGCGATATTTTCGCCTTCACCAGGCATCTCGCGAAAAAATGCCAGACGATAGGCGTAGTGTTCAAATATGATCACGCAATATTAGGCATCGACACAGTTGGTGACGAAGTTTCCGGGGTGCTGGCGGGCGACGGCGTTTTCACTGCCGATAAATATATCGTCGCACTCGGCTCTTACAGCTCGGTTTTTTTGAATAAACTCGGCGTCAAAACCCATATATACCCGATGAAAGGTTACAGTGTTTCGATTCCCGTGAATGTTGGAAAAGCTCCGCAGGTAAGCATCACCGATCAATCGCAGAAACTGGTTTACAGCCGACTCGGCAATATTTTACGCGTGGCGGGAACAGCGGAATTCGCCAAGTATGACACGTCTATCGACGAATTCAGGACGACTTCGATTCTGCGCCATGCGAAAAATCTTTTCCCGGAAGCCGGGGATTTTGCGAACGTCACGAAATGGGCGTGCCTGCGTCCTTCTACGCCGGGAGGCACGCCGGTTTTGGGCCGGACGAAATTCAAGAATCTTTTCCTAAACACTGGGCACGGGACTTTGGGCTGGACTTTGGCTGCCGGAAGCGCCAGGATTCTGGCTGATTTCATCGACGACAAACCGGCGGAAATCGACCTCACAGGATTGACGTTATCATGACCGAGCCGCAATTATACAGCTTTTTGGTACGCGAAAATGATGGCTCAGGGCGAATAGTAGGTTATTGGAGCTGGGGTGACGTGGCGGCGAAAAAAGTGATTTTCTGCCTGCATGGCATGACGCGCAACGGCCGCGATTTCGATTTCCTGGCACGTCGATTCATGCCGGATTTCCGGGTCATCTGCCCGGACGTGGCTGGGCGCGGCACAAGCGGATGGATCAAGGATAAATCCGGGTATCATAATTTCACCTATGCTGTTGATATGTTGCGATTGATCAGCTTTTTGCGGTTGCAAGAAATTTATTGGATCGGGACTTCGATGGGTGGGCTGATCGGTATGATTGTCGCGGCGTTGCGACCTGGAGTGATCAGAAAAATGGTGATAAACGACGTTGGCCCGTTCATCACAAAAGAGGCGTTAAAAAGAATCGCCGAATATACCGGGAAAAATGAAACGTTCCCGGACGTAGCGGCGGCTAAAGTTCATTTCAAAAAAATATATTCCCCGTGGAAGGTCAATGATTTCGCGCTTGAGCATATGATGAAATATGGCCTAAACGCGGTTCCTGGTGGATTCGCTATGAACAATGATCCTGGCATTGGGGCTGCTTTCCGTGATGAAAAAGGTAATTTGAAAGATTTTCCCGACATGGATTTATGGCAATATTGGGAAAAAATCACCTGCCCGGTTTTGCTGTTGCGTGGCGCGGAATCAGATATTTTATCTGAGGAAACGGCGGAAAAAATGACCCAAACCGGTCCGCGCGCGCGCCTTATCGAATTTCCCGGCATTGGTCACGCGCCGTCACTGATGGAGGAGGCGCAAGTGGAAGAGGTGAGTGGGTGGTTAAGGAAATAAGCAAATTGATTTGTCATCGAATATTTCCTTAAATATCAATTAATTAAAAAATTTTCCAATAATTAATCAACTGTTGTTAACGTTTTGTTAATAAATTCATGTTATTTTCATTTCTTAAATGAGCTTACACGGGGAGCGGTATTATGGTTGAACACGTTGTAAAAGTTGAAAAGAAAAGCGGCGAACTGCCAAGGGAACAACAGCTGGCATGGAAAATTGCGGAGATCGCCGCAAAAGCCAAGGATGTGGAAATAGACCCTGATGTGCAGGCAATGGTAATAAATCGCATCATCGATAATGCGGCGATAGCTATGGCGGCGATTAATGAACAAGCTGTATTAGTGGCGCGTGATAAGGCATTACAAACCGAGGGCGTTGGTGGGGCTACCGTTTACGGCGTTGATAACAAAAAAAGTTTTGGCTCGAAAGAAGCGGCATTTGCAAATGCTGTGGCCGTTAGGTTCCTTGATCAAGACGATACATATCTTGCAGCCGAGTATTCGCACCCGGATGATAATATATCCCCGTTATTGGCAGTTGCTCAACATATGGGGCTTAGTGGAAAAGATTTGATAAGGGGGATCGTTACAGCATATGAAGTGCATGTTTCATTGGTTGGTACGGGAAAAGGCACCGGCATCTGCTTGCATAAACATAAAGTTGACCATATGACGCATATTGCTGCCGGAACTGCTGCTGGAATTGGAGCCATGTTAAACCTTTCAACGGAACAGATTTATCATGCGGTGAATTTTGCAGTACACAATGCCGTTTCCTCCCGTCAATCCCGAAAAGGCATGATCGGTTCGCAGAAAGAGTTTGTACCAGGATTTTCAGCGGAAATTGCTATTGATGCTGTCAATGCCGCCATGCACGGCCTTGTCGGTCCTAACCCGGTATATGAGGGAGTGGATAGCATTATTGCGCAATTCCTTGACGGCAAGGATGCGCAGTACAAGGTTGATTTGATTGCGCCTGGCGAAAAAATGCGCAGGATATTGCTGACATATCCAAAAGAACATTCATTTGAGTATCAAGGACAGGCTGTCATCGATCTTGCCCTTGAAATGCGAAAGCAGGTTCTTGATAAAGGCGGTATCAGCGAAGTTGCATCCATAGAACTGCAAACCAGCCACCATACGCATCATGTCATCGGCACGGATGCTAATGACCCGCAAAAATCAGATTTGGAATCAAGCAGAGGAACACTTGATCACAGCATTATGTTCGCCATTGCCAGGACACTAGAAACCGGTGAATGGCATCATGAAAGAAGCTATCAGGGTTTAGTTGGAAACCAGCCTTTACAGGATTTGCTATTAAAAGTGAGAACTTCCTTCGATCAAAGATGGGAGGATATGTACCACGACCAAGACCCTGCAAAGCAGGCATTTGGCGGAAAGATGGTAATTACTTTTAAGGATGGTACTAAAATTGAGGCAGAGAAGGAACGGGCAAACGCGCATTCGTTCGGCTCTTCCCCATGGCAGCGCCCACAGTATGTTAGGAAACTTACTGATTTAACTACGGGTGTTGTTTCCGAGGCTGAGAGAACTAGGTTTCTGAAAGATGTTGAAGCCTTACCAGAACTTGATGGCGTTCGCCTGCGCGGACTCACCACCAAAGCGGATGTTGTTAAGTTAAAAGCACTGGAAACAACAGGAATCTATAGTGGCGGACAAAGATTAGGCCAAAGAAAAGATTAAGCGCGGTTATTATAAACGAAGTAAAAGTTTCACAAATTAGCTTCCATCTACTCCGCCAATTCTTCCTCGGCTCACTCCCCGCTAGTGATCCAAAATTAATCCCCCAAAACCGCGATGAAGGGGAGTTCGCGGAAGTTGTGGGCGGAATCCAGGCCGTAGCCGACTACAAATTTATCCGGCACCATAAACCCGACAAAATCGGCTTCGATCTCGGTTTCGCGCTTGCCAGGTTTTTCCAGGAATACCACGGTTTTCGCCGATTTCGCACCGCGCTTTTTCAGCAGGTTTTTTACAAACGCCAATGTGTGGCCCGATTCTAATATGTCATCGACGATCAAAGCGTGACGGCCTTTGAAATTTTCCCGCGTGTCGCCTATTATCTCCACTTTGCCAGAGCTTTTTTTGCCCATGCCGTAGCTTGATAACGCCATGAAATCAACCTGAGGGTGGATGCCTTCCGCGTATAACGCGCGAATTAAATCGGCGGTGAAAACAAACCCGCCTTTAAGCAACGAGATGATGATTAGTTTATCGCTCGCGATGTTTTCTGCCCGCAGGGCTTCGCCGATTTCCTGAGCCAGGCTGACCACGCGGCGGCTTATTTCGTCGCTGTTATAAAATACCGTCAATTTCTGCGCGGGAGGGTCTTTTTTTATCTGTGTTTGCATTAGCGGAACAGCATTTCCAGGCTGTTTCCCATATCTAGGTAAATTGCGGAAACTTTGGATGCCGGGATATCGCTTATCTTTGGTGCGAATGGGATTTTTTGCCCGGGATTCATATATTTTATCTCGAGCGGATAATTGCGCGATAGGAGCTTTTTGCCATCCCTATCTATGAAACTTATCAGAATTTCCGGCGCTTTCCTTATTTCATCCGAACTATTCACGATTTCGCCGTTTACCAGCAGTGTCGCCTTGTCGTCGGTGATTTCGCGCTGGTATTTCACGTCATGGAATTGCACCCCGCGCGAGGAATATACCCTGATTTTTTTCTCCAGACGGGGATAGTCCATCAATACATCATCGCCGAATACCAGCAGTCCGCCCGCCAGATTTAATATCAGTAGAACGATAAACAAGAACTTGGGAAAAGGCCCTATAAAAGACGCGACGGGCGGTTTTGCCGTCATCGGCAATCTTGACTCCCGGAATATGCTTTTGCCAAAGGTTGCTTCTCTTAAGTCTCTTTCTGGTGATTCGTCTTCAGGCGGAAACTGGCGCCAGATATGACCGCAATCGCTGCATTTTACCATTCTGCCGCCCGCGCCGATGGCGGCGCTGTCCAGTTCGTATCCGGTGTTGCATTTTTCGCAGGTGACAATCATAATCGTACCGTATAGTAGGATAAATTTTTAATATCCCGCAAGAGGATTTATGAAACTGGTTCTTCTCGACAGGGATGGGGTAATAAACGAAGATCAGCCGGATTTCGTGAAAACTCCGGAAGAACTGGTGTTGCTGCCCGCCGTTGGCGAGAGCATCAGCAGGCTGAACGAACACAATATACGTGTAGCGCTGGTCACCAACCAGTCGGCGGTCGGCCGGAAAATCATAAACGAAATGATGCTGGATAAAATCCATGAAAGGATGCGGCAGTTGCTGGCGAAAAACGGCGCAAAAATCGACAAGATAATCTATTGCGGCGACCACCCCGATCGTCCGACCGACCGCAGGAAACCGGGCGGTAGGATGTTGACGGAAGCCATGCTGCATTTCGATTCCGACCCCAACCGCACCATAATGATCGGTGATTCTCTAATTGACCTCCAGGCCGCAGCCAGGGTCAAATGCCACCGTATGCTGATATTGACCGGCAAGGGCCGGAAAACCCTGGATGACGGTATCCCCAAGGAGTTGCAGCCGGTGAACGTTGCCGTAACACTGATGCAGGCGGTCGATAACATCTTAAGCGGCCGCATTAAACCTAAGGGATGACGGGTATAGGCTCGTAATGGGAAAATTACCAAAGGTTTTGCTTGTTTTTTCCTGCATGGCGGCACTGCTATGGTTCGTAGGTTTGTTGTGGTTCGTCGAGCAGATTCCGCGCTCGCTTGGGCATAGCCGCTATAGTGACGCCGATGCGATAGTGGTGCTGACCGGTGGCGGCGGCAGGCTGGAATCTGGGATTTTCCTACTCGCCAACGGAATCGCTGGAAAATTGTTCGTCTCCGGCGTCAGCAAGGGTACCAGCTTGAAGACACTTCTTTCCGGTTCCGGCATTCCCAAGGAAATGAAAGAAAAAGCGCTGGCACGGCAAAACGATATAGTCCTTGGCTTCATGGCATTTTCCACCTGGAGCAATGCCTGGGAAGTGGCACGTTGGGCAGAGGAAAGCCGCTACAAAAAACTTTATCTCGTTACCGCTAATTACCATATGCCGCGTGCTCTCTTGGAATTTCAGTTGACAATGCCCGGCGCAGCTTTCTATCCCTATCCGGTGTTTCCCCAGGATTTTAAACCGGAACAATGGTGGCGGCATTACCCATCGCTCAGGCTCGTCATTAGCGAATATGATAAATATCTGTGGGCTCGGGCACAGATATATTTTGAATGATGATTCCCATCCTCCGCTCCGCATTATTCAATATTGTTTTCGCATTATGGACGGCTTGCATCGGTATCGCCTGCCTTTTGCTATTGCCGCTGAAAAACGGCGCTTTCCTGGCCGGGAAAACCTGGGCGCGGGGCACGCTTTTTTTCCTGAAAATAATCTGCGGCATCACATACGAAGTGCGCGGGTTAGAAAATATCCCGCTTGGGCCCGTTATCATAGCTTCTAAGCATCAGTCAGCCTGGGAAACCATTGCTTTTTTTATATTTTTTACCCGGCCGGTTTACATATTGAAGCGCGAGCTTTACCTGGTTCCGGTGATAAATTTTTACATATGGGCAATGGGCGCGGTGGCCATCAACCGAAAATCCGGGGCGAAGGCAATGCGGAAAATGCTGGCCGATTCGGTCACGACTTTGCAGAAAGGCAATTCCATCGTGATTTTTCCGGAGGGCACCAGGATGGTTCCCGGAGCCACACCGCATTATCACAGTGGAATCGCCGGAGTTTACCAGCGTGCGGGCGTCAGTGTAATTCCGGTTGCCCTAAACTCCGGGTTGTGCTGGCCAAAAAATTCTTTTCTGAAAGAACCTGGGGAAATAATTATTGAAATATTGCCGGAAATACCGCCGGGACTAGAACAAGGTGAGTTTATGCGAGTGCTAGAGGAGAGGATAGAAGGGGCGAGCAGGAGATTGAGAGTATGAGCAAAAACTTCTTCTTTGCTTATACTCTTAGATTCTCAAACTCTTATCATCAAACATCCAGATTCACCACCTTCAGTGCGTTTTTCTGGATAAAATCCTTGCGCGGTTCCACCACTTCGCCCATAAGGGTCGAGAAAATCGCATCGGCTTCCTCGGCGCGGTTGACGTTGACTTGAATCAGCGTCCGCGCGTCCGGGTCAAGCGTGGTTTCCCATAATTGCTCGGCATTCATTTCGCCAAGCCCTTTAAACCGCTGCACCGAAATTCCGCTGCGGCCCAGATCGTTTATCGCGTTCGATAATGCGGCCGGACCGGCAACGGAATGTTCGTTGTTCTTGCGCTGCAATAGTGCAGGTTTCGTGAATATTCCAGCCATTTCTGTGCTAAGCGAGTGAAGCTCATCGGCATCATGGCCTTTGAAGATATTTTCCTCAAGTACGTATTTTTCTGTCACGCCGCGCAGCGTTCGGGATAACAGAATTTTATTTTCCTGTGCTAAGATTTCCCATTTGGTACGACTGGAATCGGTGGATAATTTTTGCTCCAATATCGCTGCTTTTTCCGCGATGTTTTTCTTGGAATCGAATGCGCCGGAAATCGCTGCCGATTCCAATATATTCGCCGGGAGTTTGCGTGCCACCTTGGCGATAAGCGCATTGAAACGCCTGGCTTTCAGGACAAAATCATGCAGATCATTCCCGGCGATTTGTGTTCCAGTCGCTGATTTCAATATCGATCCTTCAATTGCGCTTGCAAGCACGTGCTCCTCCAGCGCCTGTTCGTTTTTCAAATATACTTCGCTAGTGCCGCGTTTGATTTTATAGAGCGGTGGCTGGGCGATATATAAATATCCCTTTGCGATGATGTCCGGCATATGGCGGTAGAAAAAAGTCAGCAGCAGCGTGCGGATGTGGGATCCGTCAACGTCGGCATCGGTCATGATGATGATTTTGTGATAGCGGGTTTTTTCGATGTTAAAATCTTCCTTGCCGATTCCGGCGCCGATCGCCGTTATCAACGTGCCGATTTCCGCTGAGCCCAGCATCCGGTCAAACCTGGCCCGCTCGACGTTTAATATTTTTCCGCGCAGTGGTAATATCGCCTGGAACGCCCGGCTACGCGCCTGCTTGGCCGAGCCACCCGCCGAATCGCCCTCGACGATGAAAAGCTCCGATAGTGCCGGGTCGCGCTCCTGGCAATCGGCCAGTTTGCCGGGAAGGGAGGAAATATCCAACGCGCCCTTCCGTCGCGTCAATTCTCGGGCTTTCCTGGCTGCTTCGCGTGCTGCCGCGGCTTCGTAGGCCTTACCGATGACGATTTTCGCCTCCTGCGGATGCTCTTCGAACCATTGAGATAATTTTTCATTCACTACGTTCTCCACCACCGTCCGCACTTCGGAACTGACCAGTTTATCCTTGGTCTGAGAGGAAAATTTTGGATCGGGAACTTTCACCGAAAGCACGGCCGTCAATCCTTCGCGCAAATCCTCACCCGTAAGCGCGATTTTTTCTTTTTTGCCAAAACCTTCTTTAGTGGAATATGAATTGATGACACGGGTCAGCGCCGCGCGGAAACCCATCAAATGCGTTCCGCCGTCGCGCTGGCGGATGTTGTTGGTGAAGCAGACGACGTTTTCGTGGTAGCTATCGTTCCATTGCAGCGCCAACTCGACGCCCATATTATCTTTTTCGGTGTCGATGATGATGGTCGGATGCAATTCTTTTTTGCTGCGGTCTAGGTATAAGACGAATTCCTTTATTCCACCTTCATACATCAGGTCGGAGACTTGCTCTTCGGCTCCGCGCGGGTCTTTCAGCACTATGTGAACGCCGGAATTGAGGAATGCTAATTCGCGTATGCGATGCTCCAGCGTAGTGAAATCGTACTCGGTTTTGGTGAAGGTTTCGGTCGAGGGCAGGAAGGTAATTTTCGTACCGCGCTTGCCACCGGAATCGCCGATCATTTTCAATGGTGCTTCCGCAACGCCGTCGGCGAATTTCATGAAATATTCTTTTCCATCGCGCCAAATCGTCAGTTCCAGCCATCTGGAAAGGGCGTTCACCACTGATATGCCGACGCCATGCAATCCGCCGGAAACCTTATATGAATTCTGGTCGAACTTGCCGCCGGCGTGAAGTTGCGTCATGATGACTTCCGCTGCTGAAACGCCTTCTTCCTTGTGAATATCGACTGGAATGCCGCGCCCATTATCTGTCACCGTTACCGAGCTGTTGGCGTTTAAAACCACTTCGATCAGGTTGCAATGCCCGGCCAGCGATTCGTCGATCGAATTATCCAGCACCTCATAAACCATGTGGTGCAGACCCGAGCCGTCATCGGTATCGCCGATATACATGCCCGGGCGTTTGCGGACAGCATCCAGCCCCTTCAGAACTTTAATCGATTCCGCGCCGTAATCGTTGGTGTTGACGTCTTTTTCTTGCACTATTGAGCTCATATTTAATTAATCCTGTTGTCATTCCCGCAAAGGCGGGAATCTATATTCCAGAGGCTTCACGGTTTGTTGCGCGATGAATTCCCGACTAAGGACCTTTGACCCTCCCGGGAATGACAATGCAGTTCTAGCAAATTACCGAGTCATGTACACTAAAAAACTGCATTTTTCCGGCGAAATTTTTGAAAAATTTTGGGTGGGTGGCTGTCATCCAAGCTTGGATACCCAAACTGGCGATTTGCCCAAATAATTCTTCCCTTCTTTCATCATCCAGATGTGCTACGATTTCATCGAGCAGCACTACCGGGGCCGCATTGAACCAGGTGGCTTTCGCCCGTGCTGCTCCCAAAATTATCGAGAGCAGGAGCGCTTTTTGCTCGCCCGTCGAGCAATTTTCTGCCAACGCGCCGTTTTCCGCATAAACCACCGAAAAATCGCTGCGATGCACTCCATAATTGGTGCGGCCGCTGAAAAAGTCTAGCTTTCTTGCCTCCTCCAACTTGGCTTTAAAAAACTCCTCTAATTGCAGAGCTGGCATTTTCGGAAAATTATCCTCAACCAAACCCTTCACCTCCATCCGCGCTCGCGGAAACCGGGAATCGAATTCGGCCAGCGCTTTTCCTATATATTCGAGCGCTTCCAGTCGGCTCGCCGCTATTGCCACCGCCTGTTCCGCCATCGTGCTTTCGGTAGCGGAAAGCCAGATTTCGTCAGGATTTTCCTTAAGCAACCGCCGACGCTCGGCACTGTATTTTTCATAAACGCCCAAGCGTTTCGGATGTCCATAGTCGAAAAGCATGGTCAGGCGGTCTAGGAACGCCAGACGTGTCCTCCGACCCTCGGTGAATATATGGTTCATCTGTGGGACGAAATAAATGAGGGAAAAAGCAGATTCCAGTGCGCTGGAATTTCTTTTTATTTCGCCGTCGATTTTTATGATGCGTTTGTCGATGTTATCACGCGATGTTTCGCGCGCGGTGCTGATAACGGTTTGATTTTCGCCTAGGTTCACTGCTGCGTTTATGGCCCAGCCGAAGACGTTATATGGCGAATCGGATTTTTGCCGCTTATCGATTTCCGAAAGCCGTGCCATACGTAGCCCCCGACCGGAGGCAAGCAGCGAAACGGCTTCGAGAATATTGGTTTTTCCAGATCCGTTAGGCCCGGTTATCACAACCGGTGAGGGATCGAACTCCAATTTCAAATGATCGTAGCTGCGAAAATTGGTGAGGGTAAGATTCGATATCCAGAAGGCGCTGTTCACACCCGCATTGGCATTATCACGTAAAGCGCGGTAACATCCGCTGGGTCGCGCACCAGTGCGGGTGAGGTGGAATCGGAAAACAGGAACTGCGCGGTTTCGCCCTCCAGTTCTGCCATCATTTCCAGCACGTAGCGGAAATTGAACCCGGTTTCGATGGTGTCGGCAGAATAATTCACCGCGATTTCCTCAGATGCCGTGCCGCTGTCCTGGCTGTTGGCGGAGAGCGTCAGCTTGCCTTTTTCCAATGCGAATTTAATTGCCCGGTTTTCGGTAGCAATGGTGGAAACGCGGTCAACCGCCTGGGCCAGTAATTTGCTGTCCACTTCCATCAATTTATTGTTTTCCTTGGGGATAACTTTTTCGTAATCGGGGAAAGTGCCGTCGATCAGTTTCGATACCAGCGTAATATTGCCGGAATCGAACTTTATCTTGGTTTTCGAGAGGGAAATATTGATTATCTCCCCCCCCTCGTCGGAGATTTTTTTCACTTCGATCGCGGTTTTGCGCGGGATGATGATGCCCGGCATCCCGGCCGCGCCGCCGGGCAGCGGCACTTCGATGCGTGCCAGTCGGTGCCCGTCGGTCGAAACCGCGCGGAGCGCCTGGGTATCTGGGGTGATGTGCAGGTAAACGCCGTTCAGGTAATAGCGCGTTTCCTCGGTAGAGATGGAGAATCGCGTTTTCTTAATCAGCGCGTTGAATTCCGCCTTGCTCAAAGAAAAATGGTGGGTGAGCTGGCCTTCCGAAATCACCGGGAAATCGTTGGCAGGCAGGCAGGAAAGCCGGAATTTTGAATTGCCGGATTTTACCTTAAGCTGGCCGCTCTTTTCCGCGTCTAGCGAAAGCTCGATTTCCGCGCCCTCGGGAAGTTTTCGCACTATGTCGTAAAGCGTGTGGGCGGGAACCGTAACTGCGCCTTCCTTGGCAATTTTCGCCTCGACTTTTTCACTGGCGGCGATATCCATATCCGTCACCGTCAAGGCCAGATGGCTGCCGTGCGCCTCGATTTTCACGTTGGAAAGGATCGGGATGGTGTTGCGCTTTTCGACTATGCTTTGCAGCCGGCCGAGTGAGCGCAGGAAAGCAGCGCGGTCGATGGTCAGCTTTATATTGTCGAAATTTGCCAAATTGACGTTGGCGGCGGCGGATTTTGCTGGCATAATTTTTACCGTTGTAATTCTTCGGGGAGATTACAACGTTTTTTTATAGGTGCCAATAGAAAAAAGCAGAGGGGCAGGGGTCAGGGGATCGGGAGGGGTTGGCAAAAAAACCCTACCTCTAATTCTGCAAAATCCTCTGAAGCAGCGCCAGATCGTCTGAGAGTTCCTTGGTTTCTTTGGCTAGCGCCTCGACTTTTTTTATCGCATGGATAACGGTGGTATGGTCTTTCCCGCCGAAATTACGTCCGATTTCCGGCAGGCTTAAGGTCGTAAGCTTTTTCGTCAGATACATGGCAATTTGCCTGGGCCGCGCGATTGAACGCGAACGCCTGGCCGAATTCAAATCCGACATTTTAATGTTATACCTGTCGCAGACTTTCTTTTTTATATCCTCAATGGTGATAGTGCGGATATTGGAGCGCAGCAGATCCTGTAATATTTCCTGGGTATTCTCCAGGCTAATTTCACGGCCGAACAGGTTGGAATGGGCGATAACCTTGTTTAGCGCGCCTTCCAACTCGCGCACGTTGGAAACGATCCGGTGCGCGAGGAATTCCAGCACCTGCTTCGGCACTTCCATCTTCAATAATTCCAACTTCGATTGCAAAATGCCAAGCCGGAGTTCGTATGTTGTAGTGTTGACGTCAGCGACTAAGCCCCAGCCCAGACGCGAGCGGATTCGCTCCTCAATGCCTTCGAGATCTGAGGGCGAGCGGTCGGCAGAAATCACCAACTGCTTGTTTTGGTCGATCAGTGCATTGAAAGTGTGGAAGAATTCCTCCTGCGTCGAATCCTTGCCGCCGATGAATTGCACGTCATCGATCATCAGCACGTCCACAGAACGGAACTGTTCCTTGAACGACATTATATCCTTGTTGCGCAGCGCTCGGATGAACTGATACATGAACTTTTCCGCTGAGAGATAAACTACCTGACGCTCTGGGTTGTTTTTTCTGATATGCCAGGCAATGGCATGCATTAAATGCGTTTTACCGAGACCAACACCGCCATAGAGAAACAGTGGATTGCTGCCGACATTCACCTCTTTTGCCTCCGCGACGCTTTGCGATGCTGCATGCGCCAACTCGTTGGGTTTTCCGACTACGAAATTCTCGAACGTAAATCGTGGATCAAGCGGCGAACCGAGTTGTTCCGCGCTGGTGCGGATGGAAATATCTACGATGTTGCTGTGTTGCGGCAGATCGTTCAGCGGCGGCTGCTTTTCCTGGATTTCCGTCCGCACCAGTATGTCCAGGCTGTGAATGGAAGAATCCTCCGCACTCAGGGCCGATTTTATCTCTTCCGCGTAATGCGCCTCTATCCAATCCCGGATGAATCGCGTTGGAACCGAAGCCTCGACCTGCCCATTACCATAGCCGACCAACTTTAAATGCTTGAGCCAACTATTGAACGCTGCTTCGCCGAAATGCGTTTTTAATTTCTTTAGCGCCTCGGAGAATTTGTCCGCGCCCGAATCAACCTGGATAGCGGTGTTAATCATAATGTCGCACGCCATGGCAGGGAATTCTTCCAGCCACCTTCATAGCCGTCATATATATTGTAGCAATTCCGGTATCCGCGCGCGGCCATCAATTCCGCCGCCGCCCGGCTGCGCCCGCCGCCCTTGCAGATAAACAATAGCGGTATCGATTTATCCTTAACTTTATTTTCCATTTCGCGGGCGAAATTTTTATTTACCTGCATTTCTGGATAGCTGCAGAAAGTTATGCTCAACATCTTCGATTTTTCGACATCCGGCTGGCCGACTGCTGCCCATTCATCTTTCGTCCGCACATCCACCAGCAGTGCGCCAAATGTTCTCTCGAGCAATTTCCAGGCAGTTTTGGAATCTATATCGCCAGCGTAGGAATCGTTTGGCATTGGTTGGGCGGGCATGTCTAAAAATAATTTATTTAAGGGAAGGACAAACTACGCCGAAAAGATTTTTCGTAAACCAATTTTATTTGTGCTTTTGGCAAATAAATTTATTGACAATGAATGATTTGAATTTTTTCAGATGTTTAAACCGCAACCAGCGCGCAAGCGACTTTTCTTTCCTCGGCAAGCAAGATGTTATAGGTGCGGCAGGCGGCGCCGGTATCCAAGGTTTCCAGCGCGATCCCGGCCGATTTCAATGCCTTAGAAATTTCCTCGGACGGAAAAATAATTTTCGCGCCCGAGCCAAACAGCAATATTTCAATTTTATCTTTCTTGGCGATGATTTCAGAAAAATCCTCGCCATCCCAGAGGGTAGTGTGGTCGGGAAAAACAATTACTGACGAATTATACCTTCGCCCGCTGACAATGAACCCGCCATTGCCGTATGTGGTGATGACTTGTTTTTCTTTCGGAATTAGGGGGGTGATATCTACCATAGGTTCTAAGGGCTAGGTTCTAGGGGCTAATAACACCTAACACCTAGAACCTAAAACCTCAAATCGGAATTCTCTTCGGCTTGGCTTTCCTGAGCCACGTCACCACCATCAGCCGCGTCAGCATTATCGCGGTGAACAGCGATGCCATGATACCAATCGTCAGCGTCACCGCGAAGCCTTTAACCATCCCGGTGCCGATTATATATAGTATAACCGCCGAAATCAGGCCGGTGATGTGGGTATCGATGATGGTCTGAAACGCATGGCGGAACCCGTGATCCACCGCCGCAATTGGCGTTTTTCCGGAGCGGATTTCCTCGCGTATGCGTTCATAAACCAACACGTTGGTATCGACCGCCATGCCGAGCGTCAGTACGATTCCGGCGATTCCTGGCAACGTCAAAGTCGCTTGGAACAGCGTTAGCGCCGCAATCAGCAGCATAACGTTTATCACTAGCGCAATGTTGGCAAACAGCCCGAACAGACCATAACTTAATATCATGAACAGGGAAACCAGCGTGGTTCCGATCAGCGCCGCCTTGGTACCGGCCTTGATGGAATCGGCGCCGAGTGATGGCCCAACAGTCCGCTCCTCCAATATTTTTATCGGCGCCGGCAGCGCCCCGGCACGGAGCAACAGGGACAGATCGCTGGCCGATTGCACGGTGAAATTACCGGAAATCATGCCCGAACCGCCCAGTATCGGCTCGCGTATCACCGGCGCGCTGATGACTTTATCGTCCAGCACGATTGCGAACGGCTTGCCGACATTTTCCCGCGTCACGTCGCCGAATTTCTTCGCGCCGATATTGTTGAACCGGAAATTCACCACCGGCATTGAACCCTCGAACGAGGCATGCGCATCCACCAGCATGTCGCCGGAAAGTATCGGCTGGCGGTGCACCGCGTAATTCCTTAAACTCCCCTGGCGGTCATGTTCCTCGCCGGTCAGCAGCCGAATATCCCCGGTTGGGATGAAATTTTCGCCAGGGAACGGATTGGCTTCGTCCATCAGGTGAAACGTCAGCTTCGCGGTTTGCCCAAGTAGGTTTTTTAAAGACTCCGGATTATCCAGGCCGGGAACCTGCAGCAGGATGCGGAGATCGCCCTGAGCTTGAAGAATCGGCTCTTTTGTGCCGGTCTCATCGACCCGGCGGCGCACGATTTCCAGCGATTGCTCGACGACTTTTTTCTTCAGGTCTTTAAGCGAGTCCTCGGAAAAACTTATAGAGAAACCATCGGAAACTTTATCTATATTCAACTCGCGAGAAATATCTCTTATCGCTGCCATCACTGCATCGGCATCATTAGGCTCGCGGAGCGAAAAGAAAATTTTGTTTTCCCGGACGCTAAGGTTCTGGTAGCCGATTCTTTTTCCATGCAGCGCTGATTTCACTTCCTCGCCCAAGTTCTGCAACTGGTCTTTCAAATAGGAATCAAAATCGATTTCAAGCAGAAGGTACGATCCGCCGCGCAGGTCTAAACCCAGATTGATACGGTTTAAATTTAGCGCACTGGCCAATCTCCCGCCAGCATCGCCAATGAAATTCGGCAACGCAATAACAAATCCTGCTATGCAAACTGCGAAGACCAGGAAGATTTTCCACTTCGGGAAATTAAGCATTTATTTTTCCGGTTTTACTATAACTTCGCTGATGGTGGATTTGACGATTTTCACCTGGATTTCCGGCGCGATTTCCACCAGTGCGATATCCGGCTCAGCATCGGCTTTCTGCACGGTGCCAACGATTCCGCCGCTGGTGATGACCTTATCGCCGCGCTTCAGGTTTTTCACCATCTCCTTATGCTCACGCAATTTTTTCTGCTGCGGGCGGATAAGCATGAAATAAAAAATTACAAAGATCAGCAGAATTGGCATCAGGCCGGTCAAATTCCCACCCAAACCAGCAAATCCAGCCGAACTCGCCGCACCGCTATCGGCAAAAGCTTCATTGATTAAAGACATAATAATACCCTCCTTGTTTTAATGGATGGAACATAATGGGTGAAGTTGCAATCGTCTAGTGCAGATAAACCAGCGGATCAACGAGTTTCTTTTTCTTCCGTAAAACCAGGTGCAACTGGGGTACCTTACGCTCTTCCGTTGCACCAATATAGCTGATGATTTGGCCCTGACCCACTATTTCACCTTTTTTGACTGCGGCGATTTTCTTACATGAATAGGCACTGAACCAGCCGCCGTAATGCTTTAGTACCAGTAGGTTTCCGTAACCTTTGATGTTGGTTCCGATATAGATGATTTCGCCGTCGGCTATGGCTTTTACTTCCTGGCCTTCGGTTCCCACTATGTTTATTCCATTGTTGAACATGCCACCATTCAAAGGCCCAAACTTAGCTGTTACCTTACCTTTCAGCGGCCAGATGAATTTCTGTGGTGTGAGTTTCTTAGGCAATTCCTTTGGTTTTACGACGATTTTAACCGGCGGCGAGGGCGCCGATTTCACGGCTGACGGGGGGACGGGACTAGATGGCAATTTCAATTCCTGGCCCTGATGTAGTTCATACGGTGATTCTAGATTATTCACCGCCGCCAGCGCCGGCAAATCCACCGCTAGTTTTTTTGCGATAATCGGCAGCGTATCGTTATCCTTTACTATATATATCGCCTCTGCTGGGTTGATTTCCGTAGGTTTTACCGGCGCCTCATCCGATACGGCACACGCGGCCAGCAGGGTGGCGAAAAAAATGCTGAGAAAAATTTTCATTTGTGTGGACTATATAACCATTTCACTATTAATTGAATCTGCCTTATTGATTTTCCGCAATTTTTTACAATATATTCTTGCAAATAGCGTCATAAAATAGTTAATAAAAGGTTAACGATGGCAAAAAGCCATGGAAATTTTTTATAAATGCCCAATACCGCATTAAAAATCAACCCATATCTCGACCTGGAAGATGAGATAAACCGGCTGCGGCGTGAGATGAATGCCGTCATCCTGGCGCATTATTATCAGGACGGGGATATACAGGATATCGCGGATTTCGTCGGCGATTCGCTGGATTTATCGCGCAAAGCGGCGGCGGCAAAGGCCGACGTCATCGTTTTCTGCGGCGTGAAATTCATGGCGGAAGTGGCGAAAATCCTTTCGCCACAAAAGCTGGTGTTATTGCCAGATTTAAACGCCGGATGCTCGTTAGAGACCTCATGCCCGCCCGCCGCTTTCAAAAAATTCCGCGAGCAAAACCCTGATCACATCGCACTCACATATATTAATTGCTCGGCTGAAGTGAAGGCGCTTTCGGACATTATCGTCACCAGCGCCAACGCCGAATCCATCATCCGGCAAATCCCGGAAAACCAGCCGATTCTGTTTGCACCGGATAAATATCTGGGAAAATACCTGGAGAAAAAAACTGGACGGAAAATGCTACTGTGGGAGGGAACCTGCATCGTGCATGAGCAGTTTTCTGAGCGAGAATTGATAAAATTACAGACGAATCATCCGGATGCTTTCACCATTGCCCATCCGGAATGCCCGGAAAACTTGCTGGCACGCGCCGACCATATCGGTTCGACATCATCGCTATTGAAATTCGCCGCCGAGCACTCGGGCAAAAAATTCATCGTGCTTACCGAGTCGGGAATCATTCATCAAATGAAAGCGAAATCGCCGGGCAGTGTGTTTTTCACCGTCCCCGGCACCTCGGAAGGCGCCTGCGCCACCTGCAACGATTGTCCGCATATGAAGTTGAATACGCTGGAGAAATTATATATGTGCATGGCGGCGAAATCCCCGGCGCTGGAGCTGGATGAAAACATCCGTATTGCCGCGAAGAAATCGCTGGATAAGATGCTGGAGATGTCTAAATAGTGTTATCATGAAAAACCAGAACGCACTCGAAACCCTCCATTACTGCATAAAAAAAATCCGCTCCGACGGCGCTGACAGCGCCGATGCGTTCATGGTCGAGAGCCGGGAATTGAGCGTCAGAACCCGGCTAGGGGCGACCGAAACCGTCGAGCGTTCAGAATCAAAAGACCTCGGCATCCGCATATTTTTTGCCACGAACAAAGGGATGAAACAGGCGATAGTTTCATCGAATGATGTAACCAAAAAAGTTTTGGACCGCATGATCGATCAGGGAATCGCAATGGCGAAAGCTGCGCCGGAAGACCCGTATGTTTCCCTCGCCAATCATTCAAAATCGCCAGAAAAAACAAAGAATTTGGAAATTTATGATGCAAAAGAACCCTCGATAGAAACTCTCATCGAAAATGCGAAAAAGACCGAGACGGCAGCGCTTAACGTGAAAAACGTTATCAATTCCGAAGGCGCGGAAGCGCATTACGGGCAAAATAAAATTTCGTTGGCGACGAGTAAGAAATTCGCGCATCAGTTCGATACTTCAAATTCTTCTGTATCGGTTTCAGTCATCGCCGGGAAAGACGGCAAAATGGAAACCGATTACGATTACAGCAGCGCCATTTTCTTCTCCGACCTGAAATCCCCAGAGGAAATAGGAAAAACGGCGGGTGGGCGAGCAGCAGCGAAATTAAATCCGAGGAAGGTTGCCACAGCGCAGGTCCCGGTGATATTCGAAGCGCGCATCGCCAGGGAGCTGGTCGGCACTTTTGCATCGGCGATAAACGGTGCGTCCATCGCCAGAAAAACCAGCTTCCTCAAGGATAAAATGGGAGAAAAGATTTTTGGCCCAGGCATCAACATCATCGACGACCCGGAACGGAAACGCGGACTGGCCTCTAGGCCGTTCGACGGCGAGGGCGTCACGGGCAAGAAAATCGTGCTGGTGGAAAACGGAATCTTGAAAAGCTGGCTGTTGGATATCCGCTCGGCCAATCAACTGAGATTGAAAACCAACGGGCGCGCATCGCGCGGCATTTCATCGCCTCCCTTGCCGCATTCCACCAACCTATACATGGAAAACGGCAAAATCCCGGTTAAGCAAATGATTGCGGAAATAAAAAACGGGTTTTATATCACCGAGGCGTTCGGCATGGGAATCAACATCATCACCGGCGATTACAGCCAGGGTGCTTCAGGATTCTGGATCGAAAACGGCGAGATTACATATCCGGTTAGTGAAGTCACCATCGCGGGGAACCTAGCGGAAATGTTTGCAAACCTGACACCGGCTAACGATTTGGAATTCCTGCATTCCACCAACTCCCCAACACTACGGATAGAAGGAATGACGGTCGCGGGGGATTAGTCAGCGCTTCGCTTTTCCCATCACGTACAATAATTTTTTTATAGCCAGATTGGCCATATTTTTCCGGCTCATGCGTGGTGGGGCGATCACGGAAACTTCTGTCATGCTTGCGGTATCGATGGCGCTAACCTTCACCGAATTGCCGACTTTTCGGTATTCTATTATGTATCCTTCGTCGCTCATGCACCCTTAATAACAGGAACAATAGTTTATTGACAATACCGCATAATCGACTGATATACTCAAGTTTTTAGAGGGGATTTAGCAAATTGATTCCGCACGTCCTACCAGTTTATAACCGTTCGTCTTTAAGCTTCACCCACGGCAAGGGTGTATGGCTTTATGCCGAAAACGGCCGGAAGTACCTAGATTTCGCAGCTGGAATCGCTGTGAACGCGCTCGGTTATTCGCATCCGAAATTGGTGCGGGCGCTAACTCGGCAGGCGAAAAAATTCTGGCACCTTTCTAATTTATACCAAATCCCTGGGCTGGATGAATTAGCGGGGAAGCTCACTGGGAACACTTTCGCCGATACAGTTTTTTTCTGCAATTCCGGTGCTGAGGCGGTGGAATGCGGAATAAAAATGGTACGGAAGTATTTCGATGAAATAGGCCAGCCGAAGCGTTATCGCATCATCACTTTCAAAGGCAGTTTCCACGGCCGGACGCTTGCAACAATTTCCGCAGCGGGCGAAGAAAAACTGCTCAAAGGATTCGAGCCGGAGGTCGATGGTTTCGATCACGTGCCGTTTTTGGACATAGAGGCAGTAAAAAATGCGATCAACCCAAAAACCGCTGCTATCCTCATTGAGCCAATACAGGGCGAAGGTGGCATTCGCGTCGCACCGAAAGAATTTTTGCAGAATTTAAGAAAAATCTGCGACGAAAATGAGCTACTGCTCTTCCTTGACGAAATCCAATCCGGTATGGGTCGCAGCGGAAAATTATTCGCGCATGAACTGGCCGGAATCAAGCCGGATATCGTAGCAGCAGCGAAGGGAATCGGTGGCGGATTTCCGCTTGGGGCTTGCCTCGCCAATGAAAAAGCGGCGCAAGGGATGAAACCCGGCAGCCACGGCTCAACTTACGGCTCAAACCCCTTGGCAATGGCAGTCGGCAATGCGGTGATGGATACGATACTTAAATCGGGTTTCTTAAAAAACGTCGTGGAAAAAGGTGAGTTTTTAAAATCCCGGCTGGAGGGTTTGCAGAAATTATACCCATCGATAATCAAGGAAGTGCGTGGGGTTGGTCTGATGCTTGGCCTGAAGGTTGTGGGCGAGAGCAAGGATTTCACCGCAAAACTTCGCGATCTCGGATTGCTCACCGCGCCCGCTTCGGATAATGTGGTGCGGATATTGCCGCCGCTCATCGTCGAAAACGAGCATATCTACCGGGCAGTAGAATTGATTGGTCTGGCCTGTGCGGAGATAAAAAAATGAAAAAATCCCCAAACCATTTCCTCGATCTCGATAATTTTGACGCAGTGTCTTTGCGAAAGATCCTGAAAGCCGCGGAAAAGGTTAAGAAAAATCGCTACGGAAAACTGCTAAAAGACAAAAAAATTGCGATGATCTTCGAGAAACCCTCCACGCGCACCCGTATTTCATTCGAGGCAGGAATCATCGAACAGGGCGGCAGCGCGATCTCCTTGAATCATACCGACATCCAGCTCGGACGCGGCGAGACCGTCGCCGATACCGCACGCGTCATTTCGCGTTACGTTGACCTGATAATGATCCGCTGTTTCCGCCACGAAACATTACTGGAAATGGCGGAAAACTCGAGTGTTCCGGTGATAAACGGCCTGACCGATTACAGCCATCCCTGCCAGATAATGGCCGATATCCTCACTTTCGAAGAGAAAAAAGGCAGTATAAAAGGCAAAAACGTAACCTGGGTCGGCGATAGCAATAACGTGCTGAACTCCTGGATTCACGCCGCCTGCCGCCTGGATTTCACGCTTAAGATAGCAACGCCGGAATCGGTGCGTCCCTCTTTGGAAATTCTGAAATGGGCGAAAAAAAATAGTGATAACGTGGCAATTCTGTCTTTAAAAAAAGCGCTGGAAAACGCCGATTGCATTGTCACCGATTGCTGGCTTTCGATGGGCGAGGAACATTTGGACGACGTAATCGCGCGGAAAAAAATCGAGGAATTAAAAGCTTTTCAGGTGAATAAAAAACTGATGGCACTAGCGAAAAAGGATGCAATTTTCATGCACTGCCTGCCAGCGCACCGTGGCGAAGAAGTTACTGCCGAAGTAATCGACGGGCCGCAATCGGTAGTGTGGGACGAGGCGGAAAACCGGCTTCACGCGCAGAAAGCGATCATGCTCTGGTGCTTGGGAAAACTTTAAGCTACATTCTCCATCATTGGCGCTTTCTGTGAAATTTGATATACCGCGGCTTCCACTTTTGCCGGGCTTATGTCCCTCATCAAACTATCGCCAGCGTAGGATTTGAACAATTCCTGCCAAGATTTTTCCGATCTTATTACTATCGCTTTGTCGCCCCATGGCCCGTAAACCGCATCGTTGGTGGGGCCAAATAGGGCGATAGTCGGTATTCTGGAGGCAGTGGCCATGTGCATAAGCCCGGAATCATTTCCGATGAAAAGCGAGGCTCTAGACAATATCGCCGGCACGATTGACAATTCAGTCCGGCCGGCAAGGTCTATATATGATCCGTGTGGTAGGGAATTTATGAAAGGCAATATCCTTTCCTTCTCGCCTTCCGCCGCAAGTACAACGAACTTTATGCCCTTAAGCCGCGATTCTACGGAAAGCAGCCGCGACACCAGCTCAGAAAAATATGAAAGTGGCCACTCTTTGCCAGGCCAGTTTGCGGTCGGCGCAATTACTATATAGTTCGGCCCCGGCGGTAGCATGGACGCCGCCCTTTCTTGTTCTTCGTGGCTTATCCATAGAGTCGGTCGGGCTTCTCTGCCACTGACACCAAATAATTTAGCAAGCTGCTCGACTTTGTGGTTTTTTCTCCTGGGCGATGAGCGGTAAATCTTTCTCTTCTTGGTCATAAGCAAATACGATATCGGCGAATTTTTTAAATCCACCACAAGGTCCCACCGCTCCCGGCACACTTCTTTGTATAGTAACAGCCAGTGAAATTTAAAACGTCTTTTACGGACTGTTATTATCCGCTCCAGACCAGGCAGATTCTTGAATATCGGCTCGGAAATTTCGCCGCAGGCAACGGTGATTCTCGCCCCCGGATGCTTCGTAATCAGGTACGACAGCAGCCCGGTTGAAAGAACCGCGTCCCCGATACGATTCCAAGTAACAAAAAGTATCTTCATTCAATTACGGCCACATCAATAGTATAGATTAGAGTGGTTGGCTACAACTCATGGTCTCTTTATATCAATCCATTCGCCTTGAATGAATAATGCTTGGCGCCACCGATGACGATGTGGTCGTGAATTTGGATATTGACCGGAGCAGCGGCCGACATAATTTTCCTGGTCATTTCTATATCGGCCTTCGATGGCTCCGGGTCGCCGCTCGGATGGTTATGCGCTAAAATTATCGAAGTGCTCCCTAGTTCCAGCGCCCGTTTTATCACCTCGCGCGGATAAACGGGAGTATGATCAATCGTTCCCTTCTGCTGCAATTCATCGGCGATCAGGCGGTTTTTCAGATCTAGGAAAAATATGCGGAACTGCTCAGTTTTATTGTGACCCATGCTGGCGCGGCAATATTCTAGCAGTGCTTTCCATGAGCCGATTATCTGCTTCTTCTCGATCTCGTCTTTCAGCATCCGCAAGCAAACTTCCTGGGTGATTTTTAACGCAACTATAGCCGCCTCGCCGACACCCTCGATTTTTGCAAGTTCATCCGCATCGGCGCTTAGTGCCTTGGCTAGGCTCCCGAATTTGGCGATTAATTTTTTCGCCAGCGGTTTTACGTCATCGCGTGGCTTTGCGGAAAACAGGAGAATTTCCAATATCTCGTAGTCGGCGAAACCGGCTGCACCGATTTTCAGGAATTTTTCCCTGACGCGTTTGCGGTGCCCGAGATAATGCGGTTTTTCTTTCATGGCTCAAAAGGAATAAGGCGGGAAATTTAGGCCCTTCGGCGATGTGGTAAAAATCTCATATCCGGTCGCGGTGACGCCCAAACTATGCTCGAACTGGGCGGATAGTGAGCGATCACGCGTTGTCACCGTCCATTTATCCACCTTATTCAGCCGGGTTTCGTATCCGCCCACGTTCACCATCGGCTCGACGGTGAAAAACATTCCTTCTTCCAGCCGCACGCCTTCACCTTTTTTGCCGTAATGCAAAATATTTGGCGCGGTGTGAAAAACTTTTCCCAATCCATGTCCGCAATAATCGCGCACCACCGAAAACCCGTGTTTTTCTACGTGAGTCTGGATGGCATGGCCGATGTCACCGCTGGTTTTCCGCGGTGCTACTTCGGCAATTCCCAGCATCATCGCATCATATGTGATCTGACAGAGGCGTTTTGCTTTTATCGCCGGTTCGCCAGCCCAGAACATGCGGCTAGTATCTCCGTGCCAGCCGTCGACTATGACGGTGACATCAATGTTCACGATATCGCCGTCCTGCAATTTTTTTTCGTCCGGGATGCCATGGCAGATGACGTGATTTACTGATGTGCAGATCGATTTCGGGAAGCCCTTATAGCCGAGTGGTGCCGGAATTGCGCCGTTTTCTACGATCATGTTATGGCATAATTTATCCAGATGCTCGGTGGCGACGCCAGGTTTCACGAATGGTGCGATGTAATCCAAAACCTCCGCCGCAAGTTTTCCCGCGCGCCGCATTCCGGCGAAATCCTCCGGGGTATGGATAGTGATTTTACGAGCGTCCATGTGTTAAGCTTTATTTTCTCACCCGCACTTCTCTTGATGTGAAATGCTCTTTTATATATTCCTTAATTTCGTCTTCGCTAAATCTTGATAGTTTATCAGTAGAAAAATTTACCGCTCTCACATCTCGCAAAAACATATTTGTCTTTTTGAATCCTGGAATTCTGCCGTGCTCTACTCCGTCTCCTATTAATATGAATGTACCGCGTCCAATAGGTTCGCTTAAAAACACACTTCTATCGCTATTATAAACGGTTGTAGCGTTGCGATCATTTCCTTCAATATCTGGTCCGCCGCTATTTACACCAAAAAGCGCAGTCATTAAATGTGTGTGTGGCACGCTTTCTGAAGTTGGAACTCCTAGATCAACAAGGTGATTCCATTTTATTTTGTGTTTATACCTGAATTCTATGCCAAGATTAATTTCTTTTTCAGGTGGCACATAATATGAATAGTCATTGAGCATTTCTGCAGATGCAATTGGATGACCTATCATTCCCGTTATGGCAGAAAGTAACTGCGAACTTCTTTCCGCCCAAAGTGCCCAATTAATATAATTATAAATCCTATCTGGTGGTAGCTTATTAAATTTTCCTATCGGAAAGCCATGAATACATATTCCGGGAATTTTCCCTCTAGCTACCTCACTTATTTTCTCCGCTATATCGCTAAAAACCGGATTGGCATTATTAGTAAACAAATATGCTGCTGCAACCGAATGTAGATTATGACTATCTTTCAGAGACTTAATCTCATCTACCGGTGAGATGCTTACAAGCAATCTCCTGGCATCGGTTTTATGAAACCCGTTAAGGTTTATCACATAAGGATTATCGGTCATTCACGGCGATTATACCATCGCCACCGCAAGTTTTCCAGTTGGTTTAGCAAGAAAGCCCGGCGATTACATTGCTATAGTTAGTTCCGGCTTTCCTTTATCCGAATCATGGTTTCGGCGATAACGACTTTCACTTCGAAATGGTGGCGGTCGGGGTGCTTTTCTTCGAGTGCCACTAATTTTTCCTCAGCATCTTTCAGCTTGGCGCGGGCATCTTCGAGGATGATGTCTTTCACCGGAATTGCCTCATGCGCCAGCACCGTTAATTTATCACCGCCGGCTTCGGCAAAACCGCTGGAGATAAAAATGCTCTCCAGAACTTTCTCGCCCTCATAAATTTCCAGCACCCCGGGACGGATAGTGGAAATCAGTGGCATATGGCCTTCCATCACCCCGAAATCGCCTTCCTTGCCGGGTATTACAACCATTTCGGCATTCTGGGAGATGAGGGTTTTTTCGGGGGTTATGAGGTTGAATTGGAGCATTTTACCTTGTTTTACCCTTTAAAAAAATTTCTCTAGCCCCATCTATAATGATGCGATCAGGTTCTGAGAGTTTTATATTTCCCTTTTTCAAACTTGCCAAAATAATTGGGACTTGATCTGGATCTTCAAGAATCGCCCCCATTGAAACTGTTCCATTTATTTCCTTATAACCGCCTATTCCAATAGACGCCCTTCCGATACCGGCCAAGCCAAAGGCGATAAAAAAATCCTGTCTGGGATCTGGCGTTATCTTTATGTCATCGACGATACCGTCGAATCTAAGTAATAATCCTTTGCCCTCTGGATTTGGCCCCAGAAAAACAGCTATTTTGCCATCGCTATTATTCACGCCGCCTCTTTCATCAATTTTTCTGCCTTTTCCTTGGCCTCTTCAATATTCCCTACCATATAAAACGCTGATTCCGGCAAATCGTCGTAATCGCCGGCCACTATGCCTTTGAATCCTTTGATGGTATCTTCGAGGCTGACCAATTTTCCCGGATTTCCGGTGAAAATTTCAGCGACGTGGAATGGTTGTGAGAGGAAACGTTGGATTTTCCGGGCCCGTGCCACAGTTAATTTATCCTCTTCGGATAATTCATCCATCCCGAGAATGGCGATGATGTCCTGCAAGCTCTTATAAGTTTGCAGCACTTTCTGCACATCGCGCGCAGTATTATAATGCTCTTCGCCAAGAATTTCCGCCGATAAAATCCGCGAAGTCGAATCAAGCGGATCGACCGCTGGATAAATCCCGAGTTCCGCAATTTGCCGCGAGAGAACGGTTGTCGCATCCAAGTGGGCGAATGAAGTCGCCGGTGCCGGGTCGGTCAAATCGTCGGCGGGCACATAAATCGCCTGTACGGAGGTGATTGATCCTTTGTTGGTCGAGGTAATCCTCTCCTGCATCTGGCCCATGTCGGTCGCAAGCGTCGGTTGATAACCCACCGCCGAAGGAATCCGGCCAAGCAGCGCTGAAACTTCCGATCCGGCTTGGGTAAACCGGAAAACGTTATCGACGAAGAACAACACGTCCTGCCCTTCCTGGTCGCGGAAATATTCGGCGAGGGTAAGGCCGGTCAATGCCACCCGCGCGCGTGCGCCCGGCGGCTCGTTCATCTGGCCGTAAACCAGGGCTGCTTTGGATTTTGAGAGGTCATCCGGCTTTATAACCCCGGATTCGATCATTTCGTGGTACAAATCGTTACCCTCGCGCGTCCGCTCGCCGACGCCGGCAAATACCGAGAATCCGCCATGCGCCTTAGCGATGTTGTTGATGAGCTCCATGATGAGCACGGTTTTCCCTACACCAGCTCCGCCGAAAAGCCCGACTTTCCCGCCTTTAGCATAGGGTGCCAGTAAATCCACCACCTTGATGCCGGTGACGAGGATTTCCGATTCGGTTGATTGATCGATGAATTCCGGGGCAGGCGCGTGAATCGGTGCGAGCTGTTTGGTTTTTACCGGGCCTTTTTCGTCGATCGGCTCACCTATCACATTGATTATTCTACCCAATGTTTCCGGCCCCACGGGAACGCGGATCGGGTATCCGGTATCGCTGACTTCCAGGCCGCGCACTAAGCCGTCGGTGGAATCCATCGCGATGGTGCGGACGGTATTTTCGCCGATATGCTGCGCCACTTCCAGCACCAACCGCTTGCCGTGGTTCTGGCACTCCAACGCGTTTAAGATTGACGGCAACTCTCCCGAAGGGAACTGCACGTCAACAACGGCGGATATTACTTGGGTGATTTTTCCAATTTTGCCCGTATTTTTCGTCATAACTAATTATTACCCGATGATTCTTTGTAAATCCCGCCACTTATCTAGTGAATAGGCCAAGATTTGTCTACGAATTTCTTCCCATAAATAGATATTTTCCAGAAATTACCTCACGTTAACCATTTATTAACCATTTTATGCTTAAATACAATTCTTAGGCAGTATTTCAATATAAACCTTAAACAGCATTATGAAAAAACCCAAATCTTCCCCGGTAGCCTTTTTGGTTAATACTAGTAAATGGGAAAAAATAGCAAGAATGCAGGGATGGGCGGATAGTAATGGCTATGATGCAGTATTTTATCCTTCGACTGTCCTGAGCAGACCAATACACTCTGCGGAAGAAGATGCCGGAACGCAACCAGGCAACGCCGCCCAGAAAATGGATGAATTTTATGACTACTTAAAGGCTCTTACTCCGGATCTCCGTTCTAAAACGGCTTTGAATCGTATGTTATCCTCCGATTCAAAATTTGCGGGCCGTAGAATTATTCTACTTGTAGACGATAGCGGTGGCACCTTCATGAACTCGCCAGATGACTATTATTCGGGTGTTAAGGAGAGATTTCAGCAAGCTTTTTTCAACCTAAAACGCTTCGATTTAGAAAATCCCAAACAGAAAAAAGATCATGATTTGATTTTTGGATTGATAACACCTCCCGATCATGGGGGAAAAGCATTGATAAACCCTGAAAATCCCAATTTCCCGGGTGCTGAGTTGGTGCATCTATTATCCGCAATAGGAGGTGTCAAGAATGTAATACGAATGTTCAAGGAAGCCTGCGAATATGCTGGAATTGAAACTGACATAACGAAGACCAGGCGCGAAAACTGCCTGGTTTTCAATGATAAATGCACACTATTTGCAACATATTGGCAACCCAGACGCCCGTTCACTTATGGCAAATACGACTTTGAAAAAACCTTTGCTACTACTAGCGTTATGCGCTTTGATGAACCCAACGTACCTTCACCTCAATTTTATGATTACCTGATACCATGGAAGCTTTTTCAGAATAATTCTCGTAAAAGTCAGGGAGAATTGGGTGGCGATTATTTAACTCCTCATGTCAGGGCTAAGGCACTGGAAGAGTTATTTAAAACTTTGAAAGTAGCAAAAAATCTCCCTTCTAAAATCTCCCAGGGTATCGCACAACCTATCTCCATAGCAACAATAGGTAGGCCTACTGGGCTTATCGGAGCATTGTCGCATACCTGTAATGAAATAGGGATAAAGCTTCAGACCAGAACCATAGAGGATTCAACAAAACTTCCTGAAGAACAGGTTCTTGTTGACGATGTTCTTATTTTTCCAGCACGGCCTAATAACGGTAATGGAACTAATGGCAGCAAAAATGGTCATTCTGATGATGACCAGGAGATTTTCGATTTTCCGGCAATTTTCGATACATTGTCCCTTGCGTACGCCATGGTGCATAAACAATTGGACCCAACAGGACGGCAAAAAATGATACTAGCAGTAAACGAGAATGAATCGCGAACACCCCAGCTGGATTTGATATACGATATGTCACGTCAAGGCGCTTTTGGGGAGCACCCATCTCAGTTTCTAAAGGTGTGCCAAAGTAACAATGAATTATTACTTTATTTGAAAAGTCCGGAATTCCAGCAGTTCTCAAAAAGGTATTATAAAGTTGAACCTGATGCACAGAAAGAAGGGGAGATTAAAAAATTTGATTCCGGTCAATATATGTTGGGAATTTTCACTTCAGCCTCCCTTGAGGGATATTTCCACAGGATGAATTATGAATCAGCACTGAAGCTACTTGAGGCAAACATTGGATTGGTATTCGGCATCGCAGATCGCCCCAATGCGATGGGTGCAATTTACCACGCAGGACTAAAGTTTGAACAAAAAAATCCTGGACGGGATTATTTTGTAGGCGGGTCAAGCGTCCCAAACATTCTGACTGCGGAATCGGTGAGAGGAAAAAAGCCTGAACGCATAAAAGATGAAAATTTCTATCTCGCTCCCACCATAACCCATCGCATGAGATGCATAATTGGCAACAGCCACGCCATAGCCGTAGAAGGAGATGGAGGTATCGGTACAGCGCAGGAAATTCTAAAAGTCATTTACATGATGGTACATAATCGCGAGCTTATCCAGGGTAGGCCTTTGATAATCGAAACTGCACAAGTAAGAAACAGCGAGGCAAAACCTTTATGGGACAATCTGTTTAAGATAATGCTGAAAGGCCGTGATTACAGAACCATCCCGGAGAGCAAACTAAGGGAAAAAGGATTGTTCATAGTAGAGAACGATGAACATATGCGCGATACTGTATATGATCTAAGAAAAATTCTGGTAGAAAGTCTTGGGCGACCCAACCGATTTCCTAGCCCGTTCCCCAGCTAAACCGCCTCTGCTCCCGATATAATCTCAATCAATTCCTTGGTTATAACAGCCTGGCGCGTTCTGTTATACACCAAAGTTAAATCCTTTATCATATCTCCGGCATTTCTGGTTGCATTATCCATCGCCGTCATGCGGCTGGCATGTTCGCTGGCGGCATTTTCCAGTAGCGCCCGGTAAATCTGCACCGCTATATTCTGCGGCAATAATTCCTGTAAAATCTCTTCGGCGTTCGGCTCGTATTCATAAGGAATAAGCGCGGATTTTTCATCCTGTTTTACTTCCAGCGGAATCAATTGTTGGTAAGTAACTTCCTGTGAAATCGCGGATTTGAACCTATTATAAAAAATCCCGCATACATCGAATTCGCCATGGGTGTACATGGAAATTATTTTCTCAGCGATATGCTCCGCATCCTTGAATTGCGGGGCGCGGCGGGAAAGCCCGGTGACGGTTTCGACGATATCGTTTTTCTTGAGGCCCTCGCCGGCTTTTTTGCCGACGTTGAACAACCGCACTTTTTTTCCTGCGCTTGCCAATTCTCGGATTTTCACCCGGGCGCCTTTGATTATCGAGCCGTTGAAAGCCCCGGCCAGACCACGATCGCTAGTTGCGACAACTAAAAGATACGAACCATCCCGCCCGTTCCCAACCAGCAACTCAGGCGCATTGTCATTCCCGGAAAATGAGGCTGCGAGATTTTGCAGCATCTCTTCCATTGCTTTCGTATATGGCCTGGCATTTTCCGCCGCAGTTTGCGCGCGCCGCAGTTTCGATGCAGCCACCATCTTCATCGCCTTGGTGATCTTCTGCGTCGATTTAACCGATTTTATTCGGATTTTAAGGGATTTGAGATTGGCCATTAGAGAGTTCCTGTGATTTTCCTTATGACTTCTTTTTTAATGTTGCTTTGATAAATGAAGCAAACAGGGGATGCGGGGCGAAGGGGCGTGACTTAAATTCCGGGTGGAATTGGACGCCGATGAACCACGGGTGCCCGGGCAGTTCGATGATTTCCGGCAAGTTGCCGTCGGGCGAAAGCCCTGAAAATTTCATCCCTGCTTTTTCGAGTTTTTCCTTATAATTTATGTTCACTTCGTAACGGTGCCGGTGCCGCTCATAGATTTTTGCCATGCCATAAATTTTTCCTGCCAACGAGGCTTTTTCCAGCAAACATGGATAAGCCCCGAGCCGCATCGTTCCGCCTAGGTCAGCCTTTTTCCCACGTTTTTCTAGGGCGTTTCCGCGCAACCATTCGGTCATCAGCCCCACCACCGGATCACCGCATTCGCCAAATTCCGATGAGCCTGCGTCTTTGATTTTTGCCACATTACGCGCGCACTCAATCACCGCCATCTGCATCCCGAAGCAAATGCCGAAATAAGGAATTTTATTTTCGCGTGCGATTTTCACCGCGGCGATTTTCCCTTCCGCTCCGTCTTGGCCGAATCCGCCGGGAACCAGGATTCCGTGGGCTTCCAGCAGTTTTTTCTCCAGACCGCTATCCGCGTTGCGCGCATTTATCCATTTCAAATTCACGGTTACATTATTCGCAATTCCGGCATGCGCCAGCGCCTCGTTCAATGATTTATAAGAATCCTTGAGTCCCGTGTATTTCCCGACTACGGCGATGGTGATTTCATCTTTTGTCTCGCGAATATTTTTGATGATATTTTTCCAGCGCTGCAAATCCAGCCGTTCCTTAGAATCGATCTCGAAGCATTTTAAAACCTCACTATCCAGCCCTGCCGCATGATAGTCGAGCGGCACTTTATAAATATTATCGGTATCGAGCGCCGGAATCACCGCATTTTCCGCTACGTTACAAAACAGCGCGATTTTCTTGCGGTCAGCTTCGGGAATTTCGTGCTCGGAGCGGCAGAGTAGGATGTTTGGTTGGATACCAATGGTGCGGAGTTCCTTCACCGAATGCTGGGTAGGTTTGGTTTTCAGTTCCTTCGCGGCAGCTATGTATGGAACCAAAGTCAGGTGGATGAATATCGCTTTTTTAGGGCCAAGTTCAAACCCAAGTTGGCGGATCGCCTCGAAAAACGGCAGGCCTTCAATATCGCCCACCGTGCCGCCAATTTCGCAAATCACGAAATCCGCGCCCGCCGTATCTTTCAATATGAATTCCTTGATGAGATCGGTTACATGCGGAATCACCTGAACCGTGCCGCCTAGGTAATCACCCCTGCGCTCCTTCACGATCAATTGCGAATAAATCTGGCCGGTGGTGACGTTATCCCCGCGCCGGGCGTCGACTCCGGTGAAACGCTCATAATGGCCGAGATCGAGGTCGGTTTCCGCGCCGTCTTCGGTGACGAAAACCTCGCCGTGCTGGGTCGGGCTCATCGTGCCGGGATCAACGTTCAAGTACGGGTCTAGTTTTCTGAGCCGGATTTTGAACCCGCGCGCCTGGAGCAACGCGCCAAGGCTCGCCGCCGCCAATCCTTTCCCCAGGGAGGAAACAACGCCGCCGGTGATAAAAATAAATCTCGTCATTTAGCTACGGGAACGCTTGGCTCTCCACTATTCACCGGCACTTCGGCGGGTTTTTCCTCTTCGATCATTTTGTTGATTACTGAACCTTCAGTACCGGAATGCGCGGCAAGCCAGGCCAATAACAGGCAATTGGCCATGAACAGTGCTGCCAATACCGCCGTGGTGCGAGTGAGCAAATTGGCGCTTGCCCGGCCCGACATGAAGCTGTTGTTGCTGCCGCCGGAAAGACCGAGGCCATCGTTGCTTGAACGCTGGATGAGGATTATGCCGATCAACGCCAGCGCTATGAAAATCTGGATGACTAATAATATGGTTTGCATTTTTTATCCTTTAGTTAAACAGTTTTTCCGCGAATTCCTTCGCCTTCTCCTTTCCATCGGGCGCAAATGTGCCATCCTTCCCGATAGGGCAATAAAACGCACCTTTATATACCATATCCATATATCCGCAAGTGGCGGCGATGGGCGATTCAAACCCTGGCGGCAATTCGGAATCGGACCCGGTCGATATCACATAGCAGGTTTTGCCCTTCAAGCGCCGCCCCAAATCCTTGCGGATGCTGATTAAATCGGTGAAGCGATCGAAGAAGGTTTTGAGCTGCGCGCTCATTGTGTACCAGTAAACAGGCGTGGCGAAAACTATTATGTCCGACTCCGCCATCTTTTCAGCGATTTTCCGGAAATCATCATCGCGGTTGCGGTTATGGTAATCGTACGGCGTGATGTTTTTTTTCGCTAGGTCGATGATTTCCGGCCGGTGCCCGTTTATCACCGCATCCAGCGCTTTCCTGGTATTGCCGTTGTTTCTTGAACTGGCGAATAGAATTAAAATTTTCATACCGTCACATTCACAGAGTTTACGATTTTCCAGAATTCCTTGGGATTAAGGCTGGCGCCACCAACCAGGAGACCGGAGATGTTTTTGATCTTCAATAAATCCGCCGCGTTATCGCCATTCACCGACCCGCCATAGATTATCGGGATATTCTTTGTCGCCCGGACAATGAATTCCGCTGCCTGAGCGACTTCCGCATCCTTGGGAACAACGCCGGTTCCGATCGACCATACCGGCTCATAGGCGATGATAGCATTGCCGGGATTTGCACCAGCGGGCACCGAGCTAAGCAGTTGCTCACCGATTATTTCCAGTGTATGCCCAAGTTTCTTTTCCTCCGCCGTCTCGCCGACGCAGATTATAGGAATAAGGCCAGAGTTCAGCGCTCGTGTAGCTTTTTCCCTTATCAACTCGCTCTGCTCATTTAAGTTTCTTCGCCGCTCCGAATGGCCGAGGATGACGTAACTGCATCCGGCGTCTTTCAGTTGGGATGCGGAAATTTCCCCGGTATGCGCGCCTTTTTCATGGGCGGAACAATCCTGCCCACCGAGTTTTAGGTTTTTCAGCGCCTGTACCAACGGAAACAGCACGGTGAACGGCGGGCAGACGACTATATTGTGATTCCCGGCGTAACCCGCGATGGCGCGTGCGATTTCCAGGCTTTCTGCCCTGGTGCAATTCATCTTCCAGTTGGCGATGATGATGGGATTTGGCATAAGCTGCCGACTTTATAGAAGCATAAAAGGGTTGGCAACAATCAACCAACAATCCCTTTGAATATTGCCGCATCCCCGCTGCCGGGGAAAATTGTGTTTTCCAGCTTATCCTTCGGCGCGTTCAAATGCGCGTAGAGGATGGTTTTGAAGATGCTCCGCATGTCAGTAGTGGGCATCAGATCGCGGCCCTGGTATAAGTTCCCCGAATCCAGCCCCGGCCATTGGCCGTAAACCTTGCCTCCGTTTATATTTCCGCCCATCAGGAAAACCGCCGAGCCAGTACCGTGATCAGTGCCCTTGGTGCCGTTTTCCGCTACGGTACGCCCGAATTCAGTGACGACGATTATCACCGTTTTCCGCCATACCGGCCGTAGCAATTCCGGCAACGCGCTTAAGCCCTGCCCTAGATCAGCCAGCCGGTTGGCGAGCTGGCCGTTGGCGGTTCCTTGGTTGGCATGGGTATCCCAGCCGCCGGCCTCCAAAACCGCAACGCGCGGGCCGTTTTCTTGGGTTAAGAAAATCGCTGCCGCCCTGGCTGCACCATATAAATGATCGACGCCCTGCGCCTTGCCTGCCGATAATAAATCCTCCTCCGGCAGTGCGTTTTTTACTAGTGCATCAGCACGCATGGCTTCGGCGAAAGCTGGCCCGAGCGCCGCATCGTTTTTATAAAGCGCCGAGATTTTTTCCATGAAATTTTCGTTGTTTTTTTGGTTCTTTTTCGGTGCCCAGGATGCTGCCTGCAACTCGCCCTGCAATACCAGCGGCACCTGCTGGTTCATGGCGATGGCGGAAGTGGCATTGCCACCCATGGCAACCAGCGCCCGATTCAGCCAACCAGTATCCCCGCCCGGTTTCGTGGTGCCGTTTTCCAGCAGATTCTGCGCATCGAAATGCGAGCGCTCACGGTATGGCGTGGCAGCGGCGTGGATGATGGCCATCTGCCCGGTCTGGAAATGAACGAGCAAAGGCTCGAGCGACGGATGCAGCCCGAAAAATCCGTTCAAGTCAAGCGCCCCGTCAGGCTCGCCCGGCATGGCGAAGGCCAAACCTTTCCGCTGTTCGGCATATGATTTATCGGCATAGGGCGGAACGGCGGCGAGGCCATCTAGCGCACCGCGCAGGATTACCAGGATGAACCGGTTATCGGTCGGCAGATCGGCGAAGGTGAGCCGTGGGAACCCGGCTAATAGCGTCCCCGCTGCTAGTAGGCCGGTGGATTTTATGAAATTACGCCGGGTGAGCATATTATTTTCCCCGCTTCTCCTTCTTTCCTTCTAACATATCGTCAAACAGCTTGGCGCAACCAACAAGTTTTTTTCCAAGCCCTGTGTCAAGCCCATTCTGACAAAGCAAATTTTCAAGTACTTGAACGGCTTTCTTAGCAGGATAAGGTATGGAAAGAACCACTATATCTTCATCGGTTTTTGCGATAAAAGGAGCAGTTGGAAGATTTTCATTAATGAAATTAGTGGCCGCCTCGGGCGTTGTATTAGGACCAGGTTGCATTCTGAGCAACATGAAAATATTGATGCCGCCTTCCGACAATGGTAGGCTTTTGCCTTTTACACTATTGTCTATAGTTGTTCCCTTAAATATTGGCGAAATGGGTTCCGATTTCGCCTCAGACTTTAATTTCAGGGTTTCTATGGTAATTGTGCCTGGTATGATTTCAACCGGCTTAGCAATATCTACTAGCAACTGATTATTTTGGCCTTCCTTATCAGGAATAGCCAGCATCCGCAATCTTTCATAGGCCTTTTCTTTTTCTTCTTCTTTTAATAGTTTTCCTGGGAAATAGGCTGCCATATATATAAAAGGGAGCCGCTTTTTTGCTAGTTCGAACAAACATTTTGCCGGATCTTCATCTTCACGGACGACGCATAAAGTGCCGTCATTAAAATTCTTTGAGAAATTTCGAAGCTTACCGAATTGAAAATTTTCACTACCAGGCAGCTTGGATAAAAAATCTATAATATTAATAGCAAGGCTTTTTTCTGATTGTTTTTGCGTTATAAGATCAGAATGATACGCCCAGCCTTCTCCATTGTTAAACCAGCGATGAATCATTACCAATCCCTTACTCATAAATCACCTCTTCTGAAATTCCGGTGATGCTAGTAACAACGCCAGGCCTTCGCGCTCACCAGTGGCAGATTCTAGGGCATCCCTAGTTTCCTCCGATATTATAGGCGCAATCGCAAGCCCAGCCAATTCCTTATAACCATAACCGGGAGTGAGTTTTACCGCGGCGAGCTGCGCCCATTCGACACGGCGCATCACGTTTTCCGGCCCGGCGGTATCCTGCGCCACGTCAGGGAATCCAGTGGGCGAATCGGCGGTGAACGGCAGGCCACCTAAAAATTTCAGTGATTGCAGGCAATAATCCAGGTTCGGGTCGTTTTTCCCACCGGCCAGCCGCGCGGCGGAAATCACCAGGTCGTAACCGTTTTTGATCTTCAGATTTTTAAAACTCCAGGCATCAGGCAATTCCAGCAGCGCTTGATAAACCGATTTCAAATTCCCGCCGGTTTTCTGGAACGCGGCTTGCAGCTTGCCGACCGCCGCCTGCGGCGGATTATCGGCGATGAAATGCCTAGCAAGTTTAAACGCAATGTGATGCGCTGTAGCCGGATTCGCGGCGAAATCCTGTAAAACCGCTATGCCCTGCTTTTCGCCGTCACCCAAATAAGTTTTGCCGAGGAGGGTTTGGTCGCCCGGCTCGTGCCGGTTTTCTGCGAACTCGAATACGCCGGGATTTCCTGATTCCAGCCTGCCGATGCCCCAGCCGGTCAATATTTTGGCGAAATTGGTGACGTCTTCCTGCGTGTATCCGCCATCGACGCCGAGTGTGTGCAATTCCATGATCTCACGCGCCAGATTTTCGTTGAGTCCCAAGCCGCGCCTGATTCCCGCTTGCGAATCCGGTCCGCTTGACTGGGCATTATCCAGATACATCAGCATCGCCGGATGATGGTAAACCGCGAGCAATAAATCGGAAAAATTACTGGTGACATTTGGCCGAATCGCCTCGCGCTCGAAACTTCCGGCCAGCGCCGCCACTGCTCCTTTCTTTGCCGAAACCGTGAAATGATTGCTCCAGAAATCAACTAGCCTTTCATAAAATGGAATGCGTGTGTTTATTGCATGCTTGGCGCGGGCGCGGATTTCATCCAGGGCTATCTCTTTGATATTGGAGCGGATTTCTTGCTTGGATTCATCCCCGGATTTCCGCGCTTGCATTATTTTCACCGCATTGTCGCGGGAAGAAGTAAGTGCGGCGAAATCAGAAAAATCATCCTCCGGCCGCTCGATTTGTGTGAGCAACCACTGCATCGGCTGGCGAAAAACCTCCTCCGCATCGTCCGGTCTGGCGCCCATCCCGAACCGGTTGGCCGCTATGAACCCTTCCTTGTTCATGACCCCACCCTACTATTTTCACGCCGAAAAATCACCGGAAAACGAAAATACTGATTATTTTGTAACATTTATGACTATTTTTTAGGCAAAATGCATCGAATGGACACATAATATTCTGATTTATGATGATTATTATTCGTTAACGATTTATTAACTATCATCGTGTTATTATGCTACAATGTTAGTCGGCAATAATAAACGAAGGAGTGAGAAATGGTAAGTTCAATAAGTATGCTCCCGTCGGTCGGCCAGTTGCTAAACCCGCTAAATCCGGTTACTGGCAAGCCGCAAACCGCTTCCGCTCAAACAACCGGCCCTACAACGGCTAGCGGCAATACCAGCACCGGCGTTCTATCGTCGGCAAATAGCGTATCGCTCAGCCCCGATATATTGAGCTTGCTCCAAGGCACCGGTTCCTCGTCTGGGGCTGATCCGATTTCAAGACTGCTCGGCGGTAATAGCGGTAACAGCGCGGGCGGCAGCGTGACCAGCCTCTACACCAACTTGCTGCTTACTGCGGTCACTTCTTCGATATCAGGAGCTTCCGATAATGCGGCCGCCCAGAAATCAGCTAATTCGCAACTTACCACCGACCCGTTACAGGCAGTGATAAAGGCTTATAATAACGCAACCACCACAGCACAAATATCTCTCCCATCCCAATCCACGTCGGCATAATCGCAAAAAAGTTTTAGGTTGATCGCTGCCGGAGAGTAGCTACTATTCTCCACATGGCAAAACCCCAAATCCAATATGTCTGCCAATCATGCGGTGCGGTTTATGCCAAATGGGCGGGAAAGTGCGAGGATTGCGGCGAGTGGAACAGTGTGGTCGAAGAAAAGTCCTCCGCCGCATTTTCCAAAGTTTCCAACATTTCCGGAAAAAAAGGGGTGCGAGAAATCGAGATAACGGGGTTGGATAAACCCACCGATCTCACGTCATATGCACCAACCGGAATAAAGGAGTTGGATAGGGTTTTAGGTGGCGGTCTGGTTTCCGGCTCGGGTGTTTTGATTGGGGGTGATCCAGGCATTGGCAAATCAACGCTGCTGCTACAATTGGCTGCGGCCATAGCATCCAAGGGTGAGGCTTGCCTTTATATCACCGGCGAAGAATCGGTGGAGCAGATAAAAATGCGCGCCACCCGGCTCGGCCTTGGCAAATCGCCGATCGCCATCGCCGCTGCGACTTCGGTGAAGGATATCCTCCACACCATGAAAAAAGGATCGTCGCCGCGCGCGGTGATAATAGATTCGATACAAACCATGTATCTCGATTCGGTAGAATCGGCGCCGGGCACAGTTTCACAGGTGCGCAGCTCAGCGTATGAATTGATAAATTTTGCAAAGCAGAGCGGCGCGGCGATGCTACTGGTTGGCCACGTTACCAAGGATGGGCAGATCGCTGGCCCTAAAGTTCTGGAGCATATGGTTGACACCGTGCTTTATTTCGAGGGTGAGCGTGGTCACCAGTTCCGCATCCTGCGCTCGGTGAAAAACCGGTTCGGCCCGGCCAACGAGATCGGCGTTTTCGAGATGACGGAAAAAGGATTGACCGAGGTGGAAAATCCCTCGGCACTGTTCATTTCCGAATCTCACGGAAACGTCAGCGGCTCTTCGATTTTCGCTGGAATCGAGGGAACACGGCCGTTATTGGTGGAAATCCAGGCGCTGGTCGCGCCGTCATTCCTGGCCACGCCGCGGCGAGCTGTTGTTGGCTGGGACATCAACCGACTGGCTATGATTATCGCGGTGCTTGGGACGCGCGCTGGGGCGCAGATTTATGATAAGGAAGTTTATCTGAACGTTGCTGGAGGCTTAAGAGTCACCGAGCCGGCGGCGGATTTAGCGGTCGCGGCTTCGATTATGTCCTCTCTAGGGAATATTCCCCTGCCCGGCCAGACCGTGATATTCGGTGAAATTGGCCTATCGGGCGAGGTGCGGAAGGTGGCGCATGCCGACGTTCGGTTGAAAGAGGCGGAAAAGCTTGGGTTTTCCCGCGCCATCGTCCCTATGGGCACTAAACCAAAATATAAAACCAATAATGGCTTTATTTTAACCGAGATTAATCATATAAACCGGCTGAAGGAGTGCCTAGTGTAGAGTGCAGAGTGATGAGCACCTTATCACTGCATTTACACTCAGCACTCGGCACTCATAACTAGGCACTCGTAAATGGAATCTTCATTCAACGAATATGACGTAGTCGTACTGCTCGTTATACTAGCTTCGTCGCTATTGTCGCTGTTGCGCGGATTCATCCGCGAGTTTTTCTCGGCTGTAGCCTGGCTTGGCGCCGGGCTGATAACCTTCCTTTATTTTTCCAAGGCCGCGACCTTCCTAGGCGGATATGTCGAAAGCAAGACGGCGGCGAAAATCATCGCCATCATCAGCGTTTATATCGTATCTTTGATACTAATCCACATCATTAATGTGATAATCCTAGATTTCTCGCGCGAGGTGCGGTTAGGGGTGATAGATCGGACACTTGGCCTGGCATTCGGTTTCGCGCGCGGCTTGATTATTGTATCCATCATCCATTTTGCTATAATGACCAAGGCTGAGGGGGAAAACCGGCCTGAGCCTGCGTGGCTGACAGAAGCGAAAACCTATAACCTCACCGCATTCGGCGCCGGTATTTTGCAGAATGGTGCAGGAGATTTAAAAGCTGTCGTTGATGATTACATTCCTGGCGGTCACTCGCCGTCAAAAATCGACGCCAATGCTTTAAGCCGCAAACTCACTCCATCTTTCGCAGACGCATTGAAGGACGCGGAATATTCGAATACTGAACGCAACCAAGTTTTCCGCAAAGTGATAAAGGGATTACCGGAAAAAGATAAGGAAAGGCTGGCCAAGAAACTTGCTGATATGGGTGAAAAGCCGGCCTATGAGGAAATTTCGGAAACGACGCTGGAAATGTTGGTTTTATATAAAAAGGCTGACCAGGCCAGCCTGATAAAGAAGGAAAACCGGTTGAATGATGATGAAAAACCGATTCTCGACTCCGCCATTAAAGGGTTGCAGAAGAAGGTGATAAAAGATGCGCCAGATACCACTAAAGACGAGGATTTGGATATTGATCTTCCCAAGGTGGTGAAATAAAAATGCTGAAAAATGATTTCTCATTACACCCCTTTGATGACGACAAACTCCGCGAGGAATGCGGGGTTTTCGGTATTACCGGCCAGGCCGAAGCGGCGGCACATACGGCTTTGGGCTTGCATGCACTCCAACATCGTGGGCAGGAAGCAGCAGGCATCGTTTCTACCGATGGCGAATTTTTCCATAACCACTCGGCGGTTGGCTTGGTCGGCGATAATTTTAATTCGGCGGAAGTGATAAAAAGCCTCGAAGGGCATATGGCAATCGGCCATGTGCGCTATTCCACTACTGGCCGCAAAAATCTCCGCAACGTTCAGCCGCTTTTCGCCGAATTAGGTTTCGGCGGATTTGCACTCGGCCATAACGGCAACCTGACTAACGCCGCGATATTACGCGAAAAACTGGTGGATATGGGCTGCCTATTCCGCACCACGATGGATACCGAAGTAATCATCCATTTGATTGCCATGAGTGAGCATAAAACCCTGCTCGACGCGCTGATTGATGCGCTGAAGCAGGTGGAAGGCGCATATTCTTTGGTAGCCATGACCAAGGATAGCTTGATCGGTGCGCGCGATCCGTTCGGCGTCCGCCCGCTAGTTCTTGGGAAACTTGGGGATTCATATGTGCTCGCTTCGGAAACCTGCGCGTTCGACATCATCGGCGCAACTTACGAGCGCGAGATCAATCCGGGCGAGATAATCATCATCGGCGCGGATGGCAAAACCGAAAGCTATTTCCCGTTCCCAAAAACTCCCCAGAAATTCTGCATATTCGAATATGTCTATTTCGCGCGCCCCGATAGCCTGGTCGAAGGCAAAAACGTTTATGATTTCCGGAAAAGCATGGGCAGCCAGTTAGCCGTGGAAAACTCGAAACTGAAAGCTGATGTGGTTGTTCCCGTGCCGGATTCCGGCATCCCGGCGGCGATGGGATTTTCCGCAAAATCCGGCATTCCGTTCGAGCTTGGCATCATCCGCAACCATTATGTCGGCCGCACCTTCATCGAGCCAAGCGACCAGGTGCGCCACCTCGGCGTGAAATTGAAACACAATGCCAATTCGGCGGTGATTAAAGGCAAGCGCGTGGTGTTGGTAGATGACAGCATCGTGCGCGGCACCACTTCAAAAAAAATCGTCAACATGATGCGCGAAGCCGGAGCGAAAGAGGTACATATGCTGATTTCCAGCCCGCCCACCACCAATTCCTGCTTCTACGGCGTCGATACGCCGGAGCGCGATAAATTACTCGCCTACCGGATGGACGTGAAAGGCATGGAGGAATTCATCGGTGTCGATTCGCTCAAATTCCTGAGCATCGATGGACTATACAAAGCGGTTGGTGAAACCCGCCGCAACTCCGGCGCATCGCAATATTGCGATGCCTGCTTCACCGGCGATTACCCGATCCCGATTGCTGATAGGAGGAAGGATATATTGCCGTTGTTTGATCGGGAGCCGGTGAACTGACGTAGCCTAATGATCCTGTAATTTTATCTCTATCGGACCTTCGGCGCGGCCGTGGATGAATTGCTCGACGTAGGGATTGCCGCTTTTGTCAATTTCCTTTATTCCGCCCTGCCAGATGATTTTGCCGCCATAGAGCATCGCCACTTTATCGGCGATTTTGCGCACGCTTGCCATATCGTGGGTGATGGTGACGGTGGTGGCGCCGAGTTCCTTGGAAAGTTTCACGATCAGGTTATTTATGACGTCCGACATGATAGGGTCAAGACCCGTCGTCGGCTCGTCGAAAAAGATGATTTCCGGCTGAATGGCAATAGCTCGCGCCAATGCAACGCGTTTCTGCATCCCGCCGGAAAGCTCCGCTGGCATCAGGTCTCCAACTTCAGCACCCAGACCAACAGAAGTTAATTTCTGCAGCGCGATTTTTTTCGCCTCGTCTTTCGCCATTTTTTTCCGGCCGTTGATGAGCGCAAAGGCGATATTTTCCCACACTTTCAAACTATCGAACAGCGCGCCACCCTGGAATAAAAACCCAAATCTTTCCATCAATTCATCCCGCGCTTTTCCCCTGATTCCGGCGGTTTCATTCCCGTTGATTTTTATGTTGCCGGCAGTCGGCCGCATTAGCCCGGTGATGTTTTTTATCAGAACGGATTTGCCCGAACCAGAACCGCCGATAACTGCCAGCGACTCGCCTTGCCGCACATCAAGGTCAATCCCATCCAGCACTTTTTTATGGCCGAAATATTTGCGCAAGCCGCGAATTTCGATTTTGTTTCCAGCCATTTTATATCCCGAAAAACATGCTGGTAATTATGTAATTAGTGAGAAGAATTAATATAGAGGAGCTTACTACTGCCATCATTGTCGCCTGGCCAACGCCTTGCGCGCCGCCCTTCGAATGGAATCCCTGGTAGCAGCCGACTAATGAGATGATGAATCCGAATACCGAGCCTTTGACCAGACCGGAAACTACGTCCTTGGTTTGTAGGACTTCCAAAGTTTTATGGATATAAGTGGTGGGGTTGAATCCCAGTTTGTGTATTGCCACCAGGTAACCGCCGTAAACGCCGATGATGTCGGCGACGGCGACTAAGAACGGCATCATCAGAAGCCCGGCTAAGACGCGCGGGACGACGAGATATTTCAATGGATTAGTGGATAATGTGGCAAGCGCGTCGATCTGTTCGGTTACCCGCATAGTGCCAATTTCCGAGGCTATCGATGCGCCGATGCGGCCGGAGATTACCAAGCCTACGATAACTGGGGCCAATTCCCGCGTGAGTGCTATAACCACTACGTTTGCTATAGAGCTTTCAGCATTGAACCGCGAGAATCCGGTATAGGTTTGCAGTACCAACACCGCACCGGTGAAGATAGCGGTGAGCCCCACGATCGGCAGCGAATTATAACCAACCTCGACCACCTGGCGCATGAAACTCCGAAAATAAAACGGCGGGATAACGCTTTTAAAAACCTCGCCGGCAAAAATCGCCAACCGCCCGAGCGCATTCAGGAAAGAGAGGAAAACTTTCCCGAGGATTTGCAGAAAATCATTGAATCTTTCGGCGACTGCAATCATTTTATTTCTCCAGGTATATTCTGTCGAACCGGCTTCCCAGCCGCGTCAAAATTTCATAACTTATCGTTTCGGCCTGACCTGCGATTTCATCAACGCTCAAGTGTTTCCCGATCAATTCTACTTCCATCCCTACATGCGGATTTTTAACTTTAGTCACATCCAACGTCAGCAAATCCATCGAAACCCGGCCGATTACCGGAACTTTCACCCCACCGATAAAACAATGGCCGGTATTGCCTAAAACCCGCAAATAACCATCAGCATAACCGACTGGCAAAGTGGCGATAATTGTTCCTTTCGCCACGTTTGCGGTTGCACCATAGCCAACGGTTGTAGGCCTGTCAATCTTACGGATTTGGATGATTTTTGCTTTGAGCGTTACCACCGTATTTGCTCCGGCATAAAGCGCAATTCCCGGCCTCACTAGATCGAAATGATAGCCCTTACCCAGGACAATCCCAGCCGAATTAGCCAGGGATTTTTTTGCATTGGGGAAAAATTTTTCAATATTGCGGAACGCTTTCAATTGCTCTGCGTTCTTCGGATGATCTGGCTGATCAGCACAAGCCAAGTGGCTCATCAGGTATTTAATGTTGATTTTAGATTCAAAATTTTCCGCTTCTTTAAGACCAAGGCCCAGCCGATTCATCCCGGTATCGACATGTAGGCAAGCGGGAAGGTTGTTGCCGTTTTTCCCCCATAATTTGGCTTCTTCCAATGTGTTCAGCACCGGGATTATTTTATTCTCACAAAAGATTTTCTCCTGGCCCTTGCGGATGCCGTTGAAAGCAAGGATTTCCACGCCGTCATTCCTGCGAAAGCAGGAATCTTTTAGCTCCAACGCCTCATCCAGCGTGGCGACAAAGAATTTTTTGCAACCCGCTTTTTTAAGTGTTCCGGCGATTTCCTTAACACCGAGTCCATAACCATTCGCCTTCACCACCGCCGCGGTTTCAGCTCCCTTAGCTTTTGATTTCAGCAGCAGGTAATTATCGCGGACGGCGGCAAGGTTTATATAAAGGGTGGAGTCAGAATATTGGCTAGTCATGTTTCTGAAATAACTCAATTCTCCATTATATTCCAGTTATTTAACCAATGAATTTTAGAAACTGTAAAAATTCACAAAATCTTAACGTTTTATTAACCATTTATCCCATATGATAGCTAGGTTCTGAAATGAATCCAGTATGGGAGAGTTAGTCTATGGATAATACAAAATACGTTGATTTAATTAATGCATTGCGGTCAGACGCTCAAAAAAACACATTCCGAATGGAGTGGGAAGGCGACAAAACGCCAAGAGGGGCTACTATTAATGGCACTAAAATTGGGTGGCTAAAAAATCGTATGATAATAGGTGACGGTGACGGTAGTCTACAGCTTGGCACTTATATACGGGCAGTTGAGTTTGGTGGCGGTAGTGAGAGAACTCATATTATATTCATTAGTACTGACTATGAAGATGTTATTCCTCCTCCAGGTGGCAAGGTTGAGAAAATAATAATAGAAAAAGGCGGGCGTGGTGGAGCCGGAGCTAAATAAAAAACATTAGCTAAAACTTCCCATGTCCCTTATCCAAATTCCCGAAAGTGGTGAGGAATTTGTCGAAAAATAGTTCGACATTGCCGATCGGACCGTTCCGGTGTTTTGCCACCATTATTTCGGCGACGTTGTTTATCTTCTCCATTTTTTCCTGCCAGGCCGGGAATTTTTCCGAGGATTCCTGGGGCTTTTCCCGCTCGACATAATAAGCCTCGCGGTAGATGAACATCACCACGTCGGCATCCTGCTCGATGGTTCCCGATTCTCGCAAGTCCGCCAGCTGCGGCCGTTTATCGTCACGGGTTTCCACCTGACGGCTGAGCTGCGAAAGTGCCACCACGGGAATATCCAATTCTTTCGCGATAGCCTTTAGCCCTTGCGTAATTTCGGAAACTTCCTGCACGCGGTTTGCCTTCCCGGCATCACCAACGCCGCGGATAAGCTGCAAATAATCAACCACGAGCAAACCCAGATTATGCTTGCGCTTTAAGCGCCGTGCCCGTGTTCTCAATGCGGCAATCGAAATCGCCGGGGTTTCGTCGATGAAAAATGGCAGTTGGTAAAGCTCCTGGTTCGCCTCGACCAGCTTGTGGAATTCGCGCTTGTCCTTATCCAGCCGCCCGCGCCGGATATTACTGGAATTGATGCCGGATTTCATCGAAAGCAACCTTGAGGCAATCTGTTCCGCCGACATTTCCAGCGAGAAAAACCCGATAGATTTCGGCAGATTTTTTTCCTTCTCCACAAAATCCGGCTCGGTTTCCGTTTCTTTTTTATGCTGCTGTTCTTTCAGGAAAGCTTCGGCGGCATTCAGCGCGACATTAATGGCCAGTGCGGTTTTCCCCATCGACGGTCGGGCGGCAATGATTATCAGGTCGGATTTATGCATCCCGCCGAGAAGCTTATCCAAATCGAGCAATCCGGTCGGCACGCCGCTGATGCCTCCCTGGTTTTTCAGCGCAAATTCGGCGCGGGTGATCGCCTCAGCGAGCGATGTTTTCAGATGCTGGAATGCCCGTTCGCTTAAGCCCTCGCTGGCGAGCGAAAAAAGCCGGTGCTCAACTTTTTCTATCTGGTCGGTGGCTGGCGAAGTGGTTTCATCGTCTTTATACGCATCGTTCACCAAATCGCCGCCTATTTCAATCAGCGAGCGGCGTAGCGCCAGATCATAAATAATCCGCGCATAATCAAGGATGTTTATTATTCCGGTGGAAAGCCCGGCCAACTTAGTTAAATATGTTGCTCCGCCAATGTCGGACAGCGCTTCGTCCTTGTCGAACTGGGTTTTGAGCGTAACCGGCGTCGCCGCCAGCCCACGCTCCAGGTAGCGGGAGATCGCCTCATAAATCCGCTTATGCACCGGCTCGTAAAAATGCTCCTGGTTGAGGAAATCGGCGATGCGGTTTAACAGCTCGTTATTGGTGAGCAAACTCCCAAGCAAAACCTGCTCCGCCTCGGCGTTATAAGGTAGTTCGCGGTAAGGAATTTCCTCCTTGCGCTCGAGTAAGACTATCTGTTTCTGCTGGGCTGCCATAAAAACTATTGAACTTGGCAATATAGAGAATTAAAGATGGAAATGACAACAGCAAATATGAAAAAATACTTAGCCATTGTATCACTGGGTTTATTGCTCTCCGCCTGCCAGGATTATTGGCAGACGCCGCAGGAAAAATTTGTTGGCAAGGCGATGATGTTGCCTTCTGGCCCTTACTACATCAAAAATGAAAACGGTTATCAGATCGCGAAAGACCAATGCAACAACCTTGCAATGTGGCATAACCGCACCAACGATGAATGCATGAATGAATTGCGTTGGCAACGGGAATATGGGGAGCTGAAGTTCCTGGGGCCGGAAAAGCTGAAGCCGATTTATCAGCAGTAAATCTTGATGTAAATTTCAAGTCCGTGATTCCAGCCCCAATTCCTTAAATGGTAAATCGACTGGCTGGTGCGAGGATAATATAACGATCCCGCCCTGCTCCGTGCGGGTGATTATCAAATTCCGCAAGCGTTGGGCAGTTTCCTTATCTATATGGGCGAACGGCTCATCGAGTAGCCAGGTTTTTTGCGGAGAGAATATCAGCCGCGCCAGTGCTGCCCGCCGCTGTAATCCGTGCGAAAGCGCCTTATAAGGCAAGTCCGCATAATCCTCGAGCTGGAAATAGGCTAGGCTTGCGGGAACCAGTATTTCATTTCCCTCTAAATCCGCCCAGAATTCCAGGTTTTCCAAAACGGATAGCTCCTCCTTCATTGCATTTTTATGGCCGATATAGAGAATATCCCCCGGGATTTCTATTTCCCCATGAAGCGGCACCACTAACTCGGCCAATATTTTCAATACAGTCGTTTTCCCCGAGCCGTTGGCGCCAGTTATCACCAGCCCGGCGCCTGGTTTCACGGCGAAATCTAGGTTTTGCAGGATAACCCTTTCCCCGCGCCGATATTCGAGATTTTTGACCGAAATCATATAGTGTTTTTAACACACTTTAATTTTCAAAACGGAATTTTTATGTGGCCATGGTTATATAAACGGAATATCGTTCAGTTTTTAGATTACAATGCCACGACGTTGCATAAAAAAGGAGTCTAATCTATGAGCAAATCCATCGACAGCCTGAAAACCAGGAAGGAATTAAAAGCCGGCGGCAAGGCCTATGATTATTTTGATATAAGTGTGGCGGGCAAAGCTATGGGGAAGGATTTATCTCGGCTGCCCTATTCATTAAAGGTATTGCTGGAAAATTTGCTCAGGTTTGAGGATGGTTCGAGCGTTAAGAAGGCTGACATTCAGGCCATCGCATCTTGGCTGGATAAGAAAAAATCCGATCACGAAATAGCTTATCGCCCGGCAAGGGTATTGATGCAGGATTTTACCGGCGTTCCGGCGGTGGTAGATCTGGCGGCGATGCGCGATGCGGTGAGGAGTCTGAAGGGTGACATCAAGAAAATAAATCCGCTGACTCCGGTTGATCTGGTGATTGACCATTCGGTGCAGGTGGATAGTTACGGCAGCAAAAAATCCTTCGGGGAAAACGTGCATCTGGAAATGGAACGCAACATCGAGCGCTACGAATTCCTGCGCTGGGGGCAGGAGGCGTTCGATAATTTCCGCGTCGTTCCACCGGGGACTGGCATTTGCCATCAAGTGAACCTGGAATATCTGGCTAAGGTGGTGTGGACGAAGAAAGAGAACGGAAAAATCGTGGCTTTCCCGGATACGCTGGTCGGCACCGATTCGCATACGACTATGATAAACGGGCTGGCGGTTCTCGGCTGGGGTGTTGGTGGGATTGAGGCGGAAGCTGCGATGCTCGGCCAGCCAATTTCGATGGTCATACCAGAAGTTATCGGGTTCAAATTGAACGGATCGATGAAAGAGGGAACCACGGCGACCGACCTGGTTTTAACGGTTACGCAGATGCTCCGCGCTAAGGGCGTGGTGAATAAATTCGTCGAGTTTTTCGGGGCGGGCTTAAATAACCTGCCGGTCGCCGACCGCGCGACTATCGCCAACATGGCGCCGGAATATGGCGCAACCTGCGGGTTTTTCCCGATAGATGCGGAGACGATTAAATATTTAAAACTTTCTGGCAGGGATGATGCAACCATCGCGCTGGTTGAGGCTTATGCCAAGGCGCAGGGCATGTGGCACGACGCCACATCGGCCGATCCGGTATTCACCGATGTGCTGGAATTGGATTTATCCAAGGTTGAGCCGAGCCTGGCCGGGCCAAAACGCCCACAGGATAAAATCGCACTTAGCAATGCAGCGCAGTCGTTTGGTAGCTATATGCGAGAGCTTTCTGCGCATAATCCACCGCCGGGCGGGAATATAGCAAAAAAACGCGCTGGTGATGAGATGATCCAAAGTAAGTTGAAATCCCAGTTGAGGGATCCGGAGATTTATAATGAATCCGCAGTGGACATGAAAACGAACGGCGAGTTTGCCATGAACCACGGCAACGTCGTTATTGCTGCAATCACCAGCTGCACCAACACATCCAACCCGAGCGTGATGTTGGCGGCTGGTTTAGTTGCAAAAAAAGCGGTGGAATTAGGGTTGAACGTGCAGCCGTGGGTGAAAACTTCTCTCGCACCCGGCTCGAAAGTTGTCACCGAATATCTGGAAAAAGCCGGTCTCCAGACATATCTGGATAAGCTCGGTTTTGAATTGGTTGGCTATGGCTGTACCACCTGTATCGGCAATTCCGGGCCTCTTAAGCCGGAAATCGAGGAGGCGATAACCGCGAATGATTTGATCGTGGCCGCTGTGCTTTCCGGCAACCGCAATTTCGAGGGCCGGGTGCATCCGCTGACCAAAGCCAATTACCTCGCATCGCCGCCATTGGTGGTAGCTTACGCACTGGCAGGCTCGATGAATGTTGATTTAACCAAGGATGCGATAGGGAAGGGGAAGAACGGCAAGCCGATATATTTGAAGGATATTTGGCCGACTAACCATGAGGTGCAGGAATTGGTTTTATCCACCGTCACGCCGAAAATGTTCAAGGAAAAATACTCGGATGTTTTCGCCGGCGATAAAAGCTGGAAGGGAATAAAAATTTCCAAGGGCGAAAATTATAGCTGGAACGATGACAGCACTTATATCCAGAATCCGCCTTATTTTGAAGGCATGAAAATGGAACGGGTGAAAACCGGCGATGTGAAAAACGCCAGGATTTTAGCCATTTTTGGTGATTCGATAACCACTGATCACATTTCCCCGGCGGGCAATATTTCCAAAACTAGCCCGGCGGCAAAATATTTGAAAGAGCACGGTGTCGAGCAAAAGGATTTCAATTCATACGGTGCGCGGCGCGGCAACCATGAAGTGATGATGCGCGGCACCTTTGCCAATATCCGCATCAAAAACGAGATGGCTCCAGGCACCGAGGGTGGCGTGACGAAATATATCCCGAATGGTGAAGCAATGCCGATTTACGATGCTGCGATGAAATATAAAACCGATGGAACGCCGCTGGTGATTTTCGCCGGCAAAGAATACGGCACCGGCTCCTCGCGTGACTGGGCGGCAAAGGGTACGTTGCTGCTCGGCGTGAAAGCGGTAATCGCCGAGTCATTCGAGCGCATCCATAGGTCGAACCTGGTCGGAATGGGCATATTGCCGTTGGTTTTCAAAGGTGATGCGAACCGCAAAACTTTGAAGCTGGATGGCAGCGAGACCATCAGCATCGAAGGCATTTCCGGAAGCATAACTCCGCGGATGGATGTGGATTGCGTTATTGCCAGGGCCGGCGGCAAAACCGAAACCGTCAAACTCCTCTGCCGCATCGACACGCTGGAAGAAGTGGAATATTATCGTAACGGCGGGATATTGCAGAATGTTATCAGGAATATGCTGAAGGCGGCGTGATCTCTACTAGGCCGCGCTGCAAAAGTGGTTTTTCTGCGCTTCCGATGCTCATGTACTTTTTTGTACACTGCGCTTCGGTTCTCGAAAAAACCACTTTTTCGCTGCGGCCTAGCGAGATCATGAATTATTCTTAATTCGGCTCCTGTTGGCTCAGGCAATGGATGGTACCGAGTCCCCACACCAGATCGACCGAATGTATGCCGATCACTTCGCGTTTTGGGAATAATTCAGCCAATATGGAAAGCGCGATTCGGTCGTTCGGGTCGTTGAAAGTCGGAACCAATACCAATTCATTGGTAATTAGGAAATTCGCGTATGAGGCGGGCAGCCGCTGGCCCTCGAAAAATAAAGCCCTAGGCATTGGGATTTCGACGATGTTGAATTTCCTCAATCCTTTCAGCCGCCGCAGATTTTCCTTCAATGATGCGTGGTTAGGATCGTGCTTATTTTTTTCGACCATTGTTATAATCGTATTGGGATTCACGAACCGGGTTATATCATCAACATGGCCGCGGGTATCATCTCCTACGATGCCGTTGCCAAGCCAAATTACTTGTTTAATCCCCAAATATTTTGCAAAAATTTCCTCGTAATCATCGCGTGAAAATCCCGGGTTGCGCACCTGCACGTCGGATAGCAGCCATTCTTCAGTAGTCAGTAGCGCGCCTTTACCGTTCACATCAATTCCGCCGCCTTCCAACACCACATGGCGGCCTTTGTGCCGCGGCTTAACAAGTGGTAGTTTCAGTTTTTCATTAAGACGCTCACGTACCTTGTTATCCAGCCGGTGATTGGGATATTTGGCCCAGCCGGTGCTTTTGAAATCTAGAATTGTTTCTTTGCCATTGGTGCCCTTTACGAAAATCGGCCCGGTATCACGCATCCAGCCACGATTGGTGGGGATATGAAAAAACTCCACATACTTTAGGTTCGTATGCGCCCGTGATAGCATATTCTGTGCTTGTTTTTGTGCGTCTGTATTCTGTACCAACAGCCGTACCTTCTGATGCGTGGCTATGTGTCGTATGATCTCAGCATATACCCAGGGAATCGGCTCAAACTTCCCCGGCCAATCTTCCTTATGATGCGGCCAGGCGAGCAGGATGGATTCCTGCTTCTCCCACTCGGCAGGCATTCTCCATTGCGATGCCATGCTAATTTCCAAAACGCTTGGTAATCTCGCCGTATGCGTCAACGCGGCGGTCGCGGAAGAACGGCCAGTTGCGGCGGGTTTCTTCGATTAATACCGGGTCGATGGTTGCGGTGATTATTTCTTCTTTATCATGGCTACCCATTGCCAATATCCGCCCAAACGGATCTGAGATGAACGAATGGCCAAAAAATTCCAGACCATCACCGCTCAAGACTTCATGTCCAATACGATTTACCGCTGCAACATAAACACCATTGGAAATCGCATGTGCGCGCTGCATCGTCTCCCACGCGGAAACCTGAGCTTCGCCAAACTCCTTCTTCTCCTTAGGATGCCAGCCGATCGCCGTCGGATAAAATAACACTTCCGCGCCCTGCATGGCGGTGAGCCGCGCCGCTTCCGGATACCATTGGTCCCAGCACACCAGCGTCCCAATTTTTCCGGCACTGGTAGCGAATGCTTTGAATCCCAGATCGCCCGGAGTAAAATAATATTTTTCATAAAACAGCGGATCATGCGGGATGTGCATTTTGCGGTAGATTCCTTTAACGCTGCCATCACGCTCAATGACAACCGCCGTATTATGATAAACGCCTGCCGTGCGTCTCTCAAATATCGAACCCACAATCACCATGCCGGTTTTCTTGGCGATTTTGCCGAGCGCATCTGTGGTGGGGCCGGGGATGGGTTCGGCGAGCTCGAACAGGGCGGGATCTTCCCGTTGGCAGAAATACTCGGTGAGGAATAATTCTGGTAAGCAGGCGATTTGAACACCGTCCGCCGCGGCGCGCTCTAGCATTTTGGTGGCTTTCGCAAGATTTTCTGCCGCATCGTCCGAGCAGCGCATTTGTATCAGTCCGATCTTGAATGGTTTTTTACTCATAACGCAAACCTTCGGCTGGGTCGAGGCTAGCGGCGCGGAGCGATGGATATATCGTGGCAAGCAGGGTAAGTACGAGTGACATGGTGACTATCATTATCACATCATGCGCTTCCACTCGCGCTGGCAAGTGCGAGAGGAAATATATTTCCGGCGAGAAAAGTTCGGTTCCGCTTAAATGCTCAAGCCAGCCTTTTATCGTGTCAATATTCCGCGCGAATCCAAGGCCGAGGAGGAATCCCAGGAATGTTCCAGTTACGCCAACGGAGGCGCCGCAGAGGAAAAATATCCGCATGATTGAGCCGCGCGTTGCCCCCACTGTGCGGAGGATGGCTATTGCTTTCGCCTTGTCCTTTACCAGCATAATGAGGCTGGAGATGATGTTGAATGCTGCGACTAGGATGATGAGTGCGAGAATCAAGAACATCACGTTGCGCTCGACATTCAGCGCGTTGAAGAAATGTGAATTGGTGAGTTTCCAGTCGCTGACGCGGTATTTCCCCCCGGTTTGTGCGAAAATTTTTGCCGCGATCACCCCGGCTTTTTCCGGATCGTTCACCATCACTTCGATTTCGCTCGCGGCATTCGGCAATTTGAAATAAACCTGCGCGGCCTCAAGTGGCATGAAAATATTGCTGCTATCATATTCATACATCCCGACCTCAAACGTTCCGGCGATGCGAAAATCCTTAAGCCTTGGGATCGCGCCTATTACCGTATCAGTAGTTTGCGGCGAGATGAGGGTGATGTAATCGCCGGGCTTCAGCCCAAAATTTTCTGCCATGCGCGTGCCGATTAGAACGGTGTCTTTTCCTTGGAAATCGGCAATGTTTCCTGATTTTATATTATCCGCAATCAAAGTTTTTCTGCGCAAATCATCAGGCGAAATGCCGCGTACCAGCGCGCCGGCTGAATCGCCCTTCGCCCGCACCATTACCTGGCCTTCCACTACCGGACTTGCATCTACCACACCGGGGATTTTTTTTAAATCTTCGGCAAGTTTTAGGTAATCGGTTATTGGTGCATATCCAGCGACGGTGATGTGGGCATTGATGCCGAGTATGCGTGAGAGCAACTCGTCCCGGAACCCATTCATCACTGCCATAACGACTATTAAAGTTGCGACGCCGAGTGCGATTCCGGTCAGCGAAAACCCAGCGATCACCGAGATGAACCCATCCCGCCGCCGTGAGCGGAGATAGCGAAATGCGATTAGGCGTTCTAGGGGGCTAAAAAGCGGTATTAATTGCATTATAGTGTTCAAAATTACTGTCCATTAATATATGATACCAACCATATAACTTAATTTGTGATTTACAATTGGAACAATATTAAAGGGGTAGATTATGGGGGATAGAAGCGATAGAGAGTATAAGGGGCCAAATGATCCAAGAGACTGGCAGAAGGGAATACAGAAAGGAGAAAAAAAACCTTTAACTTATGAGGAGAAAGCTGCCAATGACGCGGCTTATGCAGTGAACAAAGAGCATCATGAGCGTAATAGAGTAGCAAGGGATCAATTAACAAGATTTCGTAAGGAAGCGGATGAGTATTCCCGAGAATATAGTGGAGATGTTTATGCAGCAAGCTTAAAAGTAGGAGCCGTTGCTGGAGAATCTATGTCCATTTTTACTATTTTTATGAATGCAGGGCTTGGATTGGACAAGGTACGATGCAGTTCCCGGTCTTTTCCAGAATATAGAACCTTATATGCGTTAATTGAAGCTGCAAGTACAAATGAAGCTTTTAAAAAAGCTGTGCAATCGACTGCACGCAGTAAATTAGTCAAAGATGATATTTTGACCGTCTACCTGACAGAAGCGCAATACCAGCAACTTGTGCAATTTTATTCACCCCAAAAACCAGGTCAGGGGCCGGGTGTAGGCTGATAATCAAACCAATTTTCCCAATGCCATCTCCGGTAGCATCTCCACCTTCTCCCCCGTCGCCCGTTTTTTTAGCTCTAATTTTCCAACAGCCGCGCCCCTCGGACCGATGATGATTTGATATGGAGTGCCGATTAAATCCTGCGCGGCGAATTTCGCGCCAGTAGATTCCTCGCGGTCGTCATATAAAACCTCGATATTTTTTTCGCGGAGTTTTACATAAATCTCATCGCACATTTTTGTGGAACTTTCATCGTTGGTTTTTAGGTTTATGATTCCAACCTTGAATGGTGCGACACTATCCGGCCAGATGATTCCGTTTTCATCATGGTTTGCTTCAATGATCGCCGCTACCAGCCGGGAAACGCCGATTCCGTAGGAACCCATTTCCGGGAAAACATCCTCGCCTTTATTATTTTTGACGGTGATATTCATCGCCTTGGAATATTTGGTGCCAAAATAAAATACATGCCCAACTTCGATGCCGCGCGTTTTATTCAATTTATGCGGAGGGAGCTTATTCTCTTGGGTTTCATGTTTTTCATCAGCAGCGGCGTAATATTTTTGTAGTTTTTCTATGTCAATTTCATCCTGCAACAGCAAAGTTTCCAATTCTTTTTCATAATAAATTTCGCTTTCGCCGGTTTGCGCTAACACCTGGAATTCATGGCTCAAATTCCCACCAATTGCACCGGAATCGGCCTGAACTGGGATAACTTTCAATCCCATGCGCTTGAAAATTTTCAAGTAAGTTTTATACATCGAATCATAGGATTTTTTTGCCGATTCAAAATCCATGTCGAAGGAATAAGCATCCTTCATTAGGAATTCACGGCCGCGCATGACGCCGAAACGCGGGCGGATTTCATCGCGGAATTTCCACTGGATATTATAAAGATTTTTCGGCAAGTCTTTGTAGCTTTTTATATTCTTACGGAAAATATCGCTGACCACTTCCTCAGCCGTAGGCCCATATAACATCTCGCGCTCGTGACGATCTTTTATCCGCAGCATTTCCTTGCCGTATGCGTCATAACGCCCGGATTCCTGCCATAATTCGGCGGGCTGGATGGTGGGCATTAGGATTTCCAAGCCGCCAGCTTTATCCATCTCATCACGGATTATCGTCTCGATTTTTTTCAAAACCCGTAGGCCGAGCGGCAGCCAATTATATATCCCGCTTTGCAACTGCCGAATCATCCCGGCGCGCAGCATCAGCCGGTGCGAAACAATCTGCGCATCGTTCGGTGTTTCTTTCAGGAGTGGGAGGAAATATTGAGAGAGTTTCATAAAAAAAGTTGCAAGTTGTAGGAGGTGCAAGTTGCAAATTTTACGGACTCGGCTTGAAACTTGCAACTTGAAACTTGCAACTAACTCTTCACCCTAACGTAACTTCCCGGCGCGTCTTCGATGGCTTTCAATTTCCCCTTGCCAGGTGTGCGCTTCGCAACTTTTTCGCCGCTGTATTTTTTCGCCCATTCCAGCCAATCCGGCCACCAGGAGCCGTGATGTTCCTTCATCGCCGCCAGCCATTGTTCTGGCGCGAGGGTTTTGCGTTTCAGGATTTTATCGTCCGCTGTCCAGTAAGAATATTTCTTTTTATCGGGATGGTTTATCACCCCCGCCACATGCCCGGAAGCGCTTAAAACGAATCGCACTGGGCCTTTATATATTTTTGTCGCGGCGAAAGTTGAGCCCCATGGAGCGATATGATCTTCGCGCGTGGAAAGTATGTATGTCGGGGTTTTTACCTGGGATAAATCTATATCGACGCCGCATAGCCTGAGTCCGCCGCGCCGGATCATCATATTGTTCAAATACATATTACGCAGGTAATAGCTGTGCATTTTGGCTGGCATGCGGGTAGTGTCGGAATTCCAATATAAAAGATCAAAGGGGAACGGCTCGCGGCCCAGAAGATAATTGTTGAT
>Ga0206927_1008_pt1 | contig 63794 bp, 38 predicted proteins | sample Alteio_BWOrgHeat_60_FD_153249 | JGI IMG/M metagenome (GOLD analysis project Ga0206927, IMG submission 153249) | Enriched cells from forest soil in Barre Woods Harvard Forest LTER site, Petersham, Massachusetts, United States -... | ecosystem: Environmental > Terrestrial > Soil > Temperate forest >... | reverse complement strand
GAGAGCGGGAAAATTGTAACCATTCAGTCCCGTGCAACCGTTCCACGTGTTCGTAAAGTTCGTTCCGCTGCTGGTGTTGATCGAAAGAAAACTGGTCAGCGCAGTGCAGCTCTGCCATGCGCTGGTGAAGTTTGTTCCTGAACTCAAATCGAGAGCTGGGAAACTCGTTAAGTGCGAACATCCCTGCCAGGTAGAGGTAAAATTGGTGCCGCCGCTGAGAACGCTGGCGGCCGGAAAACTGGTCAGAGCAGTGCAGCTTTGCCAAGTCGAACTGAACGTGCACGCGCTGGTGTTGGCGGTGATTGCGCCAATGCTGGTCAAGCCGGAGCAGCCGAGCCACGCGTTATTGTATCGAATGCCGACGGGTACATTCAGCGCCGGGAAACTGGTCAGACCTGTGCAACCCTGCCACGCGCCCAGGCCGGATCCGTCAGCCTGAAAGTCGACGGCATTGGGGCAAATGATTGCCGGAAAGCTGGTCAGGCCCGTGCAGCCTTCCCACGTCGAGCCAAAAATGATCGCGGACGAAAAATCAGTGGAGTTAAAGCTGGTTATCAGCCTGTCCCCGACCCAGCAATATTGGAAATTGGTGCTCTTGCTGAAATCCAGCACTGGAAACGCGCCGGCCAGGTGCGTGCACGAATTCCAGCATGAGTGGAACGTCAGTCCTTTGCTGGTGTTCAGCAATGGAAAGCTGGTCAGCGATGAGCAACTGCACCAGGATTCCCAGAAGGATTGTACGTTGGCCGTGTTCAGAGCCGGAAAACTGGTGAGGCTGGTGCACGAGCACCACGTGTCCATCAACACGATGGCCGACGATGTGTCGATCGCCGGAAACGTCGTCAGCGCAGTACAATTAAACCATGCGGCTCGAAAATCGGTCACCGCGTGCGTAACCGGCAAATCGGTGGCGGTAATATTTAGATTGGAGCAACCGTTAAATGCTCCATACATCGACACCCACGAGTTTGTGCCCCACTGCGTTACGGCCGTGACTTTCTTGCAGTCTCCGGCGCCGTTGAAAAAAAGCGTCGGAAATCCATTGGCCGATAGTTCGGTAGCCTTGACGCTGTAGACACCACCCGCGGCGTACACGTGAGTGATATTGGGGAAGCCGGCTGAAGCGTTGGTCACAATCTGGACATTGCCGTCACCCCAGTCCATACTGCAATTGTACGTGAATACATACGTCGGGGCGTACGCAATGTTGGACGCTGGAACGACAGCGGTGGGAGTGTTTTGCGAATAGCTACCCGTGTAGCCGGCGTTGAGCGGCAGCACAAACGTATTCGCGGCCGATCCGGCTTTGGTAGTATCGACCGTCAGCGTCAGCGGTTTTGCCGGATTCGCCGCCCGTAGAATGGCTGCAAGTTCGCTCGGCTTGAGACCCTTCACCGGCAGTGGCTCCGCCGGATGCGTAGCGAGCAGCATGACTGCAAGGAGGAGAACGCGAATTTCCATGTTTATGGTTTGCTCCGGACAACATTGCTGTGCGGAAAAAATTGCTGTCCTTCCCGCCAAGTGTCCAGAATCCCAGACACGGCGTTAAGGACCGAGTCTAAAACGCTCTACAGCAAGAACACTCTTCTCATCTGATACTGTGGGCGCGCAACCCCAATGCCCGATGCGCATCATTAGCAAATTTTGTGCGGAATCAGTTTGCAAATATTGAGCACGCCGTTTCTATTTTGAGAATTCAGCCTTTGCCGGGTGTCAGAACGAAGTGGGGACGGTCCGGCCGCAGTCGAAGAATAATCGTGAAAGGTTGGCGAGCTTTCATGAAAGAACGCGCTCTCGGCCAGTAGTCGACGGAACGTGATGGGCGACAAGTCCTTCGTTTGCTTCCCAGTCTTCAAGATGCGAGCGGTCAATTTTTTCCCAGCGACATGGAATTCATCAATCTAATCGTGCTCGAAACCTCTGGAACTCAGAGCGTGCTCAATTCCTTTGTGTATGAGCGAGCAGGCACGATCATCTTGGTGTCGGCAATGGTTGACCCACAAAAAGAGGCTGAGCGGCTGAACATCGACCACTGGATCAGGAAGCCTTTCTCGCCCGAGCAATTGCTTTCATGTCTGCGCCAATCAAGGGTGAACCACGCGGTCAGGCAATTCTGAAGACGGCGAAGTTGCGGCGCTGCTCGCGCGTCAAGTCCGCCTCATCGTCGCGTCGGAGAATGGCGTGTGATGGGTCGCTTGATGCGCAGCGCATTTGTGGTATTGAATCCTAAAGCGTGGTCAGGATTGAACACGGGCACTAACGCATTGATCTTTTCAAAGAGCGTGTCAATTGAAAACGGCTTAACAATGTAATTCGCTGCTCCGGCTTTAACGGCCTCAATAATGAAGGCGTTTTCGGCCTTTGATGTGACAATGATCACGGGCACACCGCTCATTTTCGGATCTGCCTTGATCGCTTTCAGCAACTCTAAGCCAGACATGTTCGGCATGTTCAAATCCGTAAGAATCAACTCAACGGGCCACTGCTTTTCCAGCACCGACAGCGCTTCGACGCCATCGCTCGCTTGCAGCACATCCGTTACTTTCATTTTCAAAAGACAATTCAGCAAAACTCGCCGCATGGTTGGTGAGTCATCAACGATTAACACGCGCATGCGAAGACCTCTACCGCGCTAGTTGGAATGCCTGCTACTCTTTCGGTTGGCTTTTTTTCGAATTGAGAACAAAACTAGCCGCAGCGTCACAAACGTCTCACAGATTATTCCGCCGCACGATTTTTGCCGCTTGCGTTGAACATTTCGCGTATAGGCTTTGGGTGCATACATTGCACGAGGTCTTATGACCGATAGACTCGAAATCGCATCGAGTGGTGGAAAAGTAGGCCTTGTCAACTGTAAATACTGCGGCACATATTACCGATTCTACCTGACTGCAGGGAGTCCGCCAAAAATTACGGTCTCCCCGATGATAGATCTGTCGCCGCCATAGCTCGCTGGGATCACTTTCTGTAGCTCCCTTGCGGCGCGGCGCCATGATGATCGCCGACAGAGAGACGCCCGCGTGTTACGCCTTTCGCAACCTTGGATGCTGGACGTTTCGATAAATTCGGGCTCGAAATATCGGCTCATCAGCAGAAGCAACTCTGAACGCAATCCATCTTGTATCAATAAGTTACGAGTCAGCTCGATATGGCGAGTGCCATTGACCCGTTGAATGGAGAGTAATTGGCCGAAAGCTCACCGCAACCCGTCCATAGCAGACAATCAAAGCGCTACGACCCATACAATTTTTTCATCACGTGATCCATTCTGGTGGCGTTGCGTCGATCATTTCGCGCTGGGATTTTCAGGCAGACTTGCGGGATCAATTGCAGCGATCGCCGCCTGAATGGCCGTGCGCGTTTGTTCGTTCGTGTCACTCACTTTCGATAGCGCGATCATGTCAGGAATCGACGACTTGGCGGCGGGGCCGATGTTCGCCAGTGCGCCAATCACCGGCAATTGCATTCCCGGTATCCGGAGTAGCTCAAGCAGCACGGGCACCGCCGGTTTGGCCGCGGGACCAAAGCCGCTTAGCGTCCCCACAGCCGCGCGCGCCAGCGCAATGTCCTTGTCGCTCAACAATGCCACGACCGCGTCCACGATGCTTTGCGGCGGCGCGGTCAACGGTGCGATCAACTGCAGCGCATGCATCCGCACTTCGCCATCCTGATCCTCCAGCGCTGCGACGATGGCCGGTCCGCTCTGCGCCGTCGCTGAGTCCACTGCGTTCAATGTGTCGAAGGCCAACTTGGCCGTAGTCCAATTGTGAGCCTTGAGCATCTCGTTCAATACTGCGATGAGCTCCGGCGCCGCTCCACTGGCAGCGGCTCCCAGTTTCTGGAATAGTTGGAAAGATGAAGTTTGTTCGAACCAGGCGCCTTTGCGAAGTTTCGCAACGAGCAGCGGGTTCAGCTTGGCGACATCGGCATTCGAAACCGTCGCCAATTTTGCGATGGCCAACTCGCGCTGCGATTGGAGTCTTGATCCGAGATTGCTGAGCAATTCATCGGTCACGTGCGCCTGTTCAGGCGACACGAACGGGATCAGTGTCGCCAGGTCAAAGGCGGCAAGTTCCCCACTCCAACTGCGGCAGAACAGGCGGCCACGGGACACCACGGGCGGCGTCCAGCATTCGTTGCCCTCGAGCGCCTGGAATTTTCCGAAAGACTTGAAACCCGCCGGCGCCGCTTCGGCGAGCCGCACTTCACCATTGCGGCATTGAACGATAAATTTTCCATCCACCAGCGTCAATTGCGTCGCGTCCATGGGTTCCCTCCATTGCACGCTTCCGTCGCTGGCATTCAGGCAGACTAACGCTTTTTGCGACTGGCTCGGTCCGTACAAATGGTCTTGATAAAGTATCGGTGTACCCATTAGTGGATCCAGCGCCTTCTGCTCCCAAATAGGTTTGTCCTCGCCGATCGTCAGGAGCGCCGCGCCTTTGCCACGTCCGCCGAAGACGAAGACCTTGTTGTCTTCCGTCACAATTGGATCGCAGCGGTTCGCGCCGGCGCCATCGGCCCAGGGATATTGCCAGAGCGTCTTGCCAGTGTTGGCTTCCATCGTGAACAGACGGTCTTTGCCAAAGATGGCCAATCTTTCTTGTCCAGCCTGTTGAAAATGGACAGGACTTGCATTTCCGCAAGCCTCGTCCCCACTCGTCCAGACAATGGCGCCGGTCGCCTTATCCAAAGCTATGCCGCTGGCTCCAAACGCAACCACGACGACCTTGTCCAGCACCAGTGGCGAACCACTGAAGAACCATTTGGGGCGCGCGCCTTGTGGCTTGCCCTGCATGAGGTATTGCCGCCAAATTACATTTCCATTTTCCGCATCCAGACAGAACGCTTCACCGGCCTGATCCAAGGCATAGAGGCGACCTTCATCCAGCGCCGGTGTGGCCCGCGGCCCTGTGCAGGTAAAGGCGTGGCGGCCATCCCGATCGACGTCCACGATCCAGCCGTTTGCTTTGGGCGCGTAATGGAATTTCCAAATCGTGCGCCCGGTGCGGATATCCAGGCACGCCATGCAGCCATAGAAAGTAACGCGATCCATGGGCACGGCGTCCTCGTACCAACCCATGCTGTAAAGCCGATCTCCCGCCACGACGGGCGCTGAAAATCCGAGGCCTGCGTCGACGCGCCAGAGTTCCCGAGGTTGCGCTAGCGTCCAATCGAGCGTCGCAGTCTTCTCGCCGATTCCATTTCGATTCGGGCCGCGCCATTGGACCCAATCAGAGGATTCGGGTTTCTGAAATGACGAAACCGGAGTATCGTCCCGGTTGCGATCGGAGCGGATCAGCACGCCCTGGCGGCCGTTATTGTCGAACTTTCCCTCAACGGCGAGGCGCCCGGCCATATTCATATCGGAGCGAACCCACTTCCGAACTCTACCATCTTGCAGAGCGGGCGGATCTTGCGGCGGCGGCCGGATCGAGCGCACATCCAACGCCACGACGTCGCCATAGATCGTCCGGCAGAAGAGACGCCCGTGCGAAAGTGCCGGCGTCGTCCAGCACGCATCATAAAATTGTTGCCTTTGATTCGCACGGATGTTGTATGAGCCCAGGAGCTTGGGAGAATCCGGTGAGGCTTGGATCACGACTACCATGCCGCTTTCATCCTGCGCAATCAATTTGCCTTCTGCCATTATACTAAATGTGGGGCCTCCGGATAAAAGAATGCCTGGCCGCGGCGCGCCGTTAGGTTTGACTGTCCATTTGACCGTTCCATTTTTTGCATCGTAGCATTGGTATGAGCGGCTGAGATATTCACGGTTTGAATAAAAGTATCCGTCGAACAAGATTGGATTATCGTATCCGTTCACGACATCGTTCCAGACCTCATCGGTTTTTTCTGCGCCAATGTTGGCCAGCCTGGTCGGCTTGTTCTGATGCCAGAACATGACCCGCTCACCCAGCACAGTGGGGTCGATCACATCTTCACCGCTGGCGCCAGGGAAGACTTTCCAGAACGGTTTGAAATCCGGCAGCGTAAAAGCCGTGAATGAACCCGGGGACTCCACCAGCACACAATCTTTTCCGTCCTTCACGAAATGGACTGGCGAACTGCAGACTCCCTTGGGATTCCCGACGCCCTTCCAGAGCACCTCGCCAGTGACCTTGTCGAGCGTGAGTCCTTCCTCCAGGATCAGATCGTCACCGACGATCAACGGCGAACTCTGATAGCCCCACGATCCCCGCCCGCATCCGGCCCGGCGCCAGAGCAGTCTGCCGGTCGCCGCGTCCAGGCACAGCAGCAGACCGTCCTGTGAGATGGAATATAGCCGCCCTTCATTCACCGTGGGCGTCGCATGCGTCCCAGCCCAGCTCGGATACGAGGCCAGACCGCCAGCGCCATATTCGGCCGGCAAATCACAGGGAAATGAGTGACGCCAGACAACCCGGCCGGAGTCCGCATCAAGACACCAGACGGCGTCCTCGCCCTTTAGCAAATCGCAGCCCGTCATGTAGACATTGTCGCCCGCGGCGATCACAGAGGAAATTCCGCGGCCAACGTTGGTGCGCCAGAGCTCCGTCGGCGGCGTCTGATCCCAATTGAGCGCGAGACCCGTCTCTGGTGACGTGTTGTTGCGGTTGGGGCCGCGCCATTGCGGCCAATCGGATGCATTGCCGAGGGGGACCCTGGCCACGGCCAACCGGTTGGCGCCAAGATTACGCATAAGCGCCGTTAGGATTGCTCGCAGTTGGTTTCGATTTTCGGGGACGATCTCTTTGTCCAGGATCTGCATCTGATTGACGACGATGCCCCCTTGTCCCACCGGATACTTCATCAGTACGCCGCGGTTGAGCAGTGGCTTTACCTTCTGCCGGAATTCATTTGAACGCTTAACGTTGATCGAAAGATTGCGGACGCCAGTTACTGGAGCTTTGTTATCCGTCATCTGCAGAATCTCGAGCGTCAGTCCCGTGGTTTTGACGCTGGGGATGTCAAAGTGCTGACGGAGCAAGTCGGGCTTCACATCCAAGTCCATCGGCTTGGCGTCGCTGCCTTCGAAGGACAGCCGCAGTTTGGTGATGACGTGGTAGATATTGTCTGGCACGAACGAAAAGCCAGTCACTTCCTCTGCGCGCGGGAAGGTGAACGTCCATTTTAGATATTCCGGTTTTGTGATCGGAATGGTAAAACCGAGTTGCCATGACTCGTCAAATCCATTCACCATATTCGGCGCATAATGATCCGTTCCCAGTTCCGCCGCTTTTGGTTCCCAGTATGCGGAGTCCGGAAACTTGCTGAATGGCGCAATGTCGTCATAGTCGAGCACGAAACTCCAAACATCTTCCGCCTGCAGTGGAATACCCTGCATCCCTTTCTTGTTGCCATACATGACCAGATTGATGCCATCGAGACCTTTGAGCAGTGGATCGGGGTTGATTGGCAGTTGCACGTTCTCCATCGTGTGCGGACGCAGCAGGTGCTCAACCCCGACGAGCTTATTGAAGTCGGCCAGTCCCTCGGGGGTGAGCCCCCAGAGCACCAACCAGCCGCCCCGGTCGTGGAACGCCTTGACCCTATCCGGCGCTTCCGCCAGAGCCTTCAGCGCCGCCGGCGCAGCATCCGCGACGACGAGGCCAAACTTATCGTCGGTGAGCGCCTGAAGCACGTCTGGGTTCGGTGTCAGCGAGAGTCCCAGTTCGTCCAGAAGTTTCGCGCGCGGCGATTGTGAGTCGAGAACGACCGCCGTTTCCCGATGCGGAATGGGCGCCGCAACCTTTGGGGGCGCCGTCGAGCACAACGCGCAGATTGAGATGTGATACGACTTGGTCGATGCGGGCTTGTCCGGCGCCGCGCAGCCGGTTTCTCCTTCCGCCCAGAAGCCGACGATCGGCGCGTCGCAGACCTGTTTGAGCGTCTTCAATTCGGCATCGCCAACATCGCGGCGAGAAATGCAACTAGCAACGATTAGCGCAATCACGTCGCTAGTCTTGCCAACTGCTGCCGAAGCGGCCTCCGTTGCGGAGCGCAGAATGTCCTCCGGTTTATGTGTTTCCTTCCCGTGTTCTCCAAGATGTCCGGTTCCCATCCCGAAGCCGCAGGTAAACTCGCCGCTCAAGACCAGCGCCACGGCCCCAGGCGCGGCCACTTTACCTTGGAATGACACCGGACCCTGCGCGCCGCCGGCAATTCGCGCGTCTTTGCCCAGCGCCTCCGTGAGACCGGTGAGGATCTGGTTGCCATCGCCGTTCCCATCGAAATACAACAGGACGACGCGGCCTTTGGCCTTGGCGGCGCCTTCGTAGGCAGATTTGAGTCCCTCTCCAAGAGCTTTTCCAACGTCGCTCCACTTATTGCCGGCGACCGCTGCCTTGGCTGACGCGACCTGAATGTCGCCGCCGAACACTGCAACAACCAGCGAGGCATTGCTGGTATCCGGACCAATCGCCGCCTCGCGCGCGCCACAACCGTAGATGATTTGCCTGTCGAAAGTTTCCGCAAGAATGTCGAGAACGACCTGCTTGTTTTCTTTACCGAACGCGTCGTATACCAGGACGAGTCCAGGCTTCCGATCACCCATTGCCTCCCTGGCCTTCTGGGCTGCACTTCTCCCCGCTTGTCTTGGATCGGTTGAGGTTGAGGTTCCAGCCACGCACCACACTTCACCGCTGATAGCGAGGTGCGCATTGAAACTCATCGTCAGCGCCAGGACAGACCACACTGGACATCCGCGACTCGCTGGGTTCAGACGCATCACTATTCCTCCATCGAATCTCAAGTGTTCACTGGCCGCGAAACCAATGGTTGCAAATCGAACAGCTCACGCCGTGACTCGCACGCGGCTGCGTAGAGTTCCGAGAAATCGTTGACCGCAAGCCTTACGGGATTGAACCCAGCGGTCCACTCACGCATGGCCTCCGCAGCCATTTCCGGGATGCGCCCGCGTGACACACCACAATCCCTGAGACCGTCCGGAATCCTGGCGGAATCGAGTAATTCGGCGATTCGTGTCAGCAACGCCCACAGGCTCTGCTCCGGATCATCGCTCCGCCGCGCCAATCCGGTCGTCACGGCGAGCTCGATGTAGCTCGCCAGTACCTGCGGATCACGGCAATTGAAGCGAATCACGTGCGGCAGCATGATTCCCACCGCCTGGCCGTGGACCAGATTGAATCTCGCCGTCAATGGATTTGCGGCCGAGTGGGCGGCCCCCAGCATCGATTGCGCGATGGCCGTTCCACCGTAGGCGGAAGCCAGGAGCATCCTGCCTCGCGCGCCGATATTTGTCGGCTCGTCGAGTACCGTGCTCAAGTTGCTTTCCGCCAAGGACCATGTTTCACGCGAGAAGCTTTGCGATACCGTAGTGCGAGCCGAAGTGACATACGACTCCAACGCGTGCGTGACCGTATCGATGCCGGCGTTTGCAGTCACGCGCCAGGGCAGCGAAAGCGTCAGAAGCGGATCGAGCAGTGCGACACGGGCATAGGCTTGCTCGTCCCCACAAGCCATTTTTTGATGCGTAAACTCATCGGCAATCAGTGCAAAACATTGGCATTCACTGCCCGTGCCAGCCGTGGTAGGAATCGCGACGAAAGGCAACAGCGCTCGTGACGCCTTGTTAAATCCGCGATAGTCGGCGATCGTGCCGCCATTGGTCAGTATGAAGTTCGCGCCTTTTGCCGTGTCCAGACTGCTGCCGCCACCCAGGCCCACGATGAAATCGATCTCATGCAACCGCGCCTCCGCAACGCACTCTGCCACGTCTCGGGTTGTGGGATTCTCACGAACTTTGCCGAAAACGTGAACGTCAACTTTTGCGCGTTTCAGGGACTCAGCAGCACGGTCCGCATGGCCGGCGCGGATGAGGCCACCGTCGGATACCAGCAGCACGCTGTGGCCCCCATATTCTTTGACTAGTTCGCCAATGGAATCGAGCGCCCCTTCACGAAAAACCAACCGCGGGCCTACAGGATAGTTGATTCCGAGCGCCATGTTGCACCTCATGAGAGCACAAGGTCCCAAGCCAACCAATGACGTCCACATCGCACTCACATACACCAGAAGTTGCAATCGTTTGCAGTTTTTTTATCGATATTGTATCCAGATCAAAATAAAGCTTTTATATCATAAAATGGCATTGATTTCACTGGATTATTATATATGGTTATAATCGTTTAATCAATCAAAGGAACTGCAGCAGTGGGTGACATCATTACGTTGGCTCAGGTCGCTAAAGAATCCGGCGTTAGCATTTCCACAGTCAGCCGACTGCTCAATCCAACTCACCCTGGTGGCAAGATCGGCAAACGTTCAGCACAACGCGTGCGTGATGCCGCTATGCGTCTGGGTTATGTTCCGAATTACCACGCCCAAGTCATGAAGAAGGGATCCTCCGGCGTTGTGGGAGTTGTCCTGGACTTGGCGCGGGAAGTCGACACCGATCCTGAAGCTACCGCGCTCGGTATGCCCTATTTTGGTACGATGGTAGGCGCGATCGAACGCCGCACGCGCGAATTGGGAGTCGACATGGCCATTGTCGCTACCACCGATCAGGCGCGGGCCGTCGAACGCGGATTACTGGGTGTGAAGCAGCGCAAGTATGATGGCCTGCTCGTCTGGACCTCGTCAGAGAGAGATCTGCAGTTTCTCATCGACAATCCCATGCCGGTCCCCGTCGTGCTCTTGGGATTGGCGCCACGCGGAGAGTTGCCCCTGGTGTATTGGGATGAACCGGCCGCTGTTCAAATGGCGGTTGAACACCTGTCCAGCCTGGGACATCGCGAATTATTGTGGATTGGTCCCGACGGACCGTGTGAACGTGAGCGGCTGTTCATGAAGGCCGTCTGGGACGGCGGCCTGCGCGGTGCTTCGTGCCGATATGAAAAAATCGATACCGAGTGTCTGGGCAGGATTGCAGAGTTGGTAGAAGCAGCCGTTCACAAACATCTTGCAGCGCAACCACGCACATTTACGGGTGTGGTCTGCTACAACGATACCGTTGCGGCTGCGGCCTGCGCCGCATGTCTCGATTCGGGACTGAAGATCCCGGCAGATCTATCGGTTGTCGGCTTCGACAATGTGCTCGCGGCAGTGTGTTATCCGCACCTCACATCGGTCAGCCAGAGGCTATATGAGTTGGGGCGCCGTGCAACGGATCTACTAATTGAAATGACCCAGCACGAGAATGATTGGTCGAAGTACCGCGGCTTAAGAGAAACCATCGCCCCACGACTCGTGCCCCGAAAAAGCACGGGCCCCATTCCCAGCAACTCAACCAGCCCGTCGAAAGGTTAGCTATAGCTATGGCGTAACACCGGCCGTGACGGCCAACAAGACGGGAGCGCCGAACTTCTCGCCTTCCGGCCCGTACGACATGTCGATGCTCTGGATCACCTGTTCAGGATGCGGATTGATCCACGAGAACTGATAGACGACGGCTTCTTCCTCCGACGAATCGCCCGGAAATCGCGCCGACCACGCAACGGCCGCGTTTCGAAGTCCCGCGGGATTCCTGACGATCCAGTGGTCGATGCCATCGTGCAAGCGCACGGGAATTTCTGCCTTCTGACCGTCCGCATAATGCACGACGTATTTCAGAACCACGGGTCCGCTGTCGGTTGGTTTCGCCGGGCGCCATTGACCACTCGTGTTGAATGTGTGCAAGAAGAACAGCACGTTCGCAGTGCAGTCGACCTTGAGTTGCGTGACTTCCTTCGGAAGCTGTCCCTTTGCACCGGGCCCTGCGAGCATCACGCAGGAAGGCACCGGCGATGTTTTGAAATCGCGCACCAGGAAATGCACGCCGGCAAAGCTGTTCTCTCCCATCGGAAGATGCGCCAAATCACGGTTGCCCGCGAACCAGCCGCGACCTTGGAAAGATATTGGTTGCAGCGCTCGTCCAACGGCAGCGGCTGATACTTGAGGTTGGCCGTGGTGAAGAGTTTGCTTCCGGCGAACGCGGCGTGAATATTGCGCAGCAGGATTGTGACAATGTTCCGCTTCTTCTCCATATTGAGCGGATTGGCTTCAGCGGGTTTGACTATTAATTGGTTGAGGATGATGCCGCCGGAGCCTTGCGGATACTTTACGAGTCCGCCAATGTTGAGCAACGGTTTGACCTTGGCGCGCCACACGTCCGAGCGCTGGACCTTGATGCGCAGACTGTTGATCCCGCTCGTGCCGCCGGGTTTGTCGAATTCGGCCAGTTCGAGCACAAGTTTGCTGGCCTTGCGTGGCTGCTCGAGGGAAAGGTTCTGTCGCACATTGGCGGGCTTGACTGTGAACGAGACCGGTTTGGGATCGTCGTCGAAATACACATTGACCTTGGTGACTTTGAAATAATCGGCGTTGGGGATGATCGAAAACTCGGTAATGATTTCCTCACGCGGAAGATTCAGTGGAATGCGCGCATTGCCGTTGGTGTAATAAATCAGTTTCCAGCAGTCACTGAAGCCAGAGAACATATTGCGCGGCCAGTTGGCCACTGCCTTGCGTGCAGCCGCATGATCGCCGGCTTTGGCGCCGGGAATCTCACAGAAGGGCGCAATGTCATCAAAATCCACGATCGATGAAAACTCGTCATCCACCATGTATTTGATGCCGGCCCATTCGAAGATCTGCTCATTGGATTCCATCGCCACTTCACGGACGGTCAGGCCGGAGAGCAGCGGGTCGCGCAGCGCCGGCAGATCGACGTACTCGAGTTCAAAAGGCCGCAGCACATGCACGACACCGACAATTTTGTTGAAGCTCTGCAACCCTTCGGGAGTGACGCCCCAAGGCATCAGCCAGCCACCCTTGCCAGTGAAAGTCTTGACCGTGTCAAGATTGTCGGCCAGCGATTTCAATGCTGCCGGCGTGGCGTCGAAGATCACGATTTGATGCTTGCCCGCGGCCACAGCAGACAACACGTCGGATGACGGGTCGAAGCGCAGACCTGATTCGCGCAACAACTTCAGCGCCGGGCTGGTCTCGGGCAATATCGCCGCTGTGTCATAGCGAATGGGAACGTAGGTGGAGCAATACGCGAGCATATTATCAAAAATTCGCTGCGCGACCGGATCGAAGGCGAGTTTTTCGCCAACCACCATCTGGCAGAGCATGAGCAGGCCGTCGTTGACCGGACACTCCGCGACGACCGAGCAGCTCAGTTGGTCATCGCAGTGCGCCAGGGAGAGCGCGCCGTGGGTTGGCTTGGTGTACGCGTTGCGATAAACGATGTGATCCTTCGACCAGGTAAAGAAGTCGTTCTGCTCCAATCCGTCAAAAATGGGATGCTCGGTGTTCTCTTCGAAGGCCACCCGCCCGGCGAAGTCAGTGGGCATCAAGTCGGCTGGAATCGCCTGATAATGCAGCGGATGGGCCTGCTCCAGTACTAGCACCCGGGTCCCGTTGCCGGCCAACGCGAGCCATTGGGGATCGGTGGCCTCGCGGGCGCCAACGACGTCCTTGCCGATAATCACGACTTTGGCGGACTTGGGAATTTGCGCGACCGAAGCGATTTCGGTAAAGGCGACGCCGCGCGCCTTCAGCCGCTCCTTGACCGAGCCGAACGGGTCGATGACAAACAGGTCGCCCTGCGCCACCGACGGTTCAGGCCCCGCGTTGGGCACCAAGACCGCCAGTGGCTTTGCGTCGCGGAAAACTTCCCTGCCATTGCGTGCGCAGGTCAGCACCAACTCTCCGCTGGAGCGTTTAGTTACTATTGGAACATCGAAGCCGATACTGAACTCCTGGTGTTCACCGGCGCTGAGGTTGAACGTCTTTTGCTCGCCGGCGGCGCGCTGGCCGTTGACGCTGAATTCCCACGATACGTCGATCGGGTCAGTGTAATGGGTGTCGTTGAAGACTTTGAGCGTGCGTTTCACGCTGCTGCCGCCGTTGAACGTCCAATTCCACTCTCTGCAAAAAACCGCAACCGGCTTCTGAGAGTTGAAGTGCATGTTGGCGACTTGACCGCCGCCGAGACACAGTTGCCAACCCGCTGCGCCTCGCCAGCGTCCGCCTTCGGTCAGCATTTTGGCAAACAGTCCACCGCCGCGCTGCGTGCCCGGCCCCCAGCCGGAGAAGCAGCCTTCGCCGGCAAATTGCGCGAAACTTCCGGCGTTGTAGCCGTTCATGAAAAAGCACTCGCCCATGAAGATAGGGCGGTCCATCGCCAACGGGAAGAGTCCTTTCTGGGTGGCGGCGACCTTTTCAAAGGTATAGGCCTGATCCGGATAATCGCGCAGACCGACAACTGGCGGATTGCCGTCGGTTTCAATGTAATGTGCGCCATTGACGGGAAGCGACTGGTTGCGAAGGCAATTGCCGCCATCGATCATGACCGGACGCGTGGGGTCAAGGGCCATGACCGCCTTGGCTGCGCGAGTGATGTGCGGCTCGACAAAGTCAAGCACGTTGCAGTTGCGCGCGTTGATAAATGTGAGTTCATTCTCGATCGACCAGATCAGAATTGAAGGATGGTTGCGCTCCTCCTTGACCTGGGCCTTCAACTGCGTGATCCAATTGTCGAACAGCGCGGGATCGGCGCCCAGCGCGTGCGAATAGTTGCAACCCATGCCGTCCATGATGCCGCTGCGGTGCACGATAATGCCCGCGGCGTCGAGGCCGTCGAGTATCTTGGAGCGCTCAATGCCGCCGGCCGGCAGCGGATTCCAGAAACGGCAACTGTTCTGATTGGATGCACGGTAATAATTAAGCGAATCCTGAAGCGAGCCGTTGCTGAGCGCATCAATGCCGCAGGCCCAATCGCCGCGGATATTCCATGGGACGCCGTTAAGCTTGAACTGCGGTCCATCCCATTCCCACTGGCGAAAGCCAAATGGCGTATGTCGAACGTCAACAGTCGCGCCGTCAATCTGGAGTTTCGTGACGACATGATACAACTGCGGATCTTCCGGCCACCAAAGTTTAGGGGTGGGCCATGACTCTGAGACTTTGACCACGGTCTCCTGACCGGGTTCAAGCGACGCCTCCTGAGGGGCAAATGTTTTTTCGGCATTGCCTCCGGCGGCAGGCGTTGCCTCGTTAACCACGACGATCTTTTGCGCCTTTGCAGTTGGATTGAAAACGGTCACTTCAAGTCCCAGCGTCTTGTCCTTGACGTTGGGGATGGCGAACACGTCGCTGGTGTACACCGGGCCGGCGATGATCATGCTCGGCGTCTGCAAAATTCCGGATGACGTGGCGATATTGAAGATGCCAGCGCCGATGGGAAAATCGAAGCTGGCCTGCACCCACGACCGGCTGATATGGTCCAGCGATGTGATAAACGAATTGCGCGTGGGCGCCCCATTCGCCTTCTTGGGGGTGATGGCGTAGTAAGAGTCTTTAATCACAACCCAGATATCATTGACTGCACCGGGCTTGACGGCCTTGGTGGCGTCGCATTCCCAGAGGGCGTACGGCGCCTTGGTGAAGCCACACGCCTGACCATTGACGAATAACGTCGCCATTAAGCAGATGGCCGGAAAACGCAAGATGAAGGACCGTCCGGCGAACTCAGCGGGCACATTAACCTGCGCACGGTAAATCAGGCGGTGGCACTGCAGCAGCTCGGGACGATCCTTGAATTTATTGCTGGGTACGTTAGCAGCAGTCCAGCAGACGTCTTTTGCGTCGGGAATGGATTGCGTGGGTTCGTCGCGGCCGAACACCACCTGCTCATCGAAGCGGCCGACTTGCCAGACGCCCCCGAGTGAACATTCGGTCCGATCAGGTCCCTTCGCGCCGTCTATATTCAATTCAAAGACGTGCTCGGCGGCCTTCTTGTCCGCTTCGTTCTGCCAATCTTCGTCGGGCTTGTATTTCCCATTGGGGCGGAACGGCCGTTGTGTCAGACACAGCGCGTCGCACGCGAACTCCGTTTGCAGTGGGATCTTCTTGTCTTTTTCAACCTTGAAGAGCGGTTTCACGCGAAATTCGAAGCTGTGTTTGCCCACCGTCAAGTCCGCCATTCCAAGTTTAAGCCAGGCCAGCGGCACGTAAGGTGCGATCTCCATTAAGTCGATGGTCGTATCGGTGGGCTTGATAGCCTGCCAATTGCCCTGATCGATGCGCCAGTCAAATGGGGCGCGCATGCCCTCCCACCCCGCGCGGTCCCAGACTTCGTAGTTTCCCGCGGTAGCGGCTTGAAATTCGTATCCGATGATGGCGCCGTCGGCCGGCATTTTGGCGAATTGCTCGGGTGGTACAATCAAACTCAACCAAGCATCACCGGATAGAATCTGCGACGTGCCCCAACCCTTAAGATTAACTTCCACATTCTTGGCGGTCGGATTTTCTCCTTCAATCCAGATGTAGTCGGCCGCAAACGTCATCGGCACAAGCGCAAGGCAGCCGATGAAAACAATCAGAAGTGATCGGGGCACGTGTTAGCCTCCCAAGCCGCGGGCGAGCACCAATTCGTGTAGATGGGCGACAGCGGCGCCGTCAACCTCAACCACGAAGTAGTTTTCCTTGAAATGTCGTTATTCCGTCAGCGCCGTGGAACATCTGGCCTACGCCATGCGCATTCGGCGCTTTGCGGCGCAAGCCGGTTGATTCCATATACAAGTAGCGATCTCCGCCGTCCTTGCGGAAGTCATGACCTGAATGAACGCATAGATGATATGACTGTGATTCGTCCATCGCTTATGCCGAGCAGCGTGGAGACGCAAAAGATCGAAAATCCGCCAATTTTCAGCTCAATTATTCGTGCGACGTTCTTCGAATGTCCTTAGGACGTTGTTTATTCCATTTCTTGAACTGCCGGGATAAAATTGATGGGTCGCTATAACCAAAGGCGGCGGCTGTTTCTTTAACCGATTGGTGCTCGAGCAGTCGTTTCGCCTTCTCAAGGCGTTGGAGCAACCTGTACCTCACAGGCGAAAGCCCCACGAGTTTGCGAAAGCGCTGACGAAAGCCGTCATAAGAAAGGCCCATTCGTTTGGCGACCGTATTCAGCGCAACCGCCGGGCTCAAGTTCTCTGAAAGCAGACGACAGGCTTGATTGCGAAAATCGCTGTCAGCCCCGCTATTATCAGGCTTGCTCAACAGCTCAATGATCTGAATACTTTCTTTGAGCAATGCAAGATTTGATGCATCCGGATCAGAAATAAAGTGATAGTAACCCAGATATGCGCGAACGATATCCTTTCTGACTCCCATATGCATGACGCGGTTTCGTGTGTTCCAGATATCGAGCTGGACGAGATGCCGCCCCGTAAGCGCATCCAGGCAGAACGAACACTCGACGAAGCCATCGTCGCGATTCATTTGCACGTCAGATTGATAGTGACCATTAAATTGGAACGAGTCGCCCGCGGAAATTTCTTCCCAATCGCGCCTGTCGTTATATTTGATGCGCGCGCGTCCGGCGATGGCGTAGGTGATCGCATATAGGCGAATATCACCATGCTCCACCGTGTCAGGTGGAATGCCGTGAGGGCTTGGTACGACCAATTTGCTCCCGTCAGCTTGTGGATTTTCGACCGTATTTTCATTTTTTTCCCACGGATGCTTCACAAATAAACACGTAATTCTGGCAAGTTTGTGGTCATAAGAAAACAATCGTGTCACGATGCGCGGACGCTCTAGAAATCCGGCAGGCAGGACCGCAGTCAAATCGCTGGGCAACGCTGAACTCCAACGGAGTCATAAATTCCCTCAAACACGTTAAGTCTTTGAACCGTCAATTGCAAGTCGAGGCCGCTATCGAAAAGACCGGCGTGAGCCTGTCTAAGGCAACGATGCATCCACTTATGTCATGAATTCAGACCCCTTGGGTCATGTTTTTCGATTGGGCATTCAAACAGTGCACAGGGTATGAGTAATGACACGTGGCTGATGCGGCTGCGCTTCTACAGTACTCCCGGAGATTCATTCATGGTTGCAATCGAAAGTGCTGTCACTATCAAGAGTGACAGCATCGCGATGACCGATGAACAGAAGTTTCTTTTTGACGTAAATGGGTGGCTGCTCCTGGAAGGTGTGCTTTCGCCGGCGGAATGCGCGGCAGTCAGGCGGCATCTCTACGATGGCGGCGATCCGTTTTCCGGACCGGCGCAGGAATTACTCGATCATCCCGCAGTGACCGGCGTGCTCAACGAGATTCTTTCCGACGGAAAGCTTAACTCAGACTACTGGAATTTCCGCTGCGAGAGCTCCGGACCCAGTATCCGCAAGAATGGCTTCATCCCCGGCTCCACTGCCAAACCCCACGTCGTCAAACCCCCGCAGGGCGCCGGCCCGATGAGTTTTACGTGTCATAACGGTCACATATACTCCGGCCTGACCCGCGTCGTCTGGGAGCTCAATCCCGTTGAACACGGCGATGGCGGCACGCTGTTCATGTCGGGCGCACACAAGTCAAATTTTGCATTCCCGCCATCCGTACGGGAGCTCGACAACCAGTATCTCCATTCCTATAGTTGCTCGGAAGGATCGGTTTTCATTTTCACGGAGTCGCTGCTGCACGCCAGCACCGCATGGAAGAGCGCGAAATATGACCGCGTGTCGATATTCAGCGCCTATAATTCAGTCTGGGCACAGTGGCATAAGCTCAATCTCGATCCGGCCAAGATCGCCACGATGCCCAGGAAACGGCAATCGCTTTTCAGGGGCGTCTACGCCATCGACTTCCACCGCAAGCCCAGCCCAATTGGCAACGTCGAATATCGTCCGGATAACCAGGCATTGTAGCTGGAAGCAGTCCTGAAATTATTGAGTGCTCGTTTCTGTTGGGCCGATTGACACGCAGCCGGCGTTGGGAAACCGGGCGAACGGGCAACGTGTTGCGTTGGCTTTCTGCAATGTCGAGGCCCGCAGGGTTTCGCACATTGACGAATAACTCCAGCGCGAACTCAAAACGGCGCTGGAGGATACGAAGACTCAAGCGGTCAGCTTATACCGAAGTTGAACTCCTCTGAATTAACTGAATTTGACACCGAGTTTGATGTTCAATTCGGGATTCGTTTCGATCTTCGGGTATTCAACAAGCAGATCGTCAAATGGAACCACGGGAGTTACGATTATTTCTCCGTTGATTTTTCCCTCACAGATCAAGCGCCAGCAAAGATCATAGATGCGATCCTCATTCCAGCGTGGGTGCTCGCGATTGGGTTCGCTGCAAGCACGCGAGAAGATGATGTTTGGCCGATTGAGATGCGCTTCAGAACCAAAGTCCAGCCCGGCCGAATATGCCGGGGGAGCCGCGCCCGCTACCACGGCGCCGCCGAAAGCAACGGAGCGCAATGCGCCCTGCAGGCCCGGCACGCTGCCGCTGTACTCTATGGCCACATCAACGCCGCGTTTGGCGGTCAGCTTTTTGATTTCCACACCTGCGTCGCACTTAGACGGATCAAGCACGATATCGGCGCCCAATGCGAGTGCGGCCTCCAACCGGATGGGCAGTGGATCGAGCGCAATGACCGGATAGGCGCCGGCCATTTTCGCCAATTGAACGGCGACCAGTCCGATTGCGCCCATCGAAAAGATTGCCACTGCATCGCCAATTCTCACATTTCCGTCACGCACAGCGCCGGCAGCGAAATCGGCGGGATCCAGACAGACCGCTGACTGCCACGGAACTCCGGAAGGAACCTTCCAACAGCGCCGATAAGGATTGCCTTGCGTCGCTCTGACGTGGGTCTGTTTGAAACTTCCATAACACAGGACACGATCACCAGCGGCGAGTGTGCTGACGCCAGGTCCCGTTTCAACAATTGTCCCGACAATCATGTTGCCGGGGCCCGACGGATAGATATTGACGTTGCTCTCGACTCTTTTAAAGAGCGCGAGATCGGAGTCCCAATTGCCGCGTTGAGCGCCGTAACCTTTGTACGCGGCCATCTCCGTGCCGTGCTTGGCGGCGCCGAAGTCAGAGCGGATACGAACTTCACCTTCTCGCAACGCGGATTCTTTGTATTCGCGAAATTCCAACTGACGCTGAGCGACACACAACAGTTCTTGGGGCATTTGGAAGTCCTCAGTTGGGGATCCTGATGAATCTATTTAGATGCCTCGAGGTTCATTCTTCTGTATTTTTCATCGCGCCGCCAGGGTTGTTCGCAGGCCACGTTCGGAAGCACGACCTAACATTCGTTAATGTAAAACATAACAATACGGTACTTTAACCCAGGAAGTCACTGCTTTTCCCCCTGCAGTTGCCGGCTGAAATTGCCAGTTCTTGGACGCTTGCAACGCGGCATCATCCAATTCCGAATCTATCGCGGATGGATCTCAGACGGTCGCGCTCACGGAGCGCCGATGCACACCACCCGTCCGTCGAGCAGCGAGACCACCACGTCGCCCGCGCGGCTGATGGCCACGCCGTTATAGACCGGCTCGCCGGGCAGCGGCACTTGCCACAAGGCATGGCCGTCGTCGCGGGCGAAGGCGGTGAGGGCCCATCCCCATCCCGGACCGACTGTATCGCAACCAGGGCGGCGTTGGCGGCGAGGGCGCGGCAACGCGACGGGTGCGGCAGATTGCCCTTGGTCGGTAGCCGCCGCACCGTCCGCGGCTGGTCCTTGACCGGCGCGGTCGCGAGCGCGTCGAGGGTCTCGAGCTCGAGGCTCTCGATCTTCGCCCCGGCGACGAGGGCGCCGGCGCCATCCCACACCGGCGGCTTGTCGTCGACCAGCGTGTACGGCGGGAGGATCTTCCCGTCCTCGGCGAAGGGCAGGATCGCCGCGGAGTTGCGAACCTGCAGCTCGGTGTAGTCGGTGAAGGTCTCGATGCCGCCGATGACGAGCAGGCGATCGTCCACCACGCCGATGTCCTGCCCGCGGGCGAAGCACAGGATCTGAAAGAGGCCGTCCTTGTTGCGTTTCTCCCAGGTGGGCGCCAGCATCGACCACAGCGAGACCGGGGAGCCGGTCGCGGGATCGATCGCCACCACGCCGCCGTCGCCGCCGTGCAGCCACAGCCGCCCTCGGCCCCATGCCATCTGGCCATCGGCGTTGAAGCCGCGGCCGAAATTGCTGCCGCCGATCACGCCGAGGTCTGCGCGTTCCCACTTCGGTTCGCCGGTGCGCGCGTCGAGCGCGCAGACGCTGGTTCCGGAATAGGCGCCGATCAGCCCCGCGGCGACATAGGCCACGCCGTCGTGGACGAGCACTCCCGGCAACGCCGGCCACGAGCTCATCAGGCGTCCGTAGACCATGATCTTGCGCTCGCTCGGGGCGACGCGATAGCGCCACACCAGGTGGCCTTCGGCGAGATCCACGCAGTAGGCGTAGCCGTCACCGGAGCCGACATAGACCAGGCCCTGATCGACGCTCGGCGCCGAGGTGATGCGGCCACCGGTGGGATGGCTCCATATCGCAGCGCCGGTACGGCGGTCGCGGCAGCGCAGGCAGCCCTCGGCGGTGCCGAAGAGCACGCGGTCGCCGACGCACACCGCCGGGGTCGAGCGCGGTTCGGGTTCGCCGCTGACGTCGGACGGCGCCCTGCAGAGCGGGTCGGGAGCATAGGTCCAGAGGATCGCGGCGTGGTCTGGCAGCGGCGCCGTGGACGAACCGCGGCGGCTGGCGTCGGCGCGGTAGCTCGGCCAGTCGGCGGGATCGGGCTTGGCGGAGGACGCGGGCGCGCGGCCCGAGCCGTGGACCAGCCGATCCGCCGAAGCCGTGGCCTGGTGCAGAGGGAACGATCCCGCCGAGCAGTTGACGATCGTACCCGTCCATTCAGTGCAGCCGGAGCAGCCCGAGCCGAATTTGAGCGCCAGCCCGTCGGCGATCAGGGCGGGATTCATGCATCCCGATTTGGTCAGGCTGTCCAAGACCTGCCGCTTCTTGAGACGGTCGTAGCAGACGCCGCAGGTGCCGCTGATCACGTTCGGGCTCATGGTGAAGGGGCCGCAGCCGGCGTAGCTCACCGCATCCTTCTGCCCGCGCACCGGCGCCAGCGTGCGCGGATCGCGCAGGACCGCATCGCGGCTCAGGATGCTTCCCTCCAGCGCAACGGGATACTTCAACAGGCCGGGCGTGAGATTGGTGTACATCGATCCTGCATCCTGCGCGGGATTGGTGCGGCCCCGCGAGGGCTGGTAGAGCAGAGCGCCGTCGGCGGCATTGAAGCCCATCACCTGGAAGTGGCTGTACGAGTTGATGAAGTAGACGTCGGGAGTGATCAGCGCATCCGGACGGAAGGTGAGCATGAAGGTGATTTCGTAGCCGACCTTGCCGCCGTGCGGCTTGGCGATCGGCGCCGCGGTCGTCCAGCGCTCGGCTCCCGTGCGCAGATCGAGGCAGATCGCGCGCGCGTCGTCTTCGTAGGCGTAGACGCGTTCGCCGACGATGCCGGTCTTGCTCGGGTCGATGCTGGTCGCGGCGCGCTTCCACAACAGCGCCCGGCTGGTGCTGTCCGCGGCCGCGAGCAGGGCGCCGCTGTCGTAGCCGAGGAACCACGACTGCTGCGCGCCGGCGATGTCGTGCTTCGCATCCCCGGTCCGCCCGGCGTCATCGAGGATCTTCCCCAGCGAATTGCCCTTCTGGATCACCGGCGCGGGGCCGAGCACCGCCACCAGCACTCCATCTTCGAGCAGCAGCCATTTGCACTCCAGCCCCGGATCGTCGGAGAAGGCGATGCGGCCGCGCTCGTCGCCGGTCTCGGCATCGAGCTCGAGCGCGCCATTGCCGTCCTTGAGGAAGAGCAGCTCCGGCGTCGCCACCAGCAAGGACCCGACCACACCGAAGGCGTCGGGCAGCGGCCTGCGCCAGAGCACCGCGCCGTTGTAGGCGCTCTGCGCCGTGAGCATGCGTCTTGGCTCGTCGGGGAAGCCCTGGTACATGGTGTTGCGGGCATGGAAGCGGCGGCCGCCCGCCACCACATTGATGTCGTGGCGGTCCTCGGCGTGGTAGGGCTGCCCCAGCCACTGCGGAAGGAACGGCCACTTGAGCACGGTGTCGGAGGAGACGCGGTTGAGATCAGGCCCGTGCATCCAATGCCCCCAGTCGTCGCCACCCGCCAGGGGTCGGGCGCGCGCCACCGCCCACAGCCCTTGTTCGTCGGCGACCACGTGCGCATCGGCCAGGTCGAGCTTCGCGGCCCAGGCTGCCAGCCGCTCGCGGCTCAGGCCGGCCCCGAGTGCCTTGGCGCGGCCGACCACCAGCATGCCGCGATACGGCGCGAGCGTGCGGAGCGCTTCGGGCGCAGCCAGCGCATCGAGGTCGGCGTCGGCGGCGTCGGCAACCACGACGAGATCGGCGCACCAATCCGCGAGCGGATCGTGCGCAGCGTCGCCCTCGTCGATGTACAGCGACCGCCCGAGGCGTCCGGCCGCATCGGCCCGCTGGCGGAGATCATCGACGTTCCGCGCCTCGCGCGCCAGGGTGTGGACGATCAGACCGGGATGCCCGGCGAGAGCGAGCGCCAGGGCGCCATCGCCCGCGCGCGGCAGGTCGCACAGGCCCGCGTGGCGTCCGGACAGGTCCAGCAGATGCTCGGCGAGGATGCCGTCGCGATCCGGCTCGGCAGCAGCCGCTCCGGTCGCAGCGAGCAGGTAGGCGAAGACGAAGCACAGAAGACGTTTCACCATGGTAGGAATACCTCCTGGTTGAGGAGAGCGTGGCTGGATCCGGCTCGGGAACGGGGCCTGACGACCTGTCAGAACTTTGGGGAGAGTGCGCCCTTCTCATCCTTAGGTTTTCCCACCACGCCACGGTACGGAGCAAGCACGCGCCGCACTTCTTGCAGATTCGTGTCGCTGGCATCGGCAACGACCAGCAGGTCCGCCACCCAATCGCCGAAGGAAGATCAATCGCTGCGGTTTCACTCGACCAGCAAATATAGACAATCGGGCGGGGCGTCGAATTTCAGGCCATCGCCTTCGCGGACTATTGGCACTGTAAGTGATCTTCGCCCCATGGGGTCTAGTGCAGTACACTTTGTGATGCCAGAGTTGTGGACCACTAACGAAGCGTGTGTGTTTGCGATCTTCCAGGGAGCTTTTCCGGTCGACACGACCTCTTCGCCCGATATTTCAACACCCTGTTTCGTCTTCCAGGTCGTGGGACGGGTGCTCCAACCTGTGGGCCGAACCGTTGTTCCAATTTGGATCAGGATACGGCTGGATGAGGCGATGGGTTGACCGTCCAGGGGCACCGCCAATATCGCCGCGTACGTATCCCGACTGGAAATGTCGAGATCGTGCAAGTGAATGGCTCCCGCTTGGGCGAGAAATCCGGCCGCGCCCTGAGCCCGCGGCGCGTTCACGCTACAGACTCCAGTTTTGTAATCGAGTTCAATTTCACCCGTGTTACTTTTCACACGGCAGGCTTGCCGGTCGATGTACGGTAACAAGTCTGTGACCTTGCTCTCAGTGGGATCGCCGCCATACGTGGCCAGTACCGGGCCAACCAGGAAGGCCAATGGATCGACGTGCCGATCATTAGCGCTGACGGGCAGCTCATGATCGGAAATGGCCGGCGTTTCGCCCGACCACATTGCTTTGAATCCGCATTGCTCTTCCACGACCGGCTTTCCACAGGCGATGTATCCGTTCCGAAACGCCAGCGCAGCGGCTGGAAAGGACGAAGCAATCGGCGGCCGCGCGCAATTCCAGGTTAGCATGAAGTCCGTGGTCGGGTTAATTGGAACGACGCCCTGCATGTCGTATTCGGGTTGACTGCTAAAGCCTTCCCAATTGATGCCGTCCAGTCCGGCCAGCGAGCCGTAGACTGCACACAGAAACGGCCCTTCGCTCTGATAAAGGTTAGGATAGACCCAGGCGGTTGACGTGACAATCGCGGCGCGTCCGGCGATCTGCTTCATAAAGTACGGCGGATTATCGTCCAATTCCAGCGGCTTGAGCGCCGTGCGCCAGACCATTCGGTCTCCGGCCTGTACTCGCCACCCGCTATCGCGCCCCTGATGAATTCCGTTGAAGAAATGGTTTTCGGCGATCATATCTCCGGCGCTGTACGTCCAGCGTTCCGCGTCCTGCATATTCACACTGTCGGCTGCGCGCCAGTTGCCGCACAGGACCAGACTCCTGCCGCGCAGTTCGTCGTGAAAAAAATGCCCCATGTCCTGGTAGAACCCATACATCGTGTCGGCCAGGAATTCAATCTGGTCGGACAGTCGTTGCGATTTTCCGGGGTCCATCGGTCCATTAGCCCGGCGTCCGTCGCGCGTAGCCTCCCAGATGTTATATAGACCGACGATTTCGGCTTCGAAGTTGTCCTGAATCAGCGCCTTGCCTTCAGGTATCGCGACGTTCAACCATTGTTTCCGGGCGTTTTCCAGCGAGCCGTACCGGGTCTTCAGCCACGTTCCGTATTGACGCGACAGCTCGCGCATCTGTTCCGGCGCCAGTCCATTGACTGTGTACCACAGGAGGCTGTCTTCAGTAACTAACTGATTGAGCACTATCGCCGGCTCATTGATCAACGCTACGCCAGTGTATGGATTGGGGCGCGTATACGCGTCTCGCAGCCACGATTTGAAACCGTCACGCAGCTTTGAGTTAAAAAACATCACGGCCCAGGGACAATTCGGTTTCTTGTCTTTCGCGCTGGCCGGATTGAAAGCGTATCCAGGCAGGTCCCAGTCGCTTCGATCGACATTGGCGTAGTCAGTCAGGACGCTGTAGTCGATCACGGCCGTATAGATACCCTCAGCCTTCATGGCGGCGACGGCGCGCCACAACGTATCGATTTCCTCGGCGTTGCTATCGGGAATGTGCGCGCCGGTAGCGTGCGAGGGCAGCGCAACAGAATAGCGGATCATGTTGACGCCGATTTTGGCCAGCCAGCGCGCCTGTTGCCGCCATTGCTCGGCCGAAAACTTCTTGCAGATCGCGTTGACACCCCAGAAACGAATTGGCTGGCCGTCGCCGCGCACGAAGCTGTTGCCGTCGGGCGCCAGGCGCACGAAGCCGTGCTCACCCGCCTGCCTTTCGTTCAATGACCGCAGATCCAAAGCAGCGTCGGCGCTGAATGTATTTTCAGTATATCGAAAGACCCATGCGTCATCCGTCGCATCCTGCGCCGACGCAGGCACGCGGACGAAAATCGCCAGCGCGAAGAACACTGTCAGCTTCAATTTCCCAATACGCTGAAAAGCCATTTTAATGCCCACCGCATCCAATTATTCAACTCTTAAAACTAAAGGCCATTAACCCATACACCGAAGAGGCGCTTGAAGTCTCATTTTTTTCCACAGTTCGCGAACAGGTGAGAGATCGTGTCTCGTCAGCGTGTCGGGATTGCTGAAGCTGCTCTACCCCGGCAAGGACTACACGAAGGATGCCGTCTGTCGCTACGTGGAGTACGCGCTGGAGGCTCGCCGGCGCGTATAAGGAGCAGTTGAAGAAGAACGGTGGCATGAAGTTCTACGAGGTCAACTTCCGCTACGTCGATGCCGAAATCAACCAGGAGAAGTCTTCTCCGTCCCAGAGCAGGGAAGCGGCTTCGTTTCACTGATGACCAACGGCGGAGCCTGGCTGCGAAGGCCAAAGCCATTGGACGCACGGCGCTTTAGAAGTTCGGATGCCTTGTAACCGCTCCGACAGAGCACGGAACGTTCTCACATATCCTTACTCCGAAAGGGCGATGGCATTATTCGATAGTACAATAGGATTGCCGGCTGATATCAAGCCGAGCGATTAAACCGTCAGACGAAACAGCCCGCCCGGCATGCTCGCAACGCCCATGTCATTTGCTGGCCGCCGATTCTCGATTGACAACTTTGCCCATCCAGTCGTCAGGCGATGCGTAATCGATTGTATCTATTTCGTTGCCGGGAAGCGTCTTCGTTGCTCTCCAATACGGCCATACGTCTTTGGGCGCAGATTCGTAATCGTATGTTACCGTTCGGCCGCGCACGCATCGGCCTTCGTTGTCTTTTTCTAAAACCAGAAGTCCTTCCGGATTGAATTCCTGCGGCTTTTCTCCTCCATAGCGCGTCCATCCGGCAGACTCGCCCTTGGGGCTGTATTTGTAGACGTCGCGCCACGCCGGCGATTCGTTGAGCTGAGGCTCGACATAGTTGACATCATAGTTGCTTGACGCGACGCCTGGCAACAGCAGCGTCAGCAAAATTTCGGATTGCCAGCGTTCGAGCAACGCGAGTTCGTAGCGCGTCAATCTTTCCGCGGCTGGCACGGATTCGGCTCGGATTGGGGTGACTTCCAATGCGTTGCCGGGAACGTCTTTGATCATCCCATACCGGACTAATTTCGTGCGCGCGGCGCTGACGGCCTTTTGCCGCGCCGAAGCGGCGTCTTGAAATGCTTGCTCCAGAGTGGCGCTGTTGAGCGGCCAGAAATTGGGATCGCGCGCGGCGCGGCGAAGCATCCGAAAAATATGCACCTGCAGAGATTCCTTGACCAGCCCGGGCCTCCAGTTGTTCACGAAGTCGGACAGTTCCTGCGTCGCGCTGTCTACATGACCTTGTGCCGCGGAAATCGCCGCGTCTGCGCTGCGATAGGGTTCAGCGGTCTTGAAATATTCGGCTTCGGCGGCGTCGCGCGCAGCCTTGGCGCTGGCGTCGGGCGATTTGGCAAAATCGCTTCGCGCGGCAGCCACCTTCTGCTCGGCCGCCTTCAGATCTACCGGCGGGAGCTTCTTGCGCGCCGCATTGGCAGCTTTCAGTTCGGCCTCAGCGCGTTCCAACGGCGGCTGCACGCTCTTTGCATATTGTTCAGCCGCGAGGCGCAGCACGTCCGCGTCCCCGTCCGAGCTATAGCGCTTGAAGACGGCGCTGGCCGGCGTGCCCGCATTCAACTGGGCGAAGAGTTTCGTCCAATTCGCGATGTTGAAGCGCGTGACGCCCATCTGGTAGCCGATTTCCAGAATGCGGTGCGCATCATCGTAGGTGCGGGCCTCGGTGTTCAGTGAATAGAACGTCACAAATCCCGGCGCGGACCAATACGCGCCATTGTTCACAAACAACCCAATGTCCACGCGGTTGGACACCAGGGGCCAGCCAGGATGGCCTTCCTGCGTGTAGTGGAGCGGATTGGAATCCGCGTCGACCTTGCGGCGCTCGGGATATTGCACCAATAGTTCGACTTCCGAACCGGCTTCGTTGCGCGGCTTGATGGCGATCTTTGCAGGGTCGCCGCGCAATACGACCCACTTGTAGGTCAGCGGTCGATTGTTCAGATCGAAACTTTTTGTGGCGCAGACCACCATTCGGCGAACGTAATTCTTACTGCGGAAAATTCGAGCGATGACACAGGGCGTATCGCACAGTTTCTCATTGCCATTGGCTTCAAAAAACTCGCGCCCACAAACCGGCTCGTCCTCTTCAACGACCGACATCTGCACCATTGGCGGGACGTTGTCGGCGGTGATTTCATGAGCAAGTCTGACCATTTTGGCGTCGTTGACCCATGCGCCCTCAAATACCGACGGATGCGCCTTTCCGGTGAGGTACTCGTCGGGGTTTGTGAGATGGTTGTTGCAGATTCGCAGGATCATTTGAATCGTCGGCATCAGCAGTCCGGATTCGACCAGCTTTTTCTTCACGTCGGGGCGAAACGCCGCCATCGTCAGCGGATAACAACGCATGAACGGCTGGTCGGTTCCGGATTGTCCTTGCGACGTGATCAGATATGGCGTGTTGACCGCGAAAAGATCGCCCAGACCCAGGCCGAGTTCGGAGTCGGTCCACGCGTCGTGGTCCTGGAATTCCGGATAGAAATAGACGTTGTTGTGGATGTAATGCTGGTAGAGCAGCGCCAATCCAGCCGGGACGTCGTAGCACATTCGCGAATTGCTGCCCCCCACGCGCCAGCCGGACGCCGTCGAGGAATTGCCGAATACGACAAACGGCATGAGTTGTTCTTGCAAAGCCCAATCCCAATTCGCGCCAGCGGGCTTTTTCTGATCGTCGGTGTATGGGGCGCGAATCAGTTGCGGAAACTGGGTGAGGTTCAACATGCTATGGCCGCGGTCGCGGTTATCGTAATGGTCGCCGGCGTTGCCGCACGCGGTTCCCTCCACCTGCCATTTGCGCAGGAGGTCGCCGGCTTCGCCCGGCAGCGTGGTAATGGGCTTCTCTGCTTCAGCGGCCAGAGCCGCGCCTGCGACTAAGCTCAACGCCAGCCAGAAAAACCGCGTCGTCGCGCGGGTCGCCATCGTTCGCCTCACTTCTCTTCAATACAAAAAAGATTCTCTTGTGTGCGTAAAAAAATCCGCCGCCCCGAAAACGCCGGCGGGCTCAAGGTCAATTCTTGCCGCCCATCGCCGCCGCTGGTTTCCAGGACATTGCAGCCGATCAGTTTGAACGTCCGGCCTGGCTCGAACACGATCGACGCGCCGTAGCTGTCCATCGCGATAAGCATGGAGCCAGCCAGCGCCAGACCCGGAGCTTGATCCGCGCCGGGCGCATTGAGCCCCTGGGCGATCGTCAGGTCCACTTCTTGCCGGTATACCATTGTTCCGTTTGGGGGATCGAAGACCGAGATGCTGCTTTTCCGATCGGAGGCACTGTATCCCAGGACGTAGGCAAGGCCCTCATGTTGAACCATTGGACCGGCGGGCCGCCAATTGGCCAATGCCTCCGCTGGCACGGTAGCGAGTACTTTTGAGGCCGCGCCGGGTTGTTCGGGCACGGCGAAAGTGAATGCGCCTTTGTTGCTCAAGCCGAAGTAGCGGTTGCCGTCCAGCAGCACTGGCGCGATTGAAAACAGATCCGCTGCGGCCGGCCCGGTTGCGAGCGTCGTTCCATCCACACCGCTGAAGACGAACCCATCGGCGGTCGCAACGGCGTCAATATCTCCCACTCGCACCGGCAATGCGCAGACCGAGGCCTGCACCGGCGCTTGTTTGCGCGCCAAACACGCGCCTGTTTTCGCATCGAAGACCAGGACCGCGCCAGGACCGGTGACGATCAGGCGATCGCCGCGCAACACCGGCCAGCAGGCTCCGCGCCAGCCGCTCCAGGGAGGCTTCTGCTGCGTAATCCATTTTCGTTCGCCTTGCAGATCGTAGCACGCCAAAACGCCAGTGGCTGCAAACCACGCCCACACTTGCGCGCCATCGCTGACCGGCGCGCACGCGCCGTTGCGGCCTTCGGATTCCGGTTGGGTCGCGCCACCGTAGGCGGGATCGCCGCTGCGAATGGCCTCGGAGAGTTCGGACGAAAGCTTGACGCGCTTGACGTTGTCGATCAACCGCCGGTCCAGTGCGTACAGCCGGTCCTGTTCGATAACCTCCGCCGCCTTCGGTTTGAGCAGCTCAAGATTGACCGTTGCCTTGAGATCCTTTCCCTGCGAAATCGCGTCGCACAGCGAATTTCCGTGTAGCCAGAGCAGCCGGCCGCCGGCCGCATCGAAACACGCCAGATCGTTGGGCTCGCATTCCAGAAAAATGCGATCGCCCACCACGGTCGGCGCCCCCCAGCCGCCACCTGGAAGCGACGCCGACCAAGCGATGTTCTTTGCCGGGTCGTCAGCGCTTGTACGTCCGCACGGTTTGAAATGCGCTTCAAAATTCCAGAGCCACTTTACGCCATTCTGTTTTTCCTGCGGAGACAACTGACGTGGCGCGAGAACCTTTACCACAATGCGGTTCCAGCCCGGTGAAAACCGTTGCCGCGTGCGATCCCATGAGACGACCGACCTGCCATTGATGTAGTGGCGAACGGATTGGTCCTGCGCGCCAGACGTTATCAGGCTGGAGAATCCCGTCGGCGAATAGAGGTACGTCATCAAGTATGCCGCCTGCCCTTGCGGAGTTTCTCCAAGCAGTGCGGCGAGGTCTATGGGTTTGCCCTCTGTATTGCTGACTGCTTTCCACGTCATGTCGCCGAGCTTATCGCCGGGACTGGCGTACCAGCCGCCTTCGCCGAACAGGAATGGATCATCCACCGACCAGTACCCATGGGTCCGCACCGGACCCACGACCAGCCATTCCGAAATACCCCATTCTCCGGCGTTCGACCCGGCCAGCCGCGCCAAAGGCTGCCCGCCAGGTTTTGCGTCTTGTGGCATCACATTTACATTGAAACAATCCTGCAATGGCGAACGCAATGCGCGATGCCAGACGAGTGGCGGATTCGCACCTGGGAATCGTCCGCTGCCATCGCCACGCCAGCCTACAGGATGTTCGGTCGATACAGGAAAAGTATCCGCGCCGATGCCCGGAACCTCACCGGCCCCGGCCAGTCCACAAGACATGGCAAGCCCGCTCAGCATCAACGTCAGGTGGAAAGGCGAGATACCGCCGAGCCGTGCGATGTTCGAGTACGGGTTACGTGAGATTCGGAAACTATTGATTCGCGCGTAAGGAAAGCCACAACGAAAAAGTCCAAACAGCAGGACATTTTTCGTTGTGTCTGACTCTTTAGCTACGCGCGATTCACTATGCATTTGTACGAAATGTTGACCCACACATGGACAATCAATACACCTCAATATTGTATTTCAAGAAAAAAACTAGCTAACATACGGTTCAATACGATTATTAGCTGAGTTAAGTGAAATATCGGTGGCTCAAGTCATTTCCAGCTCAAGCCTCACGCGTCCGGAGCCCTTTCTAATTTGAGAAATACGTTTCTGGTGACCATCGGCCTCCCAGCGTAACAGGGTTGTCAAGACGGCAGTTCTTCCAGCCGTCGGCAGCGATGACAGGGCTGTGCACATGGCCGTCCGATGCCGCCAGCGATCGATTGCCGGCGTGCGGACTTTCGGCTCAAAGGCGCTCCGAGCGCGTAGCGCTGAAGTTGGCCAGCAGATCCAGTTCCGTTTGCAGGCGAGGTTCCCGATCGCCCGGGCCCCTACGCGCCACAACCTCTTACCTCAAAAAAGTCGAAGAGTTTCAAATTACTACGAAATACAGGACGAATTTGTGTCTGGACCGGTGAGATCGATTCAAGGCTTTTACCACCTAATTGAATGTGCAATCTGCATCGACCGCGTAAAATATTCCAGAGTCCATGCGCTAAGTTCATTGCTCACCTTATTGCTCACCTAATGTTAAGATTTTAGAGATTGATGGACCTGAGGATTCAGCTTGCGGTGATATACTTTTATGAACAGTGCTGAAACATGTGTAACAATAGCAATCTGCCGAAAGCCGCATGGACGCGACGATGCAATGACGGATCGCGAATTACTAGAACAATACGTGCAGGTTCATTCCGACGAAAGTTTCGCGGAGCTTGTCCGCCGCCATACCCCAATGGTGTACGGCACGTGTTATCGCATATTGCGCAATGCAGATCTAGCCGAAGATGCGACGCAGGCAACGTTCCTCGTCTTAGTCCGGCGGGCGGAAGCCTTGCGGTCGGGCAACTCTCCGGTCGCCGGTTGGCTCTACTGTGCCGCGATTCATTCCGCACGGTATGTTCACCGCACGCTCGCGCGTCGTTCCAGACACGAAAAAGAGGCGATTGAAATGCGCAAGCATACGCAGGACGAGTACCGATGGAAAGAGGACGTGTGCCCGAATCTTGATGGCGTTCTCCAGCAGTTGCCGCAACTGCAGCGCGATGCAATCGTGCTGCGGTATTTGAATGGATTGTCGGAATCCGAGGCAGCGCTCGAGTTGAATTGCACATGCTCAGCAATTCACAACCGCGTCCGCAAAGGCGTAGCATCATTGCGTGAGAAACTGAATCGGCAGGGTGTAGTCGTCTCGGCTGCAACGCTTGGTGTGTTCCTCTCGCAACAAATCGCGATGCAAGTTCCGGCGCGGCTTTCGGAAACGACCACGGCCGTATCTCTGGGGAAAGCGGTCGCATCGTCGACGGCGACAAATGCCGCCAACCTCGTCGTAAAATCGATGACGGTGACGATGATGATGAGCGCAAAGAGTATCGCGCTGATCGCGCTGATAACGGTATTTCTTGGAACCTCCGTTGCATACTTCGCAATGCGGCCCTCAAAGACGTCAGGATCACAATCGGTCTCGCAGGCGCCATCCGTCGATCCGTTGGAGGCGTACAAGAAACCTACGCTCTTAAAAAGTATTGCTGGATTTCAAGGCGGTGCTCACGGTGTGTCGTATTCGACTGATGGCGCTATTTTCGCCATTGGCTGCGGCAATGGCTCCATTCGCGTTTATGACGCAATGACCTATGAATTACAGTACGAGCTTAAGGGCCATCAGGATAAGGTCCGGTCAATTTGTTTTGCAAACAAAGTTCTCGTGTCGTCCAGCGACGATTGCACAGTGCGTTTATGGGATCTGAATTCACACGAAGTAATGAAAACCCTCAGGGGTCACGGCGCCGCGGTCAATGAGCGCGGAGTAACGTGTGTTGCAGCCTCGCCGGACGGCTTGCAGATCGCTTCGGCAGGATGGGATGGCCGTATCAAGGTCTGGGATCCAGCCACTGGCCGTGAATCGTTAACCGTAGACTGGGCCACAAATGGTTGTGCAACGGTGATGTACTCGCCTGATGGTAAGTTCCTGGCGGCTACAAGCAATGAAGGCTATACACAAATCATCGACGCGAGAACTGGTGCAAGAGTTGTGCAGCTTCAGCACTCTAGCGAGCCCTTGGGTGCAATTGCATTCCTTTCCGACGGTTCAGCCCTCGCCTCCGCTGGGAGTGGCCATGTCAAACTCTGGTCTGTGCCGGAAGGCAAATTGCGGCGGGATATGACTGTTAAATCCGACCATTGTATGCTGCGTACAACTCGCGACCGTGCATTAATTCTAGCGTGTGCTGAAGGTGAATCCGTTGTGCTCTTCGATGCACTGAGTACGAAGCTTCTCTGCACACTTACAGGACATCCCTCTGGCTGGTCGGGCTTCGCATTGTCACCGGATGGCCGGACCTTGCTGACAACTAGCTTTGGTGGAACTGTCAACGTTTGGTCCGTTGCAACGCCGCAAAGTTAATCTCGTGAACGGATCACTCAATACCATTTTCAATCGAAGGATGCGCCACCGCTTCTTTTAAGCTTGCGGATTACTCTTGGCTCTGCGGGAGGATGACACGTGAGAAACTCAAACAGTTGCTCTGACGCCAAGTTGATTGTTGTATGGCTATTCCTGGTAATACTTGCATTCTCTCAAGGGGATATCTGCGGAAGCGACATTTCCACGCCCTACGATACGATTCCCGATTTCGGCGCCAATCCAACGATCGTCAGCGTCAAGAGTGGCAATTGGTCGGACACCAGCGTCTGGTCACCAGCGCGCCTGCCTGCCAGTCACGATGTGGTTCAAATCGCCAACGGCACTACTGTGACGTACGATCTCAACAACAGCGCAACGGTTTCGTTAAAGGCATTGTCCGTGGAGTCGGGTGGGACGTTCACCTTCGGCACGCCGAGTTCTCCGCTGTCAATCAAAGCGGCAACGTACCTGGTCAAGCCGGGCGGCGCCTTTCTCGCCGGTACGCCGGCTTCGCCGGTTCCGCCCTTTGTTGGCGGAGAGGATAATTCGATGATCAACATCGTTACTGCTGACGTGGCCATCGACACCACAAACGATCCCAACTCGTATGGAACCGGTTTCATCTGCCTCGGAACCTGCCACTTATACGGCGCACAAAAGACACCTTTTGTCCGGCTGGCCAACGAGGCAAAAGTGGGCGATTCCACATTGACCCTCGGCGCTGCCGCAACAGGCTGGAATGTGGGCGATGAACTGGTGCTCCCAGACTCGAGACATCTGCTCGACGGTCAATATTTTTCGAATTACGTGCCGCAGTGGGAAGTTTTTTTCATCAAGAGCATCTCCGGAAATGTGATCACTCTGACCGGGGCGCTCCAGTACGACCATCCGGGCGCTCGCGACGGGAATGGCGTGCTGACGTTTGCGCCACACGCAATCAATCTCACGCGAGCGATCATGTTCGAATCCGAGAATCCGCTGAGGATTCGCGGGCATACGATGTTTACCTATCGCGCCGACGTCGACATCGAAGGCGTCGGCTGGTGCGAAATGGGGCGCGCGCAATTCCCCACAGACCTGGCTCGCTATCCAGTTTACCTGCGGCATCTCTTCGGGCCGGCGGCGCCGCCGGCGAGCGGGTATCAGTTCATCTTCAAGAACAATTCGATTGATGATGATGCGCCGAGCTTGACCAATCCCTCGATGCATGTGTGGGAATTGACGCTGGAAGACAGCCATTACGGACTGATTCAGGACAATTGTCTCTACAATTCAATGGGGGCCGGCATTATCACTCGTGCCGGCAACGAAAGTTACAACGTATTCGATCACAACATTGTCGCAGCCGTGTTGGGAAATGGAAATCAGCGCGACACCGGTGACGGGATGGGCATGGACGGGATGGGGTTCTGGTTCTCTTCAGGCTGGAACAATTACATTCGCAATAACGTCGCCACCAGTTGCATCAGCACATTTTCAGGGATTGTAAGTGGCGCTGGGTTTAAATTCTACGGGCCGGCAGCCGTCATCGGCGCGAACCTCAACATACCCAACGCGCCTGGCGACGATCCAAACGTCAACGGCACGAGTGTGCTCATGAAGCGCATCCCAATGCTGGAATTCAGCAATAACGAATCCTATGGCGCGATAGCAGCCGGCCTGACGATCTGGAACCATGGGACCGACGGATATACTTTCAACGCCGATATGCCGGAGAGTTTTGTGACAAACTTTAAATGCTGGAACTTCTGGGAAGAAGGTTGTTTTGCGTATCCAATTCAGAATTATACGTTCGATGGTTTTGTTGTCCGAGGCGATCCGCGGGCGATAAATAACTTCTACGGCGGTCCCATGGCGTGGAGGTCGGGCGATTATTTTGCCGCCAACGTTACGATCAAGAACGCAGACGTACAGGGTATCGGGTGCCTTCTGGACAACTGCTCCTGTACGGCGGGTACGTTCACGATTCAAGATTCGTATTGTCGAACATATGGGACAGCAATCAACATTGAGAGTTTCTTTGACGGCGGCTCCGGGGCTCCCATGCTGCCGCGCTCGACTATCATCAATAACGTTAAGTTCGATGCGTGGCCATCGACCAAGCTTAGCACCATTTCCAAATATCTTTTCAAGGTCGGCGGAAGCTTTATTCAGAAAGACGAAGTCCTGGTCTACAACTACAATCAGACGGCCGGAGTGAACTTTGAAGTCTTCGACAAAGCGGAACAGAATCCCAGCTTTGTACTCGATAGTTCGTTCGTCACGACCAACGGCGGCGCCTGGCCAGGCAATGTGGGAATTCCGTCTGGCGACGCTGGCTTAACCAATCTTCAATTGAAGACGAAGTATCCGAGCGGGATTACTGTGAACGGTTTTCTTTATCCGGTTCCAGTGATCAGTGGCAAGATCGCTCCTTATCAGGATACGACCACTCATCCGGAGATCGACGGTTGCGTCTGCGCGATCACAACCCCGAGTGCGCCGATGATCACAACACAATCGTCCAATGTAACTGTGCCTGTGAGGCAGATGGCAACGTTCATGGTAGTTGCGATCGGAAATCCGGCGCCGACATATCAGTGGCAGAAGGATGGCGTCAACATTGCCGACGCGACATCTCCAACGTACACGACGCCAACGACGTCAATGGCCGATAGCGGTGCGATCTTTCAGGTGATCGTCGCCAATTCGCAGGGAATTGCGACCAGTAACGCTGTAACACTGACGGTGACCGTGGCCGCAGCCAATCAGCCGCCGGACATCACGTCCACTCCGGCCGCAACGCCCAACCCCGCGCGGGTTGGGCAGAGCGTCAGCTTCGCCACCGCCGCTAGCGATCCCAACAGCGACGCGCTGACGTATACCTGGGCGTTCGGCGACGGCACGATCGGCGACGGCACGAGCACGACGCATGCGTATGCAACGGCCGGGACGTTCGCGGTGAAGCTGACGGTGAAAGATCCGGGCGGACTTGCCGCGAGCGCCACGTTGAACCTCGTCGTCAATCCACCCGACACCGGAACTGGAACTGGAACTGGAACTGGAACTGGAACTGGAACTGGAACTGGGACCGGAACAGGTACTGGGACAGGCGCCGGGGGCGGCGGATCGGGCGGCACGACACTGGTCATGACGGTTTCCAAGCTGCAGGGCAGCACCAACTTCAAGCTGGCCAGTCACGATACCGTGGCGCTCAGCGGCGTACTGCCTGGCGTGCCAGTCGGCTTCAATGCCAAGGGGCAGACGGTGAGCCTGAATGTCGGCGGCGCGAGCCAGACGTTTACGCTCAACGCCCGTGGCCAGGGCAATGGGGCGAACGGTTCGATCGCGCTGAAGATCAAACTGACCGGCAAGGGAAAAGCGAAGTCGTTCGTAGGTGGCAACGTTCCGTTCACCGCGAAGCTGCTGAAGGGAACCTGGGTTGGCGCATGGGGGATCGATCCGCAGCAGACTGTGGCGGCCATGCCGATGACGCTTACCGCTAGCGTGCAACTAGGGGCTGTCGTCTATCAGACGACAGTCGCGGCCATGTACCGAGGCAAGGCCGGTATGGCTGGGAAATTCAAGAAGTAAGCGGCGGGTTCGAACTTTTTGGTGAGGTTACGCGCGAACACGCACGGCCAGCTCACATCCATGTACCTCGCAATAAATACTCACGCGGCTTTCGGCGCCTACTGACCACATCAGAGGGCGTATTGACGGTTGATTATTCGTTTCCGCCCGGAATTCGCGCAAGTGAATGATATAGAAATGGGGTTCGAGGTCCTCACGCAATAATTCGTGCTCATGATGCTTGCGCCTGAGTCGTACCTCTGAATTTGCGTTTCCAGACTGAAATATTTTCATATCCTAAGTCTTTATACTAAGATGATTTGTAGTTAAAACTACAGAAAGACACAATGTGCTCATTGGATATTTGTTTTCTTTCGGTGTAGCTTGTCTGACGTCCAACAAGGATTTGAATTGGATGAAATTAATACCCATTGCGCAAACCTCCCGGGTCGAACAGGTCGCCGCCAGGCTGCGCAAATTCGTTGAAGACGGCCACCTCGCGGCGGGTGATCGGTTGCCCAGCGAACTGCAGCTTGTGACGAATTTGAAAGTAAGCCGCACGGTTTTGCGCGAAGCGATCGGGCGCCTGGAGACGATCGGGTTGCTGCGGGTCAAGCGCGGACTGGGGACGTTTGTCGCGGACACGGCGTCGCTGTCCACGGCGACGCAGTTAATTCGTAGCGCGCTGGCGATTTCTACGCACGAACTGATCAAGGTTGCAGAACTGCGCCGTTGTATAGAAACGCATTGCATTCGGCGCGCGGCGGAATTGGCGACCGACGCGGACATCGCAGATCTGGATGAGCACTACCGGAGCATGCAGGTCGTCAGCGCTGATCTGAGCGCGCGGATGCAGGCAGACTTCCAGTTCCATCTGCGCATCATCGCGATTTCCGGCAACGAAGTGCTCAGCAACGTGATGCGCGTGATTCAAGATTTTATCTTCGCGGCGATGGTCCAGACGCTCGAACAGCCGGGACTGCCGCCGGCGCCGCACGACCTTCACGCGGAAATTCTGGAAGCTATCCGCTCGCGCGACCCGCAACGCGCCGAAAAGGCCGGCGCCGCGCATATGGACCTGATTGATGCACGGTTACGCTTTGTGGCATTCCAAAATGGCGAACGTCACGCACTTTTTTAAACTTTGGAGCGATACCAACATGAAACTGAGCACGCAGCAGAAGAGGTTTTTCGAGCAATTCGGGTATTTGCATTTCCCGGGGCTGCTCAGCGACAGCATCGGCTGGATCATTGATGAATTTGAATCCGTCTGGGCAAACTGCCAGACAGTGAAGCATACGGGCGAAAAGCGCTCGGGCTTCCCGGGCACTTTCATCGCCCAGACGCCGAAATTGTGTTCGATGATGGACGATCCGCGCATTGATGGCCTGTGCGAAAGTTTAATGGGCTCGGATTACCAGTTCGCGGGCGGCGACGGAAATTTCTACAGCGGCGACACAGGCTGGCATTCGGACGTGTTTCAGAAATGCGGCTTTTCCTTTTACAAAGATTGCCTGCACATCAAGATCGCCTTCTACCTTGATCCGCTCACGCGCGACACGGGCGCGCTGCGCGTGATCCCTGGCAGCCATATTTCGGGCGACCGCTACACCGATACAATGCAGGAATACCTGAACAATTCCGGTATCGCCGGAAAAGATGTGCCCGCCTTGGCGCTCGAAACAAACCCCGGCGACGTCGTGGTCTTCAACCACAACCTGAAACACGCCTCATTCGGCGGAAACAAGCGCCGGCGCATGTTTGTGATGAACATGCAGGCGTACCCGCACACGCCGGGCGCGCATGCCGAAGTCAATGCGAAATGGACGTTCTACGCGAGCACCGGAGTGAAGGCGATGCATTCGGGACTGATCATGGACACGGCCACGCAGCAGCGCCTGTCGCATCTGCAGCCGCTGTGCGATCTCGTTCTGCCTATTCTCGACGCGTATCATGCCAAGAAGTCAAACGAATTGCAGCCCGCGTAATGTTCAAATTGCCGGACGCCACACCCCTTTTTTTAGCTCTGGAGCGAAACCAACATGGAATTGAGCATGCAGCAGAAGAGGTTTTTCGAGCAATTCGGGTATTTGTATTTGCCGGGACTGCTCAACGACAGCATTGGCTGGATCATTGATGAATTTGAATCCGTCTGGGCGAATTGCCAGATGGTAAAGCATACGGGCGAAAAGCGGTCGATGTTCCCGGGCAATTTCATCTGCCAGACGGCTAAGCTGTGTTCGATGATGGACGACCCCCGCATCCATGGGCTCTGCGAAGGCCTGATGGGCGCCGATTACCAGTACGCGGGCGGCGACGGCAATTTCTACAGCGGCGACTCGCAATGGCATTCGGACGTGATGACGCATTGCGGTTTTTACAGAGAGTGCCTGCACGTCAAGGTCGCCTTCTATCTGGACCCCCTCACGCGCGACACGGGAGCGCTACGGGTGATTCCCGGCAGCCATATTCGGGGCGATCGCTTCTCCGATACAATGCAGGAGTACCTGAACAATTCCGGATTGGCCGGAAAAGACGTGCCCGCCTTGGCATTGGAGACAAAACCGGGCGACGTGGTGGCGTTCACCCACAATTTGAAACACGCCTCATTTGGCGGAAGCAAGCGGCGACGCATGTTCGTGATGAACCTGATGGCGTATCCACACACGCCGGGCGCGCTCGCCGAGGTCAACTGTGAATTCATGCACTACGCGAGCCGCCTTGGCGCGACGAAGACGCATTCGGGTTTAATCATGGACACGGCTACGCCGCAGCGTTTAAAGCATCTACAGCCGTTCTGCGAGCTGGTCCAGCCGATCCTTGACGCGCAGCACGCCAAGAAGGCAAAAGAGATGCAACCGACGTAGTGCTTCAAGCCTTAATGCACGGCATCCCCGTGCTCGTGGGGGATGCAATACGCGCTCTTTTCACACAACGCGGGGCCTCAACGTCAGAGCGGGAGCTGCTGGGCCACGTCACTCTGGTCGAGCGGACGATGAATCAGGTCAAATAACTTACCCGTGGGCCGCAGGCGGTCGCCGCTCAGGTAGATCTGTTTTCCCATGCCGCGACGCGACTGAATTTCCAAGTAGAACCTTTGAAGCCGCTTGGGGGGCGAATCCGCAGGCACGACGAAAAAGCGCTGTCCTGCCGAATAATACCGTCCTCCTTGCGGGACTTAAGAATACCCTGCGGATTGATGATTAACGCGTATTTTTTAGGTCATGAGAGCGAGAATCGACATCCTGGGATCGGTCTACAGCGGCGTCTGCATTGTCCGCAGACTGATTGGCTACACATTGATCTTTTTGCTCCAGCTTCTGCGACCGAGGGCTTCGTTTGCGGCAGAGAACCTCGCATTGCGCTGCCAACTCGCGATGTGCAAGGATGCCATCAATCGCAAGAATGCGCCGCAGCCGAGGTTCGATCAGGCCTTCCGAATGCGCTGGCAAATCCTGTCGAAATTGCACTGCGGATGAGAATCGCTGGCTTACCTGATGCAGTCGGCGTCGGTGAAGCGATGGCACGAGACCGCTTATTGGATCTACTGGCGGTGGAAGTCAACGCCGGGTCGACCGAGGATTCGAAGGAAATGCAAGCGTTGATACTCCGAGAGCCCGCTGTGGGGTGCGTTGCGAATCCGGCAGCAGCTTGAGCTCCTTGGCTACGATCCGCCATGCAAGACGGCTTTTCGACGTGATCGACGGCGCGACTGGCTGCGCACCTTGCAAAGGTAACGGGCATCCGCTTCAGCGACGACAAAATGCGGCGTCAGCCACCCACTCTTCGACATACGGCTTCAACTGCTCCGCCAACTGCGGAACCTGCATGGCAAACAACGCATTCATGATGGTGCTATTCCTTAGCTCCGATGCAGACGACTCGCCCATCAATGAGTGGCACCAGCACATCGCCGGCGGCGGTCATCGAAAGACCGCCGGTTTCCACTTGGGCCGGCAGGGGAATGTCCCATAACAGAGTGGCATCCGTCCGACTCACCGCCAGACAATGCTCCGTCTGATGCCATTTACTGTTGCCGTTAATGAAGATCGCGGCATTTCCAGCCAGAAGGGATGAAGTTAAGGTTGGTTTCTTGATATTTTCTGGAAACGCAAAATGTTGTTGGCTGGCAGGTCAGACTTGAAATTGGTTAGCGCTTGACGGGGGGGATTCACGGTAACTTCCGAAGTTAGCATATCGCCCAATCCGCTACACAACACCGGACGTTGCGCTCCCAATCCGTATAAGAGCGTCTCCTTTGCATCCCAGGCTGGCATAATGTCGGTTCCATGCGCCTTGTCCAAAACAAGCGCATCCGGATATCCATTAGTATTGATCGAAATAGCCTCCGGTCCGGCCCGGAGGAAGGTGCACGTATTCGCTTGTTGATGGTCTGCATCCAATTGTAGATAGAATATCCTCCCACCTGCAACGACCCAACCGCCAGGCAGAATCCCAATATCCTGTCCACGCATGCCACCATATAGGCCCGAAAGATACTTGGAAAATTTGCCGATACTATCGGAATTACCTGTGAGTGGATCGACTACGAATACGCCGTTACCGCTGGCATGCAGCCATATTTTCCTATCATACCAGGCCATTTGTCCTTGCGCCGAAGCATTCAATCGCGTTCCCCAGCGCAGTTTCCCTGTTCGGGCATCCAGCGCGCACAGATATCCGCCGACATCTCCCATCAGACCGGCCGAAGCATAGGCCACGGCGCCGCTCCGCGCCGGATCGGAGGAGGGTTGCACCATAACATTGGCGTTGATCGGCCAGGAACTCATTAGGTGCCCATAGACCATAGTACGCCGCTCGACGGGCGCCACTCGATACCGCCACACCAGACTGCCATCGGCAGCGTTGAGACAATACAGTCGCCCATCCCCTGAGCCAACGTATAGCTTGCCTTCCCAGAAACTCGGCGATGAGATGATTCGCCCCGCCGTGGGGTAATTCCATAGTTCCTTCCCAGTCTTGCGATCCAAACACCGGACGATGCCCACTGCCGTGCCGAAGTAAACGCGATCGCCCACACAGATCGGTTGCGTGGATTGTGTCTCCAAGCCAGCACTTCCGTCGTAGGCGACAAGAGGGTGGGGTGTCCACGTCCAGGCTATTTTTGCAGCACTTGGAACCGTCGCCGAGGAGGAACCCGAGCGACTGTTATTGGCCCGGTACGTCGTCCAGTCGGCGGACGTGGGTGCTTCAACGCTTGCCTTATCCACGGCCTGGCCACTCAGCAGACAATCCGCTGCGGGTGAAGTTGGGTCGGGAGGGAAAAATCCGTTCGCCGAACAGTAGGCGATGTGACCCAACCATTCAACGCAACCACCACAGTCTCCATGACTCGAGAAAAGGAGTCCATCGGCGGGAACGACTCCTGTGAGACAAGCGGGTTTTGTACCTGAATTTGAATCATTTGTGAAGGTCTTGGTGTCACGGTCATAGGCGGTGCCAGTCATCATATGGATATCATGTGTCGATGCACAAAAAGGACCACAGCCAAAGCCGCCCAGGGACAATTTTGCACCCGTCTGTTTGCCGGTCAGGACGTCGAAGAAGGCCCCGCCCGGTGTAAGGAGTTTTTCATCCATCAGGAGCGGATAGCTCAACTGGCCAGGAGCTGAGTCATCATTCGCACCTTTTGCAGATGGTTTGTCGCGTCCATGTCCTTCGCCCCAAAGCTTGCTTCCGTCTTTGCCAGAAAAAGCCTGGTAATGACCATCCTTATACGAGTTGATCAAATAAATATCCGGTGAGGCCAAGGCCCCTACCCGTGCCGTGATCATAAATGTGAGGCTATAGCCGAGTCCGAACGGCTCCTTTGCAATGGGCGCATCGGTCTTCCAGATCGTTTGACCAGACTTCAAATCCAGGGCTGAGGCGTAGGATCGATCCGCATAGAAAAAGACCCGGTTCCCCGCAAGCGCTGTCTTAGCCGGATCGATCTTGCCCAACACCCGCCAGAGTTCCTTACCAGAGGTGACATCCGTCGCTACCATCGCAGTGCCCTGATCGTAATCCTGAAACCACTTGTATTCGGGCGTGAACATTGCAACCTCGTCCGGTTTTCCATCAGCTTTTGTAACGGTAACTCGCGGTAACACTCCGGGTATCTGTCTTAGGTTCTCCTTGGGCCGGGGCCCGAGAATAGTAACAAGAATCCCATCCTGGAGCGTCAACCATCTGCATTCGGTCTGCGGATCATCGGAAAGAGCAAAGCGCTTGATCGCAGATCCGGTCTCTGCGTCTAAGCATAATACTCCATTGCCGTCCTTGATATAGACTACCTCAGGCGTTGCCACGATCAGTGAACCAAAGGTCCAAAATCGTCCGCGACTTTCTTTGTCCATAGCACTTGTCCGTTATAGGCGTTGCGTGCAATAATCCCCGTGAAGTACGTGGCGTGGATAGCCAGCGTCACATTCACACGAAACTCACGACCGCCGGCGGCGACCTCAATGTCGAATTTCCCATCGGAATAGGGTTTGCCCGTCCATTGGACCAGGTAGGGCCATTTGAGCACCGCGTCATTGGAAACCCGGTTCTGATCGGCTCCATGAGCGTAATGGCTCCAGTCGTCGCCACCTGCCAGTGGCGGCATCACCGCCAGCGCCCACAATCCAAAATCGTCCTCGACTATCTTTCCGTTCACAAAACCCAGCCCCTGTAGCCATGTCTGCAACCCGTCACGGGAAAGTCCTGCGCCTAATGTTTTCGCCCGTCCTACGATCGCCACCCCTCGATAGGGGGATAATATCCGTTGCACTTCCTTCGGTGGGATCTGAGGCAGATCCACATCGGAGGCATCGCTGATCACCAACAAATCGGCGCACCAGTCCGCCAAGAGATTCTTTGCTGCCATCCCTTGCTCTACATATACCGTCCGCCCCAGTAACCCCGCATCGGACGCGGCCTTCTGCACCGCCGCCACTTCCGTTGGGTTGTTGCTCATCGCATGCACCAACAGCTTGCTGTTCTGGGCCAGTTCCATGGCCAGCTTGCCATCCCCACAGCGAGGCATCGAGCAGATGCCGGCTTTGCGGCCGGAGAGATCGAGCAAGTGTTGGGACAAAGAGGCTGTCCCCTCTGCAGCCGCGAGGTAGCCGGCCAGCAGGCACAACAACGACAATGAGTATTTCATCGTCCTATTCCCAAACTAAAGCCAATTAGCTATACGCCGACAACGATCCTTAGTACGCACCCCATTTTACGCGAACCCATCCAGGATGTCTTTGCGAAAGACATGCGAAATGTTACCATTTTGGCACTGCGGAACCATGACGTTGCATCTTTGCTATGGCCAATTCCATTCGATTTTCAACCCAGAATTCGACGCCATTTTCTGAGGCCTGTAGCTCTGCTCAATTGCCCAATTTTACTATGGACAGATTGAGCCCTGCGGTAATTTTTCGATGCTTCAATTTGTATTGAGCGTTCTACCTTGAAGGTTGTTATTCATTCAGCCCCGTCGCGCTAACAGACGTGCGCCATGCCTGATCATCTTTCTAACGCTAGCCGGATCGCTCGTCGCTGCGGAGCCGTCGCCTGCAATTCCCTAAACATCGAAATTGAATGTGGTACTACACATTGCGTTTTCTTGTGCACGAGTTCACCTCAGTTTACCGATTCCAACGTCAAAATGATCCCTTTTGGGGAGTCCATCATCCGCCATGGTAAGTTACTTGGTACACTCTTATTTCGCTCGTTGCACAAGGAACTTGCCCAACATTTTGGCAACTTCTTGCGACGGTATTTGACAGTTCGAAACAAGGCCATGGACTTTTGTCGCAATTAAATGGTGCAGAATTGGATTTCTGGCACCTCTTCAAATAGACGGTGTACGAACTAATGGCCTTTAGTCACGGCAAGGCGTATGAGCAGGAGACCCCTATGACAATAAAGAAGCATCCCGCAATTAAAGTCGATCAGCCAATGCGCACGCTCATCCTGATTGCGTTGGCATTGGTCTTGGTGCTCGTTGTAGGTGTCATATTGTCGCAACCGCAGACTAGGCCAGCCTTCGTTCCAGCTCCGATAGCGGCCCAAGGATCCCCTGTCACGCGGCCAAAAACTAAGTCCCATGACGACGTCGCCGTTGTGACCGTTACTTCTGTGCCGATGCCGCCCGTGGCCGTGAAAATCGCCGAGATGCTCGCGGCTGACGATCCCAGCGGCAATGTGCTGGCGGCGGCGATTCTCGAAAAGGCCGGCGTCCGTGTTGGAGTCTGCGAAATTCCGCGTGTTGGCGATGGCGTCATGGCCGCGGCGATGGCGCGCGCCGGCATCGCACAGGTCCATGGTTTGGCGCCGGATGCGAAGGCGGTGGAAGCCGCACGAAAGCCGTCCGTTGATTGTGGCGTGTTGGGTTCGCAGGTCGTCATCGAAACCGGAACGCCGCGCGCAATTCCGCTGGGCGACTGGGTGGCGGACCTGCTCGTGGTTGCGGACGCCACGGACGAAAATCTTAAGGACTTACCGGTCGCTGAAATTCGACGGGTACTTGCACCGTACCGAGGCACGGCGGTCGTGGGCCGGCCCGCCACAGGGACAGGGAATGGGGCGCTGAGTAAAATGGGACTCGCAGCATGGGCGAAAGGGTTGGACGCCGGCGCCAAAGTTACAAACGACGCAAGTGGACTGTGGGCCGTCATCCGCATGCCGGCATTGGTTGGCGGGGACGACTGGGGCCATCATATGCACGAAGCCGATGGCGATCTGGTGTCGGATGATAAAGTTTTTGGCACTGCGCCATTCGAACTGCAATGGACAAACAAGCCCTATTTGGGCGGTAACTGGGACATTCATGTGATTTCTGCCGGCCGCATGTTCTCCGCACAAAGCAGCGTATTTCAGCATCCTGATCTACCTTATGAGCTGGTGACCCGCAGCGCTTACAACGGCCAGGTGCTGTGGCGCCGGCCCATTGCACAGGATTTCGGGGAAGCTGCATCGCTCGTCATTGCCACTCCCGAAAAACTCTACCTGAAAGATAAGAACAAGGTTCTGGTGCTGGACCCGGAGACAGGCAAAGAGCTCAATCAAATTGTGGCGTATAAGGATGAGACTCAACAATGCCTGTTGCTGCTTTTGTCAGATGGTGTTTTGTTGACGCTCACTGGACCCGTACAAAAGTACGGCGGGGAGGCTGAGGATTTCAACGCGAGCCCGGCAAAACTGAAGGCTCAAGATGAAACGAATGAATTGTACGAGGGCCGGGAACTGATCGCATGGGATGCGGCCAACGGTAAGGAGCTGTGGCGCTTTCAGGATGAAAAAATCGACCCCAGCAAGCTCGTGGTCAACGATGGACATATCTACCTTTATGCCCATCGCACGTACGCGACGTGCCTCAATTTAAGGACTGGGACGCAAATCTGGAAAACGGATGCTCCGATTGCGGAACCCAGGGGTCCCGGCATGGGGTTCAACGGCGGGCATGCCACTGTTAAGATGCTATCATTGCAACGGAACGGCGCGATTGTCACAAAGGATGTGTACTTCATCAATTATCGGCCGCACCGCCATTGCCAGGCCTTCGCGGCCGCGGACGGCCATATTCTGTGGGATAAGATGCGCGGCCCAAGTGGCGCCGATCCTAAGAAAACAAACGATGTCGTTGGCTGGCAAACGTTTTCCACTCCGGTTGTGTTGGGGACGACCATCTTTGAACGGGAAAACTCGCAAAAGCCGAGTGACACGACTGATATTCTCTCAGGAAATGTGATCAAGAACGGGATGCGCGTTAAATTAAGCGGCTGCGGACGGTTTACGGCCCTTTCATCCGGATTGTTTATTGGGCAAGCGGGTGAAGTGTGGGACGTCAATACCCGTAAGAACATTCTCGATTGCAATGCCAAGTCGACGTGCGGATCCGCGCAGTTCGTCGCGGACGGGTTGTTGTTTAAAGTAGCATCCAGTTGCTCGGGATGCACCGAATGGCGCGGTTTCTTCGCCAGCCGCTCTGTACCCAGGCACGACGTCCGAACAGGCGAACGTTTGGAAACGGGGGCTCCGAGCGAGCCTGTGCAGCCAACCGAGGCGGTAAGCGACGCGGCGGACTGGACGACCTATCGCGGAGACGCAACGCGCAAGGGATCGTCTGCGGCCACCGTCGCAACGGATGGCACGATCCGCTGGACGTATAGGCCGCATTTCAGGCCGTTCAGCCTTGGCGCCGGCAGCGGATACCTCTTGCCCGACGCCAACATCACTCAACCGATTGCGGTCGGCGAACGGATCTGGATCGGCACGTCTGAAGGCGCGGTAATTTGTCTCGACCGCAAGACGGGAGACGAAGTCTGGCGGCATTGGACGGCCGGAAGAATCTGGACCTCGCCGACATGGTCGCAAGGGCGGATCTATGCGGGTTCGTGCGATGGCTGGGTCTACTGCCTCGATGCGGCCACGGGCGCGTTGGTGTGGCGATACCGCGTGGCTCCCGAGGAGCGGCGGGTGATGGTGCTAGGCCGCATGAGCAGTGCGTGGCCCATTATGGGCAACGTTGTGGTTCAGGACGGCGCCGTGTATGCCTTGGGCGGTCTGGTCGGGCAGCTCGGCGGCTCGGAACTCTGCGCGCTGGATGCGAAGACTGGCGCGGCGCGCTGGGACAAGCACTTTGATATTTCGGCCTCCGGCCAACTCGCGTGGTCGAGGGTCGCCTATGGTGGCACGCGGGCGATCAAGGCTTGTTCATCGTCGATCCCGCTACCGGGGCGGCTCGACCTGCTGGCGGCGGGACATGGTTCGATTGGAGACTATCGCGCGGGCAGGATATTGGGATTTTGCCAGGCGGCTGGGTGGCCTTTGGAGGACGACAGTTCAATTTGCCGAATGGCTACAGTAGTCAGTACGCCACCACCTGTGGTTTCCTGCGTGCCGATGCCGATGGACCGCCCAAAGATGCGAAGGGCGCGCCGAAGCTGGCCCTGACCCGGCTGCACAAGGCCCACTCCTTCGATGCCCTTCCTGTCTGGGACGCCAATGAAGTGCTGCTCTTCGGCAAACCGCCGCTACCGCCAGTTTTTTGCCGTAATTTCGGTGCAGCGCTGATGGCTGAGGCCGAGGCGCGCATCGCGGATTCATCGAAGAAACCTGGCCAGACGTACAAACCCGAGTGGTTAAGCAGCTGGACGCCCGCGGCGGAAGACATGCGGGCGGCGCTGCCCGACGCCCACAAAGACTTCAGAATGTTCTCACCCGTACTGGCCGGAAATGCAGTGGCTTTCCTGCTCGAAAACAATGACTGGGGCCCCCAAGTCTGCGCCATTAATCGCGCCGACCGCTCGATCCTATGGAATATCAAACTGCCGGGAGCGCCAATGGCGAATGGCATGGCGCTGACCCGTGCGGGTGAGGTGCTTGTGCCGCTCAACGATGGACGTCTCGTCTGCATCGGCGCCGAGGGCGATGGAATCCGGCCGCGCGCGCCCGTGAAGACGACAAAAACCGAACCGGGTCTTCTCGTTGAATTCACGGCGATGGGCGAGTCGGCTTGTTTCAAAACGGACGCCGCCGCTCAGTTTCCGGTCAAGACTGTGAAGCTCGACAAGCCTTATCTGCTACGGGTGAGCGGACTGATTGACGTTGCCCAGACCGGTAAGTACGTCTTGTCCTTTTACTCAAGAACGTCCAGCAGCACTTTAAGTGTAGACGGTGAAAGCGAAGCGATTGCTTGCAAGTGGGGAGCCAACTCAACGGCGGGACTTTACCTGGCCAAAGGCAAACACAGCATCACGATTCTTTGCCCCGACATCAAGGAGGGTACGGAGCTCATATTCAGATGGCAAGGCCCGGAGGATCCAATGAGCGAGCTACGCGCTGATTCACTGTCGCATGCAGTCGATGAAAAGGAGGAAAAATAAACTGTTCAGACTCCGCGAAGACACAACCAAGTTTGGGATTCGCCCCATAAATTGAGAGCGCAAATTTGCCCTCGCGCCGCTGGCCGGATCGCTTGTCGCTTCTGAACCGCTAATTAATTAGCAATCACGGCACGGTAGTCGGGGGTGGAGGCCTTCCCCTCACCGGCATTCGCCTTGCATACGAAGTACCACAGCACGCAGTCCATTAACAAGCACCAATGACAATCGAATCCCAGGTAACGCTTCCGGGTCATGGATTGATGCTGTTTCCACAAGTGTTCGTCCTTGGCCGGATTCAGGTTTTCAGGATTCTTCAACAGCAACCAGCGCGTGCCCTTCAACACGTCTTTGTGCAACTTCTCTGTGATTTCGCGATGCAGCTTGCGCCGCAAATCAGATATAGGCTGGCGCCATATCCATCCTACCGCCAGGATTTTGGCGCGAGCCCGTTTCAAGCGCGGCCAGAACGGCTGGAGCGCCTCGGCGCTCTTGCCCGCGCCGACAAACACCACCGCGCCTGTTTCCAAATCCATCACCACGGTCAAGTACCGATGCCCGCTGCCAATGCTGATTTCGTCAATGGCCAGCCAGCGCAACGCGCTCAGATTGGGCTTGCCGAACTTCCGTTTGTAATACCGTTTCTGGATCTCCTTGACCACATCCCAGCTCACTCCCAAATGCACGGACGCCGCCTGAATTGTAGTCGCAAGCGATAGCTCCAAAGCATAGCGCTCGAACGCGTGGGTGTAGGAGCGGCGTTCGTCCGCAAAATCCACTGCGACCTGCCGCACCGCTCCGCACTCGCGACACGCCACGCACTGCACGGGCAGCACCACCGTCACGGGTTTAAAACCAATCGGTGGAGCCTTGAACTTGCGCAGCACCTGGCCGCGGCCGGCGACGCACAAACCGAACACTGAAACTCCTTCACCTGCTCGATGTGGAATTCGATTCCGCCGGCGACGAATTCCGTACGCCGATAGACGTAGCCGCGAATGCCCCAACCATGGTAAAGTAATGACGTGGATATGCTTGATTCTCTTTTCTGCAGGCTTGAACACCGACAGAATAGGCCTGCATATCCACACCTTTACAAACCACCTTCGCGCGTGACAGCATATGAAAGCCGAATGACCTAACGTGGAGCGTTCGGTTCCAACGATTGGCGCATACGCGTCAGTGCGCGACGAATCCGCGATTTTATGGTGCCAAGAGGCTGACCCAGGGAAAGCGAGATCTCCTGGTAGCTGAGGCCTTGAAAAAATGCCATTTCAATCGCGACGCGTTGATCCGGGGTCAAAACGTCCATCACGGCTTGCATCGAAGCATTCGTGTCGGTGCCCACGACGTATTGCTCTGTGTCGGGCCGTGTCGTTTTGCGCTTCGGAGAAGCCATTGAGTTTCTTCAGCAATTCCGCGCGTTTCTGCTCGCAGCGCAGGCGATCGATCGACTTATTGCGCGTCAGCGCCAGCAACCAGGACAACGGCGTACCGCAGGCGTCGCTGAAACTGGACGACTTCCCCCAGATTTGGACGAATACCTCTTGTATGACATCTTCGGCTTCGCGATTGTCACCCAGAATCCGCATCGCCGTCGCCAGCAGCAGCGGAGCGCTGCGGTCGTAGAGCTCGCTGAGGGCCGATTCGTCGCCGGCGCCGACGCGGCAGATCAATTCAGGCTCAATATTCTGCCAAGTCATCATGCTTTACTTCTTAGAATAGCCAACTGTGTGAAGTTACATCAAAGCGCACAGTTAATTGTGAATCAAAAGACAGATCCGTAACAAAAAAATGAAGGCTGTTTCGAATTCTTACATCCAGATGCAGTAGTCAAACTTCCAACACTGCCAGATGCGTGGTCAAATATTCAACGGGACAAATACGTGGTTTGCTGGCCAGACTGGGGTGTGAGCGGCGCGAACGAATCGATCGCGCGATACAAGGTCTCATACCCCGCCTCGGTCGCCACCGACGGTTTATCCACGGCCGTGCCCATCGCCGCGCGACTCAGGCGCACGGACGGAGAGAGTTCCACAAGATTGCCCTTATTGAACAGTGCGCTGTGCACGCCTACTCCATCCGCGTGGCCCGGCGCGAGCACCAGGACGTGAGCCCCCAGCGTGGCGGAGTTATCGGCCTGTGCGCGTTCGGCTTCGGTGGGATTGATCCAGACGAGCAGATCCTGTGCGGCGACCGTTGGCGGCGGCCTGGCGACGATCCGCGTTTGGTAACCCCGACGCTGCAGGCCGACGTACACGGCATCGAACGCGATCGCAGGATCGCCATGATAATGGCCCATCGCGTCGGGGATGACGGCGGCAGGAACGGGTCCCTCTGGCAGCATCGCCGCGACGTTGGTGGCGACGACATAGGCCGTCGGCAGTGGATTCATCATTTTCGGCAGCGAACAACCGAACGGGGCGCAGGCGGCATGAACAAGCAGCGTGCACAACAGCGCACCGGCCAGTCCGAAGCCCATGACCGCACGACGCGCCTGGAATTTTTGCTTCGCACTCAGCCAGTAAATGAGCAGCAGCAGGGCCACCGCATAGCCGATCCAGCGCGCCCACGCTGGGATTTCTTCGTGTGCGCCGGCGTAGGCGATCATGCGCAGCAGCGTTTTGTCCCGGTTCTGCATATGGATTGAGAAATCTGAAAAGAGCGTGCTGTCGGCAATGCAGAGGATGCGCCCAGCGCCGAAGTTGCCGGCTACACACATGGGGAAGCGGCCGTACTGGTTCGACAGCGAGACTTTCGCTTCACTGAAGAACGACGGCGCCGAGTACGTGCCCCGGATCGCCACGGCGTCGCGGCAGGCGAGTAGCACCGTGTTGCTCGCTGCGATATTCAGGCTGCAGGAAGTCATGAACAGCGTCGGATCGAATGCCTGTGCGGCGCTATCGCGGGGAAAGATGGACGGCGACGAGTTGTGAAAGTGGCCGTGCGAGATCGCGTTCACCGCGTCGAACTCAAACGTGACGCTGATCTTCGACGAGAACTCGTTCAGGAAAGTCGACATGCCCAGCAGGTCGGTGTGATCGCCGATCAGCACCAGTCCGCCGCCCGCGGCCACGAAGCTCAGGATCGCTTCTCGTTCCGGCGCGGAGAAGCGCTTGTCTGGCGTCTTCAGCACCAGCACGTCGGTATTGGGAAGAGCGGCCTTGTCGAGCGTCTGATCAGCGTTGACGTTGACGCTGCCAAATTGAGACAGGTAGCGGCGCGCGGTCGAGAATGTATACGCGGATTCCGGGCCATAACTGTTCGTGTCAAAAGGCGCGAGGCTCGATTCCCAGAAACCACTGTGGTAATCGTCGATCAGAATCCGTGGATTCTCCAGCGTCGTGTTAAACGATAACGTCACCGCAAGCAGCGCGACCGTCGCGGCCGCAAACAAGGGCCACGCGCGCCACGGGCGCGCATCGCGCAGGCTGGGCAACACGCCGCTACCGGTGCGCGCCAGCACCAACGTCAGTGGCAGGAAGCTCAATACAACCCACAGCGGATCCCAGAACAACGACAGCGAGGCGAGGTCGAAACGCGAGAACGAGTACGTGTTGGTGAGCAAGCACAGCGCCAGGAAACGCAGCAGAATACACCCCAGCGTCAGCCCGCACGCCGCAAGCATGCGTCTAGTGGTGAAGTGCCCCAGCAGCAGAACTGTGCCCAGCACCGTGACGGCCTTGCCCAGCGCGAGACCCTCGCTGGAGACCGCGATTTCCACAGGTTCGCCGGCCATCATCCAATAAAGAAAATGTCCGTTCCATGTCGCCGTGCCGCCGCAGAGCTTAACTGTCCATGCCAGCAGCGGTCCGACCGCGGCGATCTGGTGCTGCAGCGTGAACGCCCATTCCGTCGCGCAGTAGAGCGCTCCGGACGTCGCGAGCGCTGCTGCGGCGAGCAACGGCACGCTGCGGAGAGGGCGATCGCGCCACTCGCCCCAGGCTAGCAGGATCACTCCGACCGCGAGCAATCCCGCGGCGATCAGGTAGTTGGGCTGTCCCGCGTTGGGCAGCAGCGCCGCCCACGACAGCGCGATCAGCGCCATTCCGCCGAGCGATTTCATGGTTGCGCATCCTGCAGGAGCCGGCTGAAGTAGCGAATGTTGCCTTCATGGTAGTCGAACGCGCCTTCCATGTGCGAGCCCAGCATCCAGAGATCGTCGGCGACAACGATGACTCTGCCTTTGCCTTTCTTGCAGCGCGCGATCGTCGCGAGGTTCTGGCATTGATAGACGATCTCGGGTTTTTCGACTGGCCCGCCGGACTGCGGGTACCCGATCGGCGCCGCGTTGGCAAATTGAACGTCGCTGCCTCGCGTATCCGCGTCGCGCACAACCGGCACAGGGCCCAGCGGCACAGGTTTGATTTCGAGCTTCACCGCTTCCGTGATGTACGCGTTGATTACAGAATCGTCGAACGATGCGGCGGCGATCACGATGCCGCCGCGCTCGGCCAGCGCATTGATCTGGGAGCGCTCATCGGCACTGTAGGGTTCTTGCGGCGCGATGGTAATTAGGAGCTGCGCCGACGCCATCCAGCGCGGGTCCCAGTTGCGCATATAGACGGGCAGATAGCCGTTGCGTAGGACGTTATAGATCAATCCTGACGCGGTGTGCGGATCATTGGGCGTCTGGTTGATGCGCTGCATGTGGCTGGCGTCGATGATGGCGATCCTTTGATTCGAAGTTGGATCGAAATCGATGCGCGGCGGCTGGAGCGTGTTGCTGCATTCGCCAAGCAGAATTCCGCAGCAGAGCGCCAGCGCTGCGAGGCGCGGCGGCAGCGCGCCAGCGAAGGCGGCAATGGCGGCGAGGGCCAAAGCGATCCAGGCGCTGTACATCGGCATGGGCTTTTCCGGCAGCAGGAACGCCAGGCAATTGGGAAAGAAATGCGCGGCGCTGCCGGTTATTGCGCCGTTCTGGAACATACTCGTGTCGCCGAAGGCCAGCACATTGCCCGCGCCGAAGGCGCCGCCGGCGACCAGCACCGTGTCCCAGGCGTGATCGCCCCGGACATAAGGGCTGTTGCCGAGAAACGCCCCCTGCGAGTTGTTGCGATTGCCCGGATCGCCGTAGGTCTGGCGGCCGACGATCAACGCGCGCGCCGGACCGGAGACACGCAGCGAAGCTCCGCGGCCGTATTGGATATCGGAATTGTCGAGCACGCCGCGACCGAGTCGGTCTTCCAGGATCTTCAGGCAACCGGCGAAATGCGGGCGGAACGACTCCGCGGTGTCGAACTGATACTGGATGCCGTAAGGCTCGAGCATGCGGTTAAGCGGCGTGTGTGTGCCGAGAATGTCGGTATGATCGCCCAGCACCAGCAACCCCCCGCCGCCGCGCACCCACTCCGTCAGCGCAGGTTGTTCGCGGTCGTCAAGGGCGCGCGTCGGGTTGATCACCCAGACCATGTCGGCAGTTTTCAACACGCTTTCGTCCAGGCGTTTGGACCAGGTCACGCTGTAGCTAAGCGCTTTGAAATAGTCTTCGAGAGAACTGAACATACCGCAATTGATCGCGCCAAATTTCTGAAAATTGAGACGCTGTTCGCGCTCCGTGAAGCCGTCGTCGTAGATCACCACACGCCGGCGTGACGGATCGATGCGTCCCGGCCATGCCACGGCGCAGATGCCCGCGGCGGAAAGCGCACAAAGCGCGACGGCGCGCCAGATGTTTCCGGTCGTGTTCATGCGGTCACTCCGTCGCTGGCGCGGTCGCGCACCGCAATGCGCGGCCAGGTCAATTCAGGCAGCCCAAACAAGCGCGTGGCCAGCATCAACAAAACCGCGGAGCCCAGTGTGAACGCGTTGGTGAGTAACGCAGCGCGCAAGTACTGCTGCATCTCCAGGTACTCGAACAGGCACATCGACAGGAGCACAATGAAGAACGCGGCCGCGGCGGAACTGCACGCGAACACAAACCTGGCGCGCCAACCGTGGCGACCACAGCCGATCGCGCAGCCGAGCGAAAATACCAGCAACGCGGGAATCAGCGATGTGGCGGTTGGCCCGAAATCCAGCTTTGTGCTGAACATGAACTGACCCAGGCATGCCGACGCGTACTCACTGAGTTCGTCGACGGTGCGCCAGGCCGCGCCGAAGAAGCTCAAGAACACCACCGACCAGCCCGCGACGAAATAGAACAGCGTGGCCAGGCCCGTGAAGGATTCTGGACATAGCAGCGAAAATAATGCGAGCTCCGCAACCAATGCCGCGCCATGCGCGGCCCGGGAGCCGGTGAACACCGCCAGCCACCCCAGCGCGACCAACCCGACATAGAGCAGCCAGCGTTGCACGCCGACCACACGTCCGCGCGTGCAGAGCAGCAGTGTCAGGCTCAGCAGCACTCCGTTCGGCGTCGGAATGTCGGCGCCGGCGACGCCGCACATTTCAACCACCGCAGCGCCGACGAGAAGCGCGGTAACCCACTTTTTTTCTACCATTGTAGCACCACCCGGCTGCCGGCCGTGCCGTCCGCGCGCAAGAGCGGCAGGCTGAAGGTCTGGCTGGTGTGTTCCGCGCTCCCGAGCGTGGCAACGACCGCCCACTTGCCGTTGGATACGTTGGGGATTGAAAACTCGCCTTTTGCGTCGGTCTGTCCGTTCTTGGAGAGATACACCCAGCCAGTCTGCGCATCGACCAGGTGCAGAATCGCACCGGACTTCGCTTCACCATTGTCCTGCAGCACGCCCTTCAGATTTTCGCCCTGCATCAGCTCCAGTTTCAGCGGGTGCGTCTCTTCCGCGGTCAGTTCCAGATTGGAGATCAGTTGCGGCGCGTACTTCGCGCCGCCAACTTCAACGGCGTAGTGTCCGGGTTTCAGGTTCGGAATTTCAATGTGACCGGTCTTGTCGGTGGTCGCGGTAGCGCTCAGTTCACGTCCGTCTTCAGTGCGAAAAAGCAGCAGCATGACGTCGGGCGCCGGACCGGCTGCGACGCCTGCGGTGACGGTCAGCTTCGCGCCGTGCAGCGCAATGGGCAGGTCGAGATCGCGGTCGATCGTCACAATTTCGCTATAGTCGGGAGTCTCGCGCACCACCATGTCGCTGCTGGTGCTGATGCTCAAGATCGCCCAGCCCGCCGCGACGCCACCGACTTCGAACGCGCCGCCCTCCGTCGTTTTCACGATGTAATCGGAAGTCATCTCGCTGGGCCTATTCTGGCGCAGATGCACGAAAGCGTCGACGACTTCCTTACCGCCCGCAGTCACTTTGCCGGCAATGCGATAGCGCGTTTCGCCGGCGTCAGGAGGATCAAGATTGACAATAGAATTGCCCCTTAGCGCGACCACGTAGGTATGTTCTACATGGCGAGTTTCAGTCGATTCAGTCACAACCACGCGCTGTAGTCCCTCGTTCGCCAGCGGCGTCTCTGCGAGGCCATCGGCGGCCGTGCGTTCACACAGAGGAGCTGAGTCCTTGTCCATCAACGTCACTTTCAAGCCGTAGTCCCACAGGTTCACCTCGCAACGGAGAGCGGGCTCAGCGTGCAGCGTAACCTCACGGTTGTCAGCACGGACCGCCTGCAGTGTCGTGCCGGCATCCTTGCCGTCGCGGACCATGCCCAGCGTATAGATGCCCGCAGGAATGTTGCCGCGCCACACGCCCTGTGAATCTGATACGCCACGCAGGAAGTCAGGCAGCGGGGAACGCGCCAGGTCTTCGCGCGGGATCCCGTAGGGAAGCGCCTGGATCTGCACGCCGCCCAGCGGGTGGTTAGTTGGGTCGACGACGCTCACCTTAAGCGCTTCGGAAGATTGGATCTCGACGGTGCAATCCTTCTGCCCGGACAACACGTCGAGCGTCTGTGTCGCCACCGCGGCGCCACCGGCGGAGAACGCGGTCAGTGTGTACCCGCCGGACGAGAGCCCCTCGACGCTAAAACGGCCGTCAGTGTCATTGTCGGGACTGAGCCAGCGGTACCACGCGCGTTCGCGTTTGGCCGCCACATCGTCGCTGTGTTGCAGCAGCAGGACGAACTGGCCCACCGGTTGGCCGGCGCGGACCACGCGGCCGCGCAATGAGAATGGCGGAGTCAACACGAAGTTGCATTGCAGTTCGCCGCCGGAGCGCAGCAGCACCGGCTCCTTTTCCTCGACCAGCCCCACACTTTTCGCCCGCACCCAGGCGAGCCCAGGCAGCAGCGTCTCGAAAGTGTACTGACCGTCGGCATCGGTCTGTCTGCTGACGGTGCACAGTTTGCCGTTCTCATCGAATTGCTCGGCGATGACTTCAACCGCTTTGAGGGGCTGGCGGGCCTGGCTGGTCACATGTCCGGTGAGGTTGATCGTGGGATTGAGCACGAAATAAAGACGCTGAGTGTCATTGCCATCGCCGGTTTTCACGCGTCGCAACGGACTGTCGAGCAGCCCTGATTTCGAAGCGCGCAAACTTACGCGTTCGCCGAAGTTCACTGGCATGTCGATGCGAAAATGGCCGTCGTCGCCGCTTTTCACCAACAGCGCCGGCGCAGCATCGTGGCCCTCGCGCGTCGCGAAAATTGATGCATCGGGAAGAGGCTTGCCTTCGCGATCGACGACACAGCCCATGAAATGAAACGGATGCAATGCCGGGGGAGCGTGTTCCGCGCTGCGCGTGACGACAATGGGCGCCAGTGCGGTCGGCGTTTCCGCTCGCGGCAGCAGGACCCAAGCGACGATAGCCGCGAGCAAGCATACGGTCGCGGCGGCAATCAGGCGCAGTTTCGTCAAGGTGTAGATGCCTCATAATAAGTGTTCCCTCGTTCAAAATGAACGAGGGAACATACACGATGATTACAAAGCTTCTTACTCGACTGTCACCGCCATGCGTGAAGCCACACTGATGTTGGTGTTGACCGTCGTACTGGTCGCAATACTCGTTGTTACGCTCGTATCGGTGACCGAACTTGTATTGGTGGCTGAATTGGTGTCCGTCGCGGTGTTCGTGGCCGTGGCGGTCGCGGTGTTGGTGGCGGTAATCGGCGGATTACAACTGGTGGGCGTAGAGTAACTGCAGGCGCCCTGAGAGTTGCTGCAAGAGCCCAAAGTAATCGAGCAAGCGCCGCGCGACGCACTGCATGCGCCGATGGAAATGTTCGAGCATGAACCGCCGCTCAGGCTGCAAACGTTGACGCCCAACGAACACGTGCCGAAACTTCCGCTGCACACGCCGATATTCGCCGAACAGAACGACGCACCGGCGCTGCAATAGCCGACGGTGGCGGAGCAGGCGCCAGCATTGGCGCTGCACGCCAGCAGCGACGCCGAGCAGGCGCCGGCATTGAAGCTGCAGATCAACCCCACGGAGCATGCGCCGAGATTGAAGCTGCAGATCAGCGCCGCTGAACACACGGGAATGCCCGCCGAGCAGAAGATCAGCATCGACCGCGGAGCAACGCCGTACTGCTGGTTCACCTGAGTGACGTGAACATATGCGTTACCCGTCGCGGTATTAAGAAACAATGGCGAATCCGCTTGCAGCAGCTTATTCGCATTGACGAACGGATCGTTCTCCGTGCGCGTGTCCGACCGTGCGGGACCATCAGCGTGTGCGTGGCCGCATAACAAGACAGCCAGGCCGAGACACAACAACGATTTCTGCCACATAGGCACAAACCTCCAAGTCTAATGTTCGCTATGTCGCTCCACGTACTGTTTACGAGAGCACGATCACCGGCATGTAATAAATACGAATCAAAGTGGCGGATCGGATGCACATCTTTCATGTTGATTTTGATAAACGCATAGGTTTTTTGATATCAGAATAGAGTGCTCTTTGCGCTGTTGTCGATATTACTATGCGGGAACTAGGCAGATATCCGCGAGCAAACCGTGGGCGGCGACCGCAAAGAATTTGTGAAGTGATTCGAGTTTGCATCTGCACACTAAGTTGCTGACGCGCGGCTGGCTCTCCAGTATCGGTTTCAAGCCCGGCGCAATCGGGATTGTGCGGTTGGAAGTCTTGGGGTTCCATCGGATGATTGATTTTTGCACCAAGACACACCGCGCCAAATCGAAATTCTTAAATTGAAGACTGGCAAGCCCTCTTGGACCGATGCGCCAGCCTCCAAGTAGAGCTTGTCGTTGCTTAACCTCCAATGTGTCGAATGACTCGGTCGTCATACTACGGAGCGCGGCGACTGTGACGGGCGCCAATGGGATTTCCCGTCGGTTCTCGACTACTTTGTCCTGTCGGATCGCAATTTCCCCGTGAGTGAGGGCTACGCTGGTCCACTGGAGATGACGGAGCTCATCGAGACGCATCCCCGTTTTCAAAAATACGATACGAAGATGTTGTGTAGCAGCGTCCCGAATTGGCGTGGCGTCTGTGCCCACTCGTCGAAGGATTTCGCAGCAGTCAGAAACGCAATGATCTCGGATTCATCGAGGTAAACTGGCACTTTAGAATCTACTTTCACCGGCTTCGTGCGCGAGACTGGATTGTCGTCGATCAGTCCGAGGCGCAGGGCCTCAACGGCTTCGTCGAGCGTCTTACAGCCGGTCGACTGCTGGTAACGCTGGCCATTGATTTTCTTGTTGATCCACCATACGTCGCCACGCTTGCGCAAACCACGCGGCGCGGCGATCGACTGGGATTTTTCCGAAACGTTTTCTCAATCGCGACGACAGCCATGTGCTCCCTCCGCTACCACTTCTCTCCGACGTCGAAAGACAGTGTAGCACACGCTGGAGCAGGATTGGAGCAGGGCGATAGTCATTAAGAGGGCAGTTTGACTACACTAAGAACCATTGGGGCGATTGTGTATCCCCAATGGCGTTAAGTGATTATGGGATAAGTTGAGGCAGATGAATGACTTGTGTTTTTAGTTGGCGGAGAGGCAGGGATTCGAACCCTGGAGACCATTGCTGGCCTACTTGTTTTCGAGACAAGCCCAATCGACCACTCTGGCACCTCTCCGAGTCTCGTAAGTCTATTCAATTAAATACTTTATATAATGTTCTTAAATCCTCGTTGTTGACCCCTTGCAATCATTTGTTGACCACCTTTGTTGACCACTAAAACTTCGGCCAACCGATTTGCAGTCACCTCTATATCACGCCAACGCCAGAACGGCAAGCAACGCTTACTGTGTCGACAATCATCACAGTAGAGTCAGTGTGCCAGGGCTAACGTGCCTTCGCCGCGTGCTCGGCGACGATCCGCCTGTGCGCCTCTGACCGCGAGACGTTGCCCCACTTCCTGGCCATCGCGTCAATCCGATCCATCGTTTTCTCGTCCAGTGTGAAGCCAGTCGTGACTACGGTGCCTGCCAAGTCGGGGGCGGGGCCGCGACTTCCGGGACGAGAAGTCGTAGGCCCGCGAGGCGTTCATACCGTTCCACGAGTAAAGCAAAGGCAACCGACCCCGTCCTCTTCGCAGAGTCTTTTTGCTTCCACACTGCGGTTTGGTGGTCCAACCGGTCGGACGGACAGTCGTTCCGATTTGCAGCAGAATCTGATGAGAACCGCTGGCATAATTGTTTCGGCAGTGGGCCGTGGCCACGATGCCGCCGCTTGCGGGCGGCGACGACTGGACTCACTACGCCCACGGTCCGGATCAGAATCGCTTCGGCCATATTCTTTGGGGCAAGGGACATGGGGACGCTTGGAGGACAATCCCTATAACGAAGAAAAAAACCGGCGGCGCCTTGTGCACGCGGAGCATTGATATAGCTCTTATAGACCTCGCCAAAGTACTGCTTGTCATTGAACTTGCTATGAAATTTGATGTCTTGCGGAAGGGCGATGCGGCAAGAGGACGCCAATGGCCTGGGCAAGCCTTCGATTGAAGTCGCGTCCAACGTCCAATCACCGGTCCTAATTGAACATCATTTGCCGGTAGGATTCGCACCGCAGCCACAATTTCTAAATCGGCGATCGTCCAGGCTCGAATTCGGCATTCTCCGCGTGCACCGGGAATACCAAGGCGTTGTAGGCGTAGCCGCTCGCAGTGCCAATAATCCACGCCCCGCCCTGCGCGCTAACTTCGTGACGATCAGATCTTCACCAGTGTCGTTGTCGTTCATTCGCGCCTCCAGTTGCCACACCTTACCACACCCAAAGTGAGCCGTCGAAGACCGGCTTTCTTCAATGCCTCAAGGCCGCACCCTCTCGCCACTTCAGCCGAGCGTCCATTTCGCGCTTAACGATAGCGTCGATTTCCCGAGCCCCTTTGCCGTTCGCGTGAGCGGCCGATTTCTTCGACGCGGCTGCGTTGGATGGCACAGCGTGAATCACTTTGCATACAGTCGGGCGAGAAATGCCTTTCTTGAACGCAAGCAGTAATAGGTCTCATTGCGCAGTACCTAACCCAGTACCAAGGTTTTTGAGCAGTGTGCACAGGATCGCCTTCTTTTTCTCTCGTGCATCTTTGATCAACTCTCTGTCTTGGATACGTAGCTGGCTGACTATTATGCCACCAGTCCCCATCGGATACTTTATAAGGACGCCGATGTTCAGCAACGGTTTCACTTTTTGCCTGAACGCATCGGATCGCTGAACCTTGATCCAAAGATTGCGGATCCCTGTCGCGGCCACTTTGTGTTCGGTTGTCTTGAGGATTTCCAGAGTCAGGCCAGTCGCATGGGTGGGAAGAATGGGAAACTCCTGTCGGGTCATTTCCGGTTTTACCGCCAGTTCCACGGGCTTGGCATCGCTGCCGACGAACGACAGGCGCAATTGGGCAATTTTCCGGTAGCCAGTGTCGGGGATGATCGAAAAGGCCGTCACAGTCTCCGGACGTGGAAAGGTGAACGTCCACTTCACGAACTCGGGCTTATCTGTCGGGATAGTGAAGCCCAACTGCCAATCTTCGCAAAGGCCGTTCACCATGTTGGGGGGATAACGGTCGGTGCCAATGACGGCCCCCTTGTCGTCGGGGCGCCAGTAATTGGCCGATGGGAAGGAGCTGAATGGCGCGATATCATCGGTATCCAGAACGTAACTCCAGGCATCATCGGCGTGGATCAGAGTGGGAATTTGCCCCGAAAAACCCGTGACCGGCTTATCGGTGGTGATATATAGGTTGTCAGGGTCCAGCCCCCGCAAGAGTGGATCAGGGGTGGATGGCATCAATACGCCCTCCGCGACAAATGGCCGGAGGATGTGATCCACACCAACGATCTTGTTGAAATCCGCCAGTCCCTCGGGCGTGACACCCCACAACACAACCCATCCGCCTTTGTCAGTGAATACCTTAAGCTTGTCTGACGCGCCGGCCAGGGCATTGAGATTCGCGGGAGTCGCATCGACCACGGCCAAAGGACATGCATCAGCCGCAAGCACTGGCAACACATCATCATAGGGTTTGAGCACAAAGCCCGCTTCCGCCAACAGTTTTCCCCGAGGGGATGCCGCGTCCAATACCACGGCTATTTCCCCAGCCGAGACGGACGCGCAGAACACCCCACATGCAAGGAGAATAGTTTTGAGATTCACAAAATGCGCTCCTTAATCATCGCCGCACAAGTGTTAGTCACTTACTTTGATGTTGGAATGCCCCAGCATCCCGTTTCTCTACGGGTTTGAGGCCCTGAAAGTCGCGCAGGAACGGCCCCTCGAATTCCCAGGCATACAACTCCTCGATCGAAGTTTTCGCATCGTGTAGTGTTCCTTGTGCGATCCGCAGAAAAGCGATCGCGCCGGAAACGCCCTTGCCAACCACAAAATCTTCATCGTTACTCAGCGACGCTTTTGGCATGGTTCCCTCCCAAGTCCCGTCTCGCGAGATTCCGTCTATATAGATATGAATACCCTGTAGGTCCGAACGGTCGGCTTCAACCAGGACGTGGTGCCAAAAACCGTCATTGATGGCGGCTGATGCGGCGCGAATGCCTGTCACGTTCCCAGCACGGAGTACCAGACGAGGCACGCCGGCCTGGTCGAGATCGAAACTGTACCCTACGCCTTTAGAGACGATCACCCCGCCGTTGAGTCCAGGAGCGGTACGAAGATATGTCTCAATCAGGAAGTTGTCATCCTTTATGTCTGCCGTGCGACGGGAATCTCCTGTAATGGCCACTTTTCCGGTATTGGGATCGGTGATGTCTTTTTGCAAAACACTTTGGGCGATTGTGCAGAATCCATTCTTCCCGTCGAGTTCGAGAGCGCTTTCGATCCAATCCTCCAGTGGGCTAGGAGCAAACTTCATCGGTTCCTCTCCACACCAAGAAAGGTCATGGCGGAGTTGGTCGTTGTCGTTGTCGGGACGATTCCATTCCGCGTTCATCAGGAAATGCTCGTCGCGGATCACTGTGGGCCGGGCGATGTTTGGATGGAACTTCCATTCGCCCACAACAAAGTTGAGTGGCCAAGGGATGAAGAATCGCACGCCCGAACCGACCGCGGCCGAGGTGGCGACCAATCGGAAATCATTCTTTTCCGCGTCCTGGAACGCTGGCGCTTCCTTCAACCAGGCGCCGATGTCGCCACAGACCGGATTGGATCCGGCGACAGCCTTCTGGAGCTCCTCCAGCGTACCTATCGGTTTCTCGTCCTTGAATAACCAGAAGGGATCGCTCTTGCCGATGAAAATATTCCTGCTCATCGCGGAGTCATTGAGCCGCTTCTTCGATTGTGAATCGGGACCCTGGGCCGAGACTCCCGATATTCCGAAGTGCCGCATGTCGACGAGCAGGTTGCCAAGGAAATACGGCGCCG